>Ga0209630_10001088_pt1 | contig 30023 bp, 28 predicted proteins | sample COG_01_FD_184745 | JGI IMG/M metagenome (GOLD analysis project Ga0209630, IMG submission 184745) | Pelagic Microbial community sample from North Sea - COGITO 998_met_01 (SPAdes) (version 2) | ecosystem: Environmental > Aquatic > Marine > Neritic zone/Coastal water | place: Helgoland, sampling... | reverse complement strand
CGATGAGACGACAAATGCATTACGATAAACAACAAGTGAAGCACATAACCTATTGATGAACTAATGTGTCTCTTAAATCAAACCGCTACCTGTCCAAAAGGTTTTGACGACGTACATCGATGAGTAGTGATAGTTAATCGGACTTCCTGTCCTCTCGCGATATACACTCCATCCCTAGAGATAAAAAAGGCCTCCAAAGAGGCCTCGATTCGATTTCGCTCGGAGGGTGCGTCAGAGGCTATTCGGAAGTGCTTAACATTTCTCTGTGTTTATCAATCATCGCCTGACCAATGCCTTTTACATTAGTCAGTTCATCAATTGATTTAAAAGAGCCATTCTCTTCTCGATAAGCAATAATTGCTTCGGCTTTCTTATCTCCAACACCTTTGATGACTGACATCAAGGTTTCCTTGTCAGCGGTATTGATATTAATAGAGTCTGCACTAAAACCAATAATGGGTAATGAAAGAACCAGAGTGAGTAGCAGTGAATTTAACAGTTTCATATGAATCTCCTTATATTACTTAAATGTGTTATTCAATTAACACTTATAAATATACCACCGGTTAAGATTCCTCGACAATTATCTGTATTAGGGAATTTATGAAACACAAAGGCTCATTGTTTTGGGTTATTTATGATAGTAGGATTATTTCGTCTTCGAATTCTTCCGCAAGAGTATTCTGAAAAAATACACTCAAGCTTCGGTAGAAGGACCTAAGCGGGGATGTGTTGCGCCAACATAACGCATTGTCACGGTAAATGAACTCGTCTTCTATCTCAAGTACCCGCAGCTTATCTTTACTTTTTATTTCTGAACGTACATACAAGGCTGGGAGAAAGGCGACCCCCATACCCATTTGAACCATTTGCCTGATTGAGTCAAGACTCGTTCCTTCATAATCTCTCAGTAATTTAGCATTAAATTTTTTACACAGTTCTTCTACTTGCGCATAAAAAAGATGATGCTCTTCAATAGTCAGCACTTCCAGGCCTTCAAGTTGTTGTGCTGTTATTGTTTTGCCTTTAGCCAATTGATGTTCAGAATGAACAACTAGATAGATAGGTTCTCTAAATAAAGGCTTAACTGTTATAGCATGATCGTCAACAGGTAATATTGTTAATATCAAATCATACTTACCGACGAGCAGGCCTTCATAAAGCAAAGCGGGCACTTCCTCACGCACGAAAAATTTGACACCGCTAAATTCTTTACGTATCGATGGTAAAACTCTCGGCAAACTATAGGGCCCCAATGAAGGGCTTGCGCCGAGTCGAAAAGTACCTGAGGGACCGTTTTTCACATAGTTCGCAGCAGCAATTATTGATTCAGCCGCATTTATAGCCTGATTCGCTTCACCGGTTAATTCTCTTCCTATAGGTGTTAGTAAAACACCGCCTCTGTTCCGCTCGAATAAATCCACGCCAAGCGATTCTTCCAGTCCTTTTATCTGCGCACTAAGAGAAGGTTGAGATATTTTTAGCTCTCTTGCTGCTTGGCGTAAGCTTTTATGTTTTGCCGCAATTAGATAGTACCGAAGTTGCTTCAGAGTGATATTCAATTCATCCATGCAAACTATATTAACCTTGGGCCTGCTTGCATGAAAGGAATTTCCTATCATAAATAACAAAAATTTAATAAAACTTTATATATATAGTTGCACCCAATTAAGGCAAAGCTATTAGGCCTATTACACATTTACTAAACGAGGACAAAGGCACAGAGAATGGAAAAATTAATAGCCGGACTAGCAGAATTTCAAAAAACCGATTTTCAAAAGAACAAGGCTCTTTTTAAAGAGCTCGCTAACAAGCAAGAGCCCGAAACGCTCTTCATTACTTGCTCGGATTCTCGAATAGATCCTAACTTAATTACACAAACAGATCCCGGCGATCTATTCATTTGTCGTAATGCAGGAAATATCGTCCCGCCACACTCGTTAGCTACGGGAGGAATGACAGCATCCATAGAATTTGCGGTGATGGTTTTAGGTGTTAAACATATTGTCATTTGTGGACACACCGATTGTGGTGCCATGAAAGGCGCGATGAACCCTGAAAGCGTTGCCACTCTCCCGCATGTTTCAAATTGGCTGTCTAACTGTTCAGCAGCGCTGGAGATTGTGAAGGCCAGAAACGGTGAATTAAGTCATGAACATTTGGCGGAGATGACACAGGAAAATGTATTAATGCAAATAAAACATCTGGCAACGCATCCTTCTGTGGCTTCCAAAATGGCATCTGATGAGCTGGATATTCATGGCTGGGTTTACGATATCCCTAATGGGGAGGTCAGTTGTTACGATCCAATACAGCAGGAATTCACCTCAATTCAAAGCTACTACGATAGATTTTACAAGGCTAAAAATAAATAGTGAGTGATCTAAATTATTATTTTTTATACATATATTTAAGTAACGGACATACTATTACATGATTAAATTAAACACTTCCCATCTACGTGGTGACATCTATGGGGGTTTAACGGCTGGTGTCGTCGCTCTGCCACTTGCATTAGCTATGGGTGTAGCTTCAGGGCTTGGTCCTATTGCCGGTTTATACGGTGCAATTTTTGTTGGTTTTTTTGCCGCACTATTTGGCGGAACAGAATCACAGATATCAGGCCCAACCGGACCGATGACCGTCGTTGTCGCTGGACTCGCGGCCAGTATTGCAGCGCACCCGGATCTGGACGGCAATATAGCCCTGATCTTTACTGCGATTATGTTGGCCGGTGTTTTCCAGATTTTCATGGGCGTATTCAAACTTGGGGACTACATAAGGTTAGTGCCTTACCCGGTTATTAGCGGCTTTATGAGTGGCATAGGCGGTATCATTATAATCCTGCAGATAAGCCCTTTACTTGGGCATGATACGCCGGCGGGAACAGTCGATGCGCTGCTCCATGCACCAACAGCAGCCAGTGATATGAGTATCATGACGCTTTTTCTTGGCGCTCTGACGTTACTTATCGCATTGAAATGGCCTGCAAAGTTGGGCAAATACCTTCCCGGTCCATTGGCTGCATTGATAATAGGCACGACGTTGAGTTTGTTCATCGGCGCGGGCGCGATTCCCATTCTCGGGAATATCCCTAGCGGATTGCCACAAATCCATCTACCGCAAATCACGACAGTATCTCTATTTATCATCATTGAAGCGGCATTTGTGCTCGCGCTACTTGGCGCTATAGATAGTCTTCTCACGTCATTGGTCGCCGACAATATGACTCGATCCAGACATGACTCGAATAAGGAGCTCATTGGTCAAGGTATTGGGAATACATTTGCCGGCTTATTCGGTGGCGCAGCAGGTGCAGGCGCAACCATGCGAACTGTTGTTAATATCAGAACCGGTGGTCGAACCAGAATATCAGGCATGATACACGCGTTTTTTCTACTGGCCGTGGTGCTAGGGCTTGGGGCTCAAGCCGCATACATACCCAATGCTGTTCTCGCGGGTATTTTAGTTAAGGTTGGTCTGGATATCATCGATTGGAACTATATAAAAAATTCTCACAAAGGGCCGGCTTGGGACCTAGCCTTGATGATCATTGTGTTAGGGCTGACTATTTTTGTTGACCTTATTACCGCAGTAGCCGTTGGCGTAGTACTCGCTTCCATCGCTTTTGTTAGACAAATTGCAAGAACGCAAATGGAACGCTTAAAACAGACGGATCTAATACTCCATACCGCGACCGATCGAGAAAAAGAAATCCTCGAAAAAGCCGGCGATCTTATTACTATCTTCGATTTTGATGGGCCCCTCAGTTTTGGTGCCGCAGCTGATTTAGGTCACCACGCACGCTCCCATCTAGAAGGGGGATCAAAGGCTTTTATTCTCGATTTTACACGAATGCCCTCTCTTGATGTGTCTGCCGCATTAGCAATCGAAACCATTACCGGTGACGCTAAACACTCAAAACGTAAAGTTTACAAATGCGGCATGAATGACGCGGTTATAGGTGTTTTGAAAGCGCTTGAGGCTGACAAACATGTTCCCGAGTCGGATCACTACGCTACTCGAGAACAGGCGTTGGAAGCAGCATTTACAGAATTACCAAAATAAATACAAAGCTAAGCCATACACTATAAAAATATTTATAAATTTACAGTTAAGTTCAAACGAAAGAGGAGACTTAAAATGAGTAATTATGACAATGGTATTATTCGAGACGGGGAAGCGATTGGCGAAGGCAACATACGAGGCAATATTCTTGGTAGCACTATTAGAGATGGCGCAGCCAAAGGAGAAGGCAACACACTTGGCCATGTAGACAATGGCGTTATTAAAGATAGCAGTGGTAATGCGCTGTTCAATGTAAAACGTGGCATGGTAAGAAATGGAAGCGCACTCGGATCGGGTCTTGCTATGGGCAAAATTGGCGACTTCTCTATTAAAGGGATGGCGCTTGAGGAGTCTCCCCCGGAAATGGTGGCGGCGTATCATTTCTTGGTCAATAAAATAACTAACTAAACAGTATAGTAATTAGACTCAAACATGCTCGAATAGAAATACTTGAGCGACAATACTTATACGAAAGCGCTTTATGGATGCCCCCATAAAGCGCTTTTCTATTTAAATGAACAGCACCGAAAACTTGGTCATCTTCGTAAAAGGCAGCGCCATATGAAATTTGTAACTTCGTGGTTGATAAATTTCGCATCACGTAACCAGGCGCATTATTTGTGTTTCTTAGGTGCAGTTTTGTTGTCTCCCGCAATTGTTTTGGCGGATACAGAAACCAAGTCAAGCTTATGGACTATGTCGCTTAACCGGTTTCAATTTACTGAGCAATATCGAGGGTTCTTAGATATTCAGCCACGATTTACTGTTGAGGATGTTCCCGGAGGTGATAATGGGAGTATAGATACAGTATTGATTAGAGGGGCGTTGGGTTATCAACTTAATTCAAATCTTGGCATCTATCAAGGTTATGCAATTATTCCTACTTATGATCCGGATAGAGTTGAGCATCGTTCATTTCAAGAATTATTAGCAAAACAGTCTTTGATTGGTGCCTCTGTACTTGTGCATCGTCTGCGCTTCGAGCAACGCTTTATCGAGGGCGTTAATGACACATCCCTGCGCTTTAGATATTTTGCCCGCTTCACTTACCCTTTGAATGGAATACATGACAATCTATCTTTAGCTATCAATGAAGAGGTGTTTATACATTTAAATGATACTGATGGTGGACCTCAGTCAGGATTCAATCAAAATCGTCTTTTTATTGGATTAAATTATAAAGTATCGAGAAACTTGGCTTTTGAGGTGGGCTATCAAAATCAGTACGTAGCAGGCCAAAGAAGCGCAGATAATGCTGTCAACCACATTACCTTTATTGGAATGCAATCAAGCTTTTCTTTTATTGAATAATAAATCTAATATTTTTTTACTGCTAGGGACGATTGATGGCCTCGGAAAAAGCCCTGTAATTATTAGCTGAGAACTGAATAAAAATAGGTTGAAGCTCGGGCCACAGCTGCATTTGTATACGAAGAATGGTTGACGCACTAGGGTTCAGATTTACAACTCGGCTGTGATTGCTCTTGCTGTTTTGCTCCTAATACGAATGTTGCTGCTATGTATGAAGAGAGCTAATTTTTGTCAGACTAAATAAGTTATATTCGGGCTTCTTATCTCAAGAAGCCCGATCAACACACAAAATTATTAGACTTGATTAAAACTAAATTAAAAAAAGGGGGGATTATTTTCTGTGTTTAATTGCCGCTCTTACTTTAGGGTTTACAAGCGTGTTTTTAGACTCTTCTAATAAAGCTACATCAGTCACCCTAATATTTTGTATGGTACGTTTAAAAGGTGGCTTCCCAGTTCTATCAACCTTCACAACCTTAACTGTCTCATAAGAATTATTCTTAGCAACATCGCTATTATCTGCGAATGCAGACATTGACAAAAACACTAAACTCAATGCGAATAAACTCAATTTTTTCATTTTATTTCATCCTCTATATTTATTTTCTTTGTAAATTGTTTCTAATCTTTTAATGGCTCTGATTCTAGATTAAAAACCAACTAAATTTGCAAGACATTGATATAGCTTTTATCTATATACCTTTGTTATCTTTAACTCGTTATCTTTGTATATGACGATTTATATAGTGCAGACATGCACTAATTTAGTGCAAATATGTGGTTTTTTATACCTATCATAACAATTAAAAATAGTTAATTTCTATACTAAACAATAGGTTAAAGGCTTAATTCTAACTTGGCGTGTTTTATGCTCATACATAATTATAAATACTCAATTTACAGATGAATCAGCTGCAATTTAGAAACGATTAGACTATTTGGAACTTAAGACAACATGAAAATAAAATTACTGCTTTCCTGTCTACTAGTACTTATGCATACATCCGCTCAAGCAACTGATGTAAACGTACCCATCGATAAATCACAGTCTGGCAGTCTATATATAGAAGCAGTAATCAACTCTGATATTCGCTCTCAATTTTTAGTCGATACTGGGGCAGGAATGATTACACTGAACCGTGAATTATTCGAAAAAATTTCAGAGTCCGGCAAGGTTGAGAAAACGGGTAAAATAGCCGCACGGCTCGCAAATGGTAAATATGAAACGATGGATCTGTACAAGATAGAATCTTTTAGTATCGGAGAGAACTGCAATTTAGGTGAGATGGAAGTTGCGGTAATGAAACGTGCCGGTCGCAACATACTGGGTTTAAGTGCCTTAAGTATTGCAGCACCCTTTGCAGTACATATGAAACCACTAGCCTTAGTGTTGTCAGGTTGTCCCTTTTATAAAAACTCAATTGCTGAAAACCGAATATCGATGAAATAGCAGAGTCAATGTAGTTAAAGAAGATATTACTAAACACTTAACAAGATGTTCTGATTACATTACTTCTACAACATCGCCGAGTTTTTTCTTAATCAGCTCTTTAAATACTACAGAAAACCCTCTGAAATAATTTCGTGCGGGTGAGCTATGACGCCATGCAATAGCGTGCATTCGATAAATAGACTCCCCTTTAATTTTCATCACGTGTAAATTTGACTCAGCTTTAATCTCTGAATGGACATATAGTGATGGAAAGAAAGCAATTCCAACGCCTGTAGAAACCATAGCACGCAAAGCGTCTAAACTCGTTCCCTGATAATCTTTTAAGGGGGCTAAACCAAAGCGAGTACAAAGCTCATCTATTTGCTTTGAGTAAAGGTGATTATTTTCCATATTGACAACTTTTTCTCCGGCTAAATCATCGGCAGTTATACTGCTTTTAGCCGCCAATGGATGATCATTGGCCATCACAATAAATAACTCCTCACGAATTAAAGTCTCAATATGAAAATTATCATTATTCAGAGGCAAGGGAATCAAAACCAAATCATGACGACCTTCTGTCAATCCTTCTACCAGAATGTTTGGCGCATCTTCACGAACAATAAATTTAAGATGAGGATATTGCTGGTGAATTTCAGGTAACAGATAAGCGAGTAAATACGAGCCTAACGTGGAAGTCACACCAAGACGATAAACACCCTTACTACCGCTTTTTGCAATTTCTACTGCGCCCATTAAATTATTCATGTCTTCAATCATAATTTGGACATAAGGTAATATATGTTGTCCAGATGGAGACAGTATAGTGCCGCTACGAATACGTTCGAATAAATTTAATTTAAATATCTCTTCAAGTTTCGCTAACTGAGCACTTAATGTTGGCTGGCTAATACCCAATGCATCTGCCGCTCGACGGATACTGCCATATTTAATAATAGCGAGAAAATATTCCAATTGCCTTAAAGTAGGTTTCATAACTGTGTGCGACTAAGCTTCTTGTCCTGCATCCAAATATAATACGTTAAGTCTTGTAATTATTCTCACCATTATAGGGGCCGGGCGGGCTAGCTCGCTACGCTCTAAAGCCTCTCGCGTTGCTCTTTGTATAGCGAACAGCCATACCTTGAGGTCAGCTTCAGCCCCAGTGAAGATCAATGGCGCCCTGTCATTGTGATATTAGTGGATCTTTACTCATCATTCCGCTCTAAGCAAACGGTCATAAAAATGTAATATTTTTGACGCTAGATTGTCATGTAAGCACACGAGAATGCCATGAAAGTTATTTCATAGAAATAAAACTGACTCGCGTTATTTAACTAAGGGAGATAAGTAGAAATGGTCAAAAGACTTTTACCATACATTATTTTAACAAAATCAATTAACTGTAGGATTTACATATGAAATCGTTCCGAATATATACGAAGTTTTTTCGCATAAGCGCTGTTTTTATCATCGCAGTAGTAAGTTTTTCTGCATATGCTGCTGATAAGGCACTCCTTGATATTCTATTGGACAATGGCGCCATCACCCAGGACCAATATAAAGAGTTGATGCAGAAACCTAGCCTAAGTAGCAAGGATTTCGGTGTAGAAACTGCTGCTACAGAAGCTAAAGTGGAAGAAATCGTTGATCGCAAAGTCAGTGAGGCAATGGATCAAAAACTCGATAAGCATATTGATGCTAAAATGGAAAAAACCATCACGGATCAGGTCGCAAAGAAGGTAGAGCAAGAGTCCCCCGTGAAAGTCAGCCACGGTAGTAAAGGCTTCCGTTTCGAATCGCGCGATGGCAACTGGCAGACGAACCTAGGTTGGCGTGCGCAACTACGTTATACCAGCCCGTACAGAAGTGACCCTCGCAGTCTCGGTAATTTCGCAGCTGATACACAAAACACTTTCGAAGCCCGTCGTCTGCGTATGAAGATCGGTGGCCACGGATATCGGCCTTGGCTTGGCTATTATTTCGAGGTCGACCTTGAACCAACTCGTAGTACTAGTGACAGCAGTTCTAGCTCGAGTTCCCGCGTTATCGATTGGCGTATTACGGTGGATAAATGGGATGAGTTGGCTCTTCGAGTTGGTCAGTGGAAAATCGATTACAACCGAGAACGTGTTGATTCCTCTGGTCGCCAGCAGTTTGTCGAGCGTTCTATAGTCAATCGACAATTCACAATCGACCGCCAGGTTGGCGTACAACTACGTGGTCGTTTGTTCAAAGAAACACCTGCTGATTTACGTTACTACGTCGGCGCTTTTACTGGTGAGGGACGTGGTGTACGTAACGATGATGAAGATTTGATGTGGGCGGGTCGACTGCAATGGAACTTCCTTGGTCGCGATCTTAAAACGAGACAAACGGACGTAGAATATACGGAACTACCCACCGGAAGCCTCTCCTTTGGCGCAGCGACAAACACAGGTCGTTGCACCCGTTGGTCATCCAGTGGCTGCGGCAATCTTAGTGGTTTCGCTAGCCCGGCTACTGCATCCAATGGGCAATTCGAAGTCGAGCAATATACGCAGGGATTTGCATTCAAGTGGAAAGGATTATCCATCCAACAGGAGTATCATTGGAAAGAAGTTGACGATACCGTTAATAACACCAATAGCGATATGGAAGGCGCTTACGTGCAATCCGGTTACTTTTTCCACCACCTCGTTCCAGCTATACCTAAGCAACTCGAGCTTGCGGCTCGCTATGCCTTCGTAGATGAGCCTAACGCGGGTAATGTTCTGGTCAACAACACGCGTGAAGAGATTACACTCGGCGCAAACTGGTTTTTTGCCGGTCATAACAGCAAGATTACAGCCGACTTCTCGTACCTGTCTTTGGAAGACGTTGTTGCAAACCGTGAGGTTAATGACAACCGGTTTCGCGTACAGTACGACGTATCCTTCTAAAACCTCATATCAGGCTGGCAGGCCTCACAGACTCGTTAGACTGCCAGCCTGAGTAATTTGACCAGCTGGACTTCTAGATCAGCTTGGTTTTTTGTGATGGAAAAAGTAATAAGATTCTCAAAAGCTCGCATCGTTCGTGCGTTCAGAGCATTAGCAGTACTTTCAAACGATTTATATTCTTCAGAAGTAATATCGCGTTTGATCACAAGGATTTATAAAAAAACATAGCTTTATTGGTTGCCATCACCGAGATTGATCTTGCTGCAAATGATCTGATTACAATCGCTACCATTTCAATCGTTAATTCTGTCTTTCATGCTGTAATTTAGTTGTTCTTGTTTTATTAATAAGGTCTTTATTGTCATGAAGCTGTAATATTCATGATTTCTAATACGCTGCATGCATGAAACTGAATTGAGTATAAAAAAAGACAAGATCCTGATTGTTGAAGACGAAGCGGCTATTCGAGATATGCTTGGCTACTCTTTGATGAAAGAAGGCTTCAGTTGTGATGAAGCCGCTGATATTGATCAGGCAAGAGCAAGCGTTGAGACTAATCGCCCAAGTTTGATATTGCTCGACTGGATGTTACCTGGCATGAGCGGGATTGATTATGCCCGGCGCCTACGCAGTGTCCCGGAAACACGAGATATTCCGATTATAATGTTAACTGCAAAAGGCGAGGAAGCAGATAAGGTTAAAGCGCTTGATTCTGGTGCAGATGACTACATCACTAAACCCTTCTCTACCAAAGAACTTGTTGCGCGGGTGAAGGCAGTATTAAGGCGTTATTCTGCCGATAATGAAGACGGGGTTATAGAGGTCAGAGGATTATTACTAGATCCAGATACCTATCGTGTCACAGCTAATGAGCAAGATCTTGAGATAAGTCCGACCGAGTTTAAATTACTTCATTTCTTTATCACCCATCCTGAACGGGTGTATAGTCGCTCTCAATTACTGGATCATGTTTGGGGTGAGAATGTCTACGTCGAGGAACGAACAGTCGATGTCCATATTCGCCGACTCAGGAAGACATTGGAGCCATTTGAGTTTGATAAATTTATCCAAACCGTCCGCAGCGTTGGCTATCGTTTTTCAGCCCGCTAATGGTTCAATATTATGAAGCACGACATCTGGCGTTTCATCGGGGTTCTTTTTCTTAGTAGCCTTGTGGGCATTATTTCTGGCCACTACTCCCTTAGCCTGATAGCCGGTCTATTGTTATTTATCTGGTGGCAATACAGGGAATTTTCAAAAATACTTTTTTGGCTAAAGAAACGAAAGGAAGCCAGCAGTCCTTCGCAAACAGGAATCGTTGATGAAACCTGCCGCGAAATTGATTATCTTCGTGATAGAAATAAGTCTCGTAAAAAAAAGCTTTCTCGATATTTAAAACGCTTTCAGGAAGGGACGGGGGCGCTACCCGATGCTGTTATTATTTTGGGTGAACATGGTGAAATCGAATGGGCCAATACAAAAGCACAAGACTATATTGGTGTGTTATGGCCAAAAGATGCAGGCCTACGACTATCCAACCTTGTGCGTTATCCAAAATTAGTTAGATACCTTAATTCAAGTAATTCAGAATTAGATAAAGGTTTACAAATAACGTCTCCCGTAAACTTAAAACTCGTGCTTGAGATACGCGTTTCGCCTTATGGTGACACACAGAAATTACTGGTTGCCAGAGATATCACCGAGATCTCGCGAACAAACCAAATGCGAAAGGATTTTATCGCAAACGCTTCACATGAGTTGCGAACACCTTTAACTGTTATTTCAGGCTACCTTGAAGGTTTTGTCGATGATCCTCAATGTCCTGAAGAATGGCTTAACTATATGCAGCAAATGCGTTCACAATCTATCCGCATGCAACGCTTAATTGAAGACCTCATGCAGCTATCCAGTCTGGAGGCTAAGACGGTAAAAATTGAACATGATGTGATTCCTATACCAGACATGCTTTTGGGAGTTAGCAATGATGCAAAGTCATTAAGCGGATTTATGAATCACGATATTACGCTTAATGCCGATCAAGATTTGTATCTAAAGGCAAACCAGCAGGAAATTCATAGTATATTTTCAAATCTGGTATTTAACGCTGTTCAATATACACCTGAGCGTGGGCGCATTGAGTTAAATTGGTATGAAGATGAAGCAGGCGCGCATTTTAGTGTGCGCGATAATGGCTTGGGTTTTGCGCCTGAACATATCCCACGGTTAACCGAACGTTTTTACCGAATCGATGCCGGTCGTTCACGAGAGAAAGGCGGTACCGGTCTTGGGCTTGCTATCGTTAAGCATGCATTGGCTAGATATGATGGCAAATTATTTATTAATAGCGATCTTAATAAAGGTAGTTTATTTCGCTGCGATTTTCCTAAATCACATATCATTCATGCAGACAATAAGACTAAGAATTCTCTAAGCGCCTAAATAGATACCAAGCTTAATAAAAGCTTGTCATAAAACTGTAATACTATTTTCACTTCGTTGTCATTTGTCTAACTGATAATCCTTCCATCGATTTTTAGAAGTCACAGAACAATGATCATTCTCTCAAGGAGATAAATACAAATGAAGATTAAGAGACTCTCTGCAATTATTTTGGCGGCCTCAGTTTCAATACCGTTGTCATCTATGGCAGAAGACAAGGTTGATGCTAGCCTTGCAGACTACACTAAGGCCAGCGGTGTATCAGGCAACATTAGTAGTGTGGGCTCAGATACCTTGGCTAACTTAATGACCTTTTGGGCAGAGGAATTTAAGCGTCTATACCCAAATGTAAATGTACAGATTCAAGCGGCAGGATCTTCAACTGCACCACCTGCCTTAACCGAAGGCACGTCAAACTTTGGCCCGATGAGTCGCAAGATGAAAGACAAGGAACTCGCTTCTTTTGAAAGTAAGCATGGATATAAACCAACTGCAGTAGCCGTCGCAATTGATGCGCTTGCGGTTTATGTTAACAAAGATAACCCCATTGATGGCCTGTCGATTCCTCAAGTTGATGCAATGTTTTCTGCAACCCGTAAGTGTGGATACGAAAATGATATTACTACATGGGGTCAGCTTGGTTTAACAGGTGACTGGGCAAATCGTCCGGTTCAACTGTATGGTCGTAACTCAGTTTCTGGGACATATGGATATTTTAAAAAGAAAGCACTATGTAAAGGTGACTATAAAGACAGTGTTAATGAGCAGCCAGGTTCTGCTTCAGTTGTTCAAGGTATAACCAAGTCTCTTAACGGTCTGGGTTATTCTGGCATAGGTTATAAGACGTCTGGTGTTAAGGCTGTACCGCTAAGCAAAAAAGAAGGCGGAAAATTTATTGAAGCAACACCAATCAATGCATCGGCAGGGAAGTATCCATTAGGTCGCTTCTTGTATGTTTATGTCAACAAAAAACCAAACAAACCACTTCCACCCCTTGAAAGTGAGTTCATTAAAATGGTTTTGTCAAAGACTGGTCAACTTGTTGTCGTAAAAGATGGGTATATCCCGCTTCCTGCTAAGGTTGCGGCAAAAGAATTAGCTAAATTTGCAAAATAAGTAAGTTCTTTCCCTTTCAGTAATACACCCCCGCTTCGGCGGGGTTTTTAATTACAGGATGTAATGCATGTCGTGAGACACCTACCGGGATGTGGAAGGCAGAGTAACGCCGGAGCAGTTACCGATGAGTCAAAGTACGACGTCTCACACGAATCTCGACATTAAATATGCAACAGCAACATTTGTATTTACAATACTTCATGTGGATACTTTGAATATAGCGTAACTATAATTGTTTCATTACATATCTTATCGAAACGACGAGATCTTTAAATATATTATATTACGGTAATTAAAGTGCCCTATAAATTCTAGTTAGACTCAATAAATAAGGGCTCGGAGAGCTAAATAATGTTTTATCTGATCTATGTTAGCTCGGCCATAAAGCTGATGCATGATGATGAACTGTTGCTTCTTCTAGAGAAAGCCCGTGAAAATAATTCTAGACTCGGGATAACTGGAATGCTTTTGTATAAGGAAGGTAATTTTATGCAAATGCTTGAAGGGGAAAAGAAGACTGTGCTGGAATTATACGATGCGATAAAAAAAGATGAGCGCCACAAAGATATTGTCACAATTGTCTCCGGCGATATTAAGGAAAGGAATTTCGAGAATTGGACAATGGGGTTCTATGATATGAATAAGGTTAGGGACTTTCCAAGGTACAATGATTATATTAAGGAAAACCTTACCCTAAAGTCATTCCAGGACGATTCACAGTTTGCCTACAGTTTCATGACCCAATTTAATGAGATGAATCCGTAGCCGACTCATTGTTTCACCAACTATAAAAGAGCTCAACACCCGTGCGTGACTAGCCAATCACTCAAACAGAATGCGCAAAAATTGTACACCTGTTAGTTCAAGCGTTAATCTCGCCGCTATGCCGCTTTTCCCCTAAACCACATCTTTTATCACTTTATATTGGTCTTGTAACAGAACTGTCACAATCCAATCCTAGAATGTCACCCATGAATTCTAATGAAACAACGGCTGACGTTTTAGACCACGATTTTAATTCCTCATCTGCCCGGAGTTATCGTAAATGGCGCCATATTAAAGATGTTGCTACGCGCTATTTGATGGCCTTTGGTGGAGTCAGTGTAATTGCAGCAATCGTGCTTATCGCATTTTATTTACTTTATGTAGTTGTTCCCATGTTCAAATCCGCAGAGATTGAACAAATTGCCACGTACTCCGTGCCGGGTGGCAGTGAGAGTGAAACACTCTACGTTGCGATGGAAGAACAACGCGAAATAGGCCTTAGAATTAACAATCTGGGTCAAGTTGTTTTCTTTAACACTGCTAACGGTGAAATCCGCAGCAGCGTTGATCTTCGGCTCTCTGATGATGTTTCTATAACAGCGGTATCCAGTGGCGATCAAACTGAGAGGATGATTGGCTTAGGCCTGTCTGATGGACGCGTGATGTTCTTTCAACACAACTATACGGTATCTTTTCCTGATGACGTTCGTTTGATAACACCCAGTATATTTTTTCCATTTGGTAGTGAACCTATTCAGATAACTGAAGTGGGCGATGAGGTTATTCACCTCAGCGTTCAATACGACAGTGAGGAAGCCACTATCGTTGCTCATGGTGCTGACTCAACAATAAAGGTTCTTAATCTTATAAAAGAAGAGTCCATGTTGAGTGATGAGATCGAGATAACGCGCGAAGAGAGCCTCATTACACTCGATGCAGATGATGTTATTGCGTTAAGGATTGATATTGAGCAACGAGAAATGTATGTCGCCGACAGTTTAGGTAATATCCACTACTACGATATCAGCAATAAATCAGAGCCTCGCTTAGTACAGAAAGTTAAAGCGGTTGATGATGGGATCATGATCACGGCTATTGAATTTCTTGCCGGAGGCATTTCTATATTGGTTGGTGATTCTAGTGGCCAAATAGCACAATGGTTCCCCGTACGCGATGCTGACAATAACTACACCTTACAGAAAATCAGGACATTCAATAAACAGAAGTCGCCTATTACCGCCATTGCGCCTGAATATTCACGTAAAGGATTTATCGCCATTGATGAAAGTGGTGAGATGGGTATTTACCATACAACAGCACATCGCACGGTATTGCTCAAACAGATAGACGATCATGCATTAAAGTCAATTACTGTTGCACCGAGAGCTAATGCTGCTTTGCTGCAAAATGATAAAGGTGTGCTTCAGTTTTGGTACTTGCATAATGAGCACCCTGAGATTTCATGGCAATCAATCTGGGGCAAAGTCTGGTATGAAAGTCGTGATAAGCCTGAATATATTTGGCAGTCGTCTTCTGCCAGCAGCGACTTTGAGCCAAAGTTTAGTTTAACGCCTTTAGCCTATGGCACGTTCAAGGCAGCTTTCTATGCCATGATGTTTGCGATACCGCTAGCTATTCTGGGAGCGATGTTTACCGCCTATTTCATGGCGCCAAAGATGCGGCAAGTTGTTAAGCCGACCATTGAAATCATGGAAGCCTTACCTACGGTTATATTGGGGTTCCTTGCGGGGTTATGGCTGGCACCATTTGTCGAGCAGCATTTGCCGGGCATGTTTGTGATGATCTGTTTTGTTCCGCTTAGTATTTTGTTAGCCGCGGCTGGCTGGGAATTTGTTCCAAATCATATTAGACATAAGGTGCCAGATGGTTGGGAAGCCGCCTTATTGATCCCTGTCATTATCATCGCTGTAGCTTTTTCAATTCAGATTAGTGCGCCGATAGAAAATGTTTTCTTTGGCGGGAATATGCCTTTATGGTTAAGTACGGAAATGGGGATCACCTATGATCAAAGAAACTCTATGGTGGTTGGGTTTGCCATGGGCTTTGCCGTCATCCCTACTATCTTCTCTATTAGTGAAGATGCTATTTATAGTGTTCCAAAACAATTAACCACCGGTTCATTGGCGTTAGGCGCTACATCATGGCAAACCATGGTGCGAGTGATTATATTAACTGCAAGTCCAGGTATCTTTTCAGCCGTTATGATTGGTCTTGGTCGTGCTGTTGGCGAAACCATGATCGTCGTTATGGCAACGGGCAATACAGCGATCATGGACATGAGTATCTTTGAAGGCTTTCGGGCTCTATCGGCAAATATTGCAGTAGAGATGCCAGAAACTGAAGTTGATAGTACACATTACCGCATTTTATTTTTAGGTGCTTTGGTGTTGTTCGCCGTTACATTCTTTTTTAATACGATTGCCGAAGTAGTTCGGCAACGATTACGCACAAAATACAGTTCACTCTAATGAATTTACGCATAAAAAATTGGTTTGATTCCGGAACGCCGTTTGTTTGGTTAAATGCCGGAGCGGTTTCCATCTCCGTCGTTATGGTCGTTGGCTTAATCACCTTAATCGCTGTTAGAGGCCTAGGTCACTTTTGGCCTGCTGATATTCATGTATTTGATTATTATGCGACACCTTCTGAAACGCCCGTTCGTTTAATGGGAGAAATGGTTGATGAAGAAAGTGTATCCCGTTCGCGTGCAGGGAATCCTGCATATAAAGGAGAAATAATAAAACGTAATTTGATAAAGACCGGTAATAGAGATGTATCAGGTTTAGATTTTCGCTGGATACTTGATGCGGGCATTAAAAATAGTAGCTTGCCTGAAAATGCAATGGTTGTAGAACGTCATGAATGGGGAAATCTTTATGGATTTCTAACGGGTCTCGAAATAGACGGTCAGCAATTTAATAGCAGCAAGCTCCTTTGGGAGAAGTTTCAAGAGACCATTTCAAAAAACAATGAGATCTTTGATCAGATAAGGCACATCGAAAAAAATCTGATTGGTGCTATCAACTACAAGATGGAGCGTTTACGACTAAAAGAACGCGGTCTTGAATTAAAAGAAGAAAATACACCTGACAAGATTAAAGCGCTTGTTGATAAACGTGAGATTTTACAGACTGAATATAATAGTTACACCAACAAGTTAGAAGAACTCTATAACGTTTTAAACAGTTCCAGCTTTATTGCAAAAACAGCAGCTGGAAAAGAAATTAAAGTGGGCTTATCAAAGGTGGTCCGCGCTTACCAACCCAATGCAATGGGACAGTTTGCAAAACTGGGTTTTTACTTTGAAAAACTGTGGGAGTTTTTATCCGCCGACCCACGCGAAGCGAACACCGAAGGCGGTATCTTTCCAGCAATATTTGGCACGGTATTAATGGTCATGATCATGGCTGTGCTAGTCACACCCTTTGGGGTCATAGCGGCCGTTTATCTGCGTGAATATGCGAACCAAGGACCAATAACTCGACTTATCCGAATCGCAGTTAATAATCTGGCAGGCGTGCCCTCTGTTGTTTATGGTGTGTTCGGTCTTGGTTTCTTCGTCTATTTTCTTGGCGGCTCAATCGATCAGCTCTTATTTCCGGAAGCATTGCCGGCTCCGACTTTTGGTACCCCCGGTTTACTTTGGGCTTCTTTAACATTGGCTATATTAACGGTGCCGGTTGTTATTGTTGCTACCGAAGAAGGCTTATCTCGCGTGCCACGAGCGATTCGCGAAGGTAGTTTAGCCTTAGGTGCCACCAAGGCAGAGACTATGTGGCGTACAGTACTGCCGATGACGGCCTCTGCCATGATCACAGGTTTGATTCTGGCAGTTGCCAGAGCCGCAGGTGAGGTAGCACCACTGATGCTGGTTGGTGTGGTGAAATTAGCACCTTCACTTGGCCTAGATGGTAATGCGCCATTCCTACACCTTGATAGAAAGTTCATGCATTTGGGTTTCCATATCTATGATGTTGGTTTTCAAAGTCCGAATGTTGAGGCAGCAAGGCCGTTAGTCTATGCCACTGCTTTTTTACTCGTAGTATTAATTATCATCTTAAACCTGACAGCTATACGAATTCGTAATAGTCTTAGGGAGAAATACCGTGCAGCAGAACAATCTTAATTTAGCTGAAACAAATGCAGCAGACTCAGAGGAAGTAGCAGTGACCGAACCTAATACAACTACAACGACCCATGCTATCGATATGAGCAGTATCGTTAAGCCAGGTGTGGATGCGAAACTTGCTGATGAGAAAGTATGTATTGAAGTTAATGACTTCAATCTATTTTATAGTGGGGCGCAAGCGCTTAAAAATATCAGTTTAACCATACCTGAGAAAAAGGTAACCGCGTTTATTGGTCCGAGTGGTTGTGGCAAGTCTACCTTGTTGCGTTGTTTTAACCGCATGAATGATCTTATTGATGGCGTTACTATTGATGGCACTATCAAGCTTGAAGGAAAAGAAATATTTGATAAAGGAATTAATGTTGCCGATCTACGTCGCCGCGTTGGTATGGTTTTCCAAAAACCAAATCCTTTTCCAAAGTCTATTTACGAAAATGTAGCGTATGGTCTCCGCATCCAAGGCATAAAAGATCGTCGTACTATCGATACCGTTGTTGAGAAATCATTACGTGGCGCAGCACTTTGGGATGAAGTTAAAGATCGTCTTGATGATCTGGCCATGGGTCTATCTGGAGGTCAGCAACAACGTTTGGTAATTGCTCGTGCAATTGCAATTGAACCAGAAGTTATCCTGTTGGATGAACCAGCATCAGCATTAGATCCAATCTCGACCTTGAAGATTGAAGAATTGATCTATGAATTAAAAGACAAGTATACGATTGTGATTGTCACACACAATATGCAACAAGCTGCTCGAGTATCGGACTACACTGCCTATATGTATATGGGCGAGATGATCGAGTTCAATGATACCAGTACCTTATTTACTAATCCGAATGAAAAGATGACTGAGGATTATATTACGGGGCGTTATGGATGATGATACGACAGGAAAATAATAATGGCTAATGGCGTAGTAAATCAACATATTTCAAAACAGTTCGACGATGAACTGGAAAATGTTCGCGGAAAGGTACTCGCTATGGGCGGCTTGGTCGAGCAACAACTTAATAATGCCATTAAATCACTCATTGATGGTGATATAGATCTAGGCACGACAGTTATTGAAACGGAAGTTCAGGTAAATTCATATGATGTTTCAATAGATCAAGAATGCACTAAAATTTTGGCCAGACGTCAACCCGCTGCAAGCGATTTACGCCTGGTAATGGCAATAACAAAAACGATCACTGATCTTGAGCGTGTTGGTGATGAGGCAGAAAAGATAGCAAAAATGGGACTGGAGTTAACCGACAAACAGGGTCCTAAATCTTATTATGTTGGTATTAACGCGATGGGTAACCTAGTAAGCCAATTATTACACGAAGCGTTAGATGCCTTTGCGCGTATGGACTCAAAAAAAGCTGTGGAAGTTGCAGGAAAAGAACTGGAGTCAGATGATCAGTATGTGGCAATCTTAAGACAATTGATCACGTATATGATGGAAGATCCCAGGAATATCAGCGGCGCATTGGATGCTGTTTGGGTTGCTCGTGCGTTGGAACGTATTGGTGATCACTCACGCAATATTTGTGAGAATATTATTTATCTTGTGGAAGGTAAAGATGTCCGACATACGAGCATTAAATATATGGAAGAAATAGTCTTTGATAATTAGTAAGAATATCAAGCAATAGAAAACGCTCAATTTTACCCAAAGATGGCTGATAAAATATAGAAAAAGATTATCGCCAGTATCCCTCCTGCGGGCAGGGTAATAATCCAAGACATAAATATCGAACCAATCACACGCAAGTTTAAGGCAGAGATACCTCGCGCAAAACCAACGCCTAATACCGCACCGACTAATGTATGGGTCGTTGAAATCGGGATACCTGTGCCGGAAGCAAGTACAACAGTGGTAGACGCTGCCAATTCTGCACAAAAGCCGCGGCTTGGCGTAAGGTCTGTGATGCTTGATCCAACAGTGGCAATCACCTTATGGCCGTACATAAGCAGTCCGATAACTATTCCCACTCCGCCGAGTAGCAATATCCAGATCGGCATTGCGGATTTTTGTGCAATCGCGCCATCATTTGTCACAATACTAACAATAGCGGCAACAGGTCCTACCGCATTAGCAACATCATTAGATCCATGAGCAAAGGCCATGGCACAAGCGGTGAAGATCATTAATACACCAAATACCAGCTCAACATTTTGGAATTGGTAAGATGCGTTTTTTTCTTTATCGAAGTCAATTCTTCTAATTAGGAATGCACCAATGATTGCACAAAGGAGGCCGATGATAATACTGACGGCGTAACATTCACCTGTAGATAAATCTAAACCGATATGCTTTAAGCCTTTAAACATCGTAACTAGAGAAATCATTGTTCCAGTGATAAAAATGTAGACAGGAACATAGTGGATAGCGTTTTTCATCGGATCTGTGGTATCAAGTATTAACTTTTGCACACTACGAAATAGAGCATAGGCTAAAGTTCCAGCAATAATCGGAGAGACAACCCAGCTAGCAGCTATAGATCCCACCTTGCCCCATTTAACCGCTTCTATGCCGATACCTACGGCAGCAAAACCAACAATCGCGCCAACAATAGAATGTGTTGTTGATACTGGTAATCCATATTTAGTGGCGACCAATAACCACAACCCAGCAGCCAATAACGCTGCAAGCATACCGAAAACAAGAAGCTCGGGTGTGCCAGAGAGCAGTTCCGCATCGATGATGCCTTTGCGAATAGTAGAGGTTACCTGGCCACCTGCCAGAAACGCGCCGGCGAATTCAAAAATGGCAGCAACAATGACAGCGCGCTTTAGAGTTAATGCCTTTGAACCAACTGAAGTCGCCATGGCGTTAGCAACGTCATTCGCTCCAATACCCCAAGCCATGAATAGGCCGAAGCAGCCAGCCAATATAAGATATATTGTTGTATGTTCCATTGTGATTATTATTATTTAGCTAGCATTAATTGCAGGCGATTGCCTGTGCTCTGCGCTGAATCAGCGAGATCCCCGGTCCACTCTATGATCTTGTAGAGAAACATCACGTCTATGGGTGGTAGTTCTTGTTCGGTCTTATAGAGATCTGCGCGTAATTTAATTTGAATCTCATCTGTCTCACCTTCAATGACGTGTAACTCTTCAATCATCTTCTGTACACGAACCGCTTCATCGCCTCGAAACCCGGTGACGACCAACTCGTCTAGCTCATTGATTGCAACTTGTGCTTGTCGAGTCGCATCAATACAGCGTTTTAAAAACTCCATATAGCCGCCGCTAATAGATTTTGGCAAAGACATTTTACGACCTAGTGTTAAACCGGCTATATCTTTGGCCTTGTTTGCAATATGGTCTTGCATTTCCAGAACCTCTAGCACATCTCTTCTATCGATGGGCATAAAAAGGCTAGTCGGGAGATGCAGGCGGAGTTCATTCTTTATCTCATCTGCGTCGTGTTCTAACTGCACGAGCTTCGCTTGTGTATCTGTTGCCTGTTCCCAATCATTATTTATAACAGACTCAAAATAAGGAATGAGCTCTTCTACGCACAAGACCACGATATCAATATGTTTTTGTAAAGGGGTTACCGGGGAACTACCAAAGATTCGAGAAAAATAGTTAGATTGAGCCATTAATAATGCACCCTATACATTTGAGTCAAATTTCTGAAGTTGATACTCATTATGCTTAACTTTACTAAATGATTATTTGTTCTTAACATTTCACAAAGATGTAATATAAAAAGTTATATCTATATTGTTGCGAGATTGTATGCTGTATCCAGTGTTATTGTATAGAGTCAATTATCTTAAATAAGAATTAAACCTGCATAAGCATTAAAAATCATTGTATATACTTGATTTACATTAATTTATATAAAAAAGTAAGTGATAATCTACTACTATGGTCATTAAAAATAATAAAACAGAAGGCGCAATGGATACGAGTAATTTAAAACAACCCGAGCTTTATATAAATCGCGAGTTGAGTCTTCTGGAATTCAACCGACGTGTATTTGAGCAAGCCAAGGATGAGAATAATCCATTACTTGAACGCTTACGCTTTCTTTGTATTGCCAGCACCAATCTGGATGAATTTTTTGAAATTCGCGTCTCTGGTCTAAACCAGCAGGTCAAGTATGGATCAGTACAAACAGGTGAAGATAATCTGACGCCGATTGAAGTCTTGAAAAAGATTAGTGAAGTAGCCCATGAGCTCGTAGACGAACAATATAAAATTCTCAATGAAGTGCTTATTCCAGAGTTGACCAAAGAAAAGATTCGCATTCTGCGCCGCGCTCAATGGAAACCAAAATTATCGCGATGGGTGAAGCGTTATTTTAATCGAGAGCTGATACCCATATTAAGCCCTATAGGCTTGGATCCTTCGCATCCATTTCCGCGTGTATTAAATAAAAATTTGTATTTTATCGTAACGCTTGAAGGTAAAGATGCCTTCGGTCGTGAAGGTGGTTATGCAATAGTACAGGCGCCAAGATCGCTACCACGCGTCATTGAAGTTCCTAAAGAACATTCAACCAGAACACACGATTTTATTTTATTATCGTCAGTGTTGCATGCTCATGTTGGTGAATTATTTCCAGGCATGAAGGTAAAAGGTTGTTTTCAATTCCGTGTTACACGTAATAGCGATCTATTTGTCGATGATGAGGAGATTGATGATCTTTTGCGCGCTTTGGAAGGCGAGTTACCCTCGCGGCGTTATAATGATGCTGTTCGTCTGGAGGTTGCAGATAATTGTCCGGAAGAGATCATCCATTTTCTGCTTGATCAATTTAAATTAACTGAAGATGCGCTTTATAAAGTTAATGGCCCGGTTAATCTAAATCGATTACTACAGCTTCATGATTTGGTTGACCGTCCTGATTTAGTCTACCCGGGTTTCACGCCAGATATACCGCCACGTCTTTTAAAGACGAACAATATTTTTGACACCTTACACAATGGCGATATTCTGCTCTTACATCCATTCCAGTCTTTTGCTCCGGTGATCGATTTTCTAAGGCAAGCTGCAAATGACCCTGCAGTTTTATCGATAAAACAAACTTTGTATCGAACTGGTGGTGACTCGGCTATCGTATCAGCATTAAAAGATGCCGCACGCGCAGGAAAAGAAGTTACGGTTGTCATTGAATTACGTGCACGCTTCGATGAGGAGGCGAATATTGAACTGGCGAATGATCTTCAGGAATCAGGCGCACATATTGTTTATGGTGTTGTTGGTTATAAGACCCATGCCAAAATGATAATGGTTGTCCGTAGAGAAGGACGTTCGCTGCGTCGTTATGTCCATCTGGGTACCGGAAATTACCATGCCCGAACTGCCAGATTATATACAGACTATGGTCTATTAACTGCAGATCAAGCCGTTGCTGAAGATGTTAACAAGCTTTTTCATCAGATGACCGGGCTGGGTCGAGCAACAAAATTAAAGAAGTTATTACAGTCACCATTCACCTTACATAAGGGGATACTGGATTTCATTAATCAGGAAATAGTGAATGCCAGGGCAGGCAAGGAGGCGCGAGTCATTGCTAAAATGAATGCGTTGGTAGATCCAGAGATTATTCGAGCTTTATATGAAGCTTCTATGGCAGGTGTAAAAGTTGATCTGATCATCCGTGGCATTTGTTGCTTGCGACCCGGTATAAAAGGTATCTCTGACAATATTCAGGTACGTTCCATTATTGGTCGTTTTCTTGAGCATACACGTGTCTTTTATTTTCATAATGATGGCGATCCAGACCTTTATTGTTCCAGTGCTGACTGGATGCCCAGAAATCTTTTTCATCGTGTAGAAGCATGTTTTCCTATAGAAGAAAAACGGCCTCGTGATCAAATTATTCAGCTAGGTTTATTGAATTACCTTTCAGATAATTCGCAAGCCTGGATATTACAAGCCGATGGCAGTTATCGACATGCAAAAACAGGTAATGCAAAACCGAGGTCAGCACAACAGGTGTTGCTGGATCAGTATTGCTAATGAAGTTAGTTAAAAATTAATTTGTAATCTGTTACAGAAAGATAATTCTTTTCTGTTTCAAGGTCTGCTTCAGTCAAGGGATGATCTATAAGCCAGTTATCCTGAAAAATCAGCTCGATCTTTTCCCCTTTAATTTTGATATCAATTTCAGGTATCTTTATCGCGTTTCGACTTCGATTTAAAACTATCGCCAGACGTAAAATGATAACTGATTTTATCAATTTATTTTTAACATCATCCGTCACCTGATCAAACAAATCTAACGCAATTTTTCGGCGATGTAAGCGAACAAGAATACTTAATAAAACTTGTTCCTGTCGTGAAAATCCGGGCATATCAGAATTACTTAAAAGATAAGCTCCGTGTTTGTGATATTGATTGTGTGCTATTGCTAAACCGACCTCATGTAATCGCGCTGCCCAGCGAATCATTTTTAAATCTTCCCTTTTCTCTAATTGCCATTCGGCCTTGGCTTTTTTGAACAAATGCTTGGTTATCTTTTCAACACGCTCGGCGTGTTCAATATCAACGCTATATCGAGCCATCAACCGACTTACGGTTTTATCACGAACATCACTATCATGCTGGCGGCCAATCTGGTCGTACAACAAGCCTTCTCGCAATGCACCATCCGAATATTCCATGGATTTAATTTCCAGTGCTTCAAATACAGCGGACAGCACAACGACACCACCAACAAAAACAGGTTTGCGATTATCAGGAAGAGCTTCGAAATCAATTTTATTGATATGTCCAAAAGAAATAAGCGCCTTTCTTAATTCAGATAAAGATTCAGGGCATATGACAGAGTCATTCCAACCCTTGGCAGTAATGACATCAAGTATTGATCGGATGGTCCCAGAGGTGCCTATGGACTTGTCCCAACCATAGTGATGATAGATGCCTTGTACATTTTCCAGTTCTTGTAGAGCGGCAATATGGGCTTTACGTAAACGCTTGGTAGTTATCTCGCCATCATTAAAAAAACGTTGGCTGATATTAACGCAGCCCATGAACAAACTTTCAGTGATATCGGCATCAAAGCCTTTGCCAATGATAAGTTCAGTGCTACCACCACCAATATCTACGACCAAACGTTTATCTGTGTCATTGAATATTGTATTTGCCACGCCAACATAAACCAAACGTGCTTCCTCACGGCCGGAGATTATCTCTATCTTGTGCCCTAACGCTGCATTTGCTTGAGATAGAAATTCAACTCCATTTCTGGCCTGACGTAGGGTGTTGGTACCTACGGCACGAATATTGGAGCTTGGGATGGTTTTTATACGCTGGCCAAATTTTTCCAGGCACTGTAGTGCCGTTTCCATTGCTTCATCAGTCAATCGATTGTTTGCATCAAGTCCACCCGCTAGCCGAACCATTTCTTTTATACGATCAACAACCAATGCTCGGCCATCAACAATATTGGCAACAATCATATGAAAACTATTTGATCCAAGATCAACAGCGGCGTAAGTTTCGTTAGTGTCGGACAAGAGCAGGTTCAACTGTGAAATATTTAGTGAGCAATGATTATCTTGACCGTTTGATAAATAAGATAGAATTAAGATGAAAATGTAGCATACTTTGATAATTATTTTTTGAGAATATTATTATGAGTTTTTATTTATATCTCATGCGTCACGCGAAGTCAGACTGGTCTGGCCTTGGCACGTCTGATTATGACAGACCTATCAATCATCGTGGCGAGAAAAATGCTAAACGAATTGGAGCATGGATGGCGGAAAACAATTTCTTGCCTGAGAAAATAGTCTCTTCTCCTGCAATTCGAGCAAGACAAACAATTGAAATCGTCAGTGAACAATTCGGGCCTTCCCAAGTGAAGATTGATCTTGACGAGGATCTTTACCTTGCCAGCCTCGGTACCTTAATAGAAGCTGTGCAGCTTTATAAAAATGATGTAAGTAGCTTGATGCTGGTTGCCCATAATCCCGGCATGGACTATCTAGTAAATGATCTATTGAGTAGATCAATAAATACAATTTCAGGACATATCGTTATGACAACGGCAAATTTGGCGATTTTTGAATACAAGGACAGTCACTTTGATCCCGAGAAGGATAAAGGCAATCTAATAGAATTTGTACAACCAAAAAAATTAACTTAACTCTCTTGTTTGCCATGTTCGCACGAGTACAGGCTTACTTTTCAGCAACCAAATAAGCAATCCAGCCAGCGTCAGCTTCACCCTCGGTCTCAGGAACAAAGACACCGTTACCTTCGCCGTCTTCATCAGCTTGTTCCCAATAGATAGTTGGCTTAAATCCAGCTACGGTTAGCATCTCGGTTATTTCTGGTAGTGTCCATACACGCCATTCATATTCAAAAGCCTTCAGCATTTTAGAGCCGTCTTTAAACTTAAAGTGAATATAATTTTTAGCAATACCTGTCACCGGGCTGTATTTATGTTGATCCCAGATATAAGTACAGTATTCATTTTTGGTTTTTTCTTTCATTTCCTGAAAGGCTTCATAGCCACCATACGCATCGAGAAAGAATATGCCGTCTTTTGCCAAGGAATTATAAATGTTCTTAAAATATTCAATGGTTAGTTGGCGTTCCTTTAATAACCAGTAGCTAAAATTCATGGCTAATACGATTTCGACTGGTTTGGTTTTTATCGTTAGTACATTATCGTTAACAACAGTAATACGCTTTGCCTGGTCCGGCGTTAATTTGGAGATCTTGTTCTTTTTCCCCCACTCTAATACCTCTTTATCAAGATCGACACATATAGCAGTATTGGTCTTACGTCGTTTTATCCATTCGCAGGAGGTATTCGTTGTGCCGCAAAAATCTTCTCTTAAGGTTTTAGCTTGGCGTTTTCGCAGCTTGGTAAACGTTGCATCAACAAAATCAATTTCAGACTCTACACATTGTACGGACTCTTCATAACAAATGTGTTTATCAGCCCTTTCAGCCATTGATTTTTTAGAATCTGGTTTTGTTTTCTTATTATTATTTGAAGCCATGTTGATTACCGTTAAGATAGAGTTAATACAAATTAATAGCGCTGCGATCGATAAAAAGCAGGATTATAACGAATAGTAGTAACATATATTACTTTTATTACAGATTGGTGAAATTGAACATATGAGTTGGTGGGGAAAAATACTCGGTGGCGCCTTTGGCATGATGCTAGGTGGTCCTATAGGAGCTGTTTTAGGCGCTGCAATGGGACACAACTTTGATAAAGGTTTGTCACAGCCTGGCAATCAAACGGGCTTTGGTCGTCAAGAACGTGCTCAAACCATGTTCTATACCGCGACATTTTCCGTCATGGGTCATGTCTGTAAAGCAGACGGGCAAGTTACTGACGACGAAATAGCATTAGCCAGACATGTCATGCAGCAGATGGACATGGATGAGGCGCAAAGAAAAGCAGCCATTGGTTTGTTTAATGAAGGCAAGAAAGACTCTTTCCCATTAAACGATGTTATTAAACAATTTAAGCAAGAGATAGGTTTTCGGCCAAACTTGTTACGTATGTTTATCGAAGTGCAGATCATGGCGGCTTATGCCGATGGCGTTGTGGATCCAGCAGAACGTAAAGTCTTATTAAATATTTGCCAATTACTTAATATCTCTCGTCATGAGTTCGACCATCTTTGTGCCATGATTGGAGGTACTGGTAGTGGCTCATCAAAATCAGGGCGTAATGATGGAGCCCCATCGTTAAAACAGGCTTATTTAGTACTAGATATAGATAAATCAGCGAGTACCAGTGAGATAAAAAAAGCTTATCGACGCCTATTAAGCCAACATCATCCGGACAAACTGGTTGCAAAAGGACTACCTGAAGAAATGATGAAGGTAGCAGCAGATCGTACACATGAGATTAGAAAGGCGTACGAAGTCATAAAAAAAGAAAAAGGTTTTTAACAATACGCATCTATAAATAATGCAGGTAACTAATAGTGAGAAATAGTGAGAAATAGTTTTCTTTTAATTTTCGCGATCATTCCGGGCATTAGCTATGCTTCAAGTGGTTGGGAAGGGCTTATAAGTATAGGCGCAATACGAATATTATTATTAATTTGGCCTATCATTTTGCCATTCTTTTTCTTGCCAAAAAATAATAAGCGATTTGCACATTATCTTGTTCTTATAATTCTTGTCTATGGCATTATTGGTTTAGCTAGCGCCCCATTTTCATTTTTGTTGCAGGCAGGCAGTTGGTTCAATAACTCCTTTTATGGTTGGGGATACGTATTAGCAACACAAGCTTTAGCATTTTGTTTGTCTGTTTACGCATTAAGGAAGCTTAGTGTGTTATGCATAAAGACTGTAGATCAGCACTACACTAAACATTAATTTCTGATTTCAAAGCATGAACACTTATCTTGTTAATTGAATGTGGTTTACGGAGAAAAGATTAGCCGTTGTATTCTGGGTTTATTTTGTCGAAGGGTTAAGCTTCAATAGTTTAACTTTGTATTTAGTCGTTGTAGTCTCTATTGCTGCTCCATCAAGCTTTACAACGCCAATATTTATTTCTATGGTGATACTCGTAATTTTATATTACATATGGTCCACGATATCGGTATGGAAATGTGCGGCTAATGTAAGCTGGAAGCCGTGGGGATATATTGCTCGGTTCGTGGTGCTGACCCCCTATACTATTTGAAACTTCTGCTCTACTAATTAGCCCATATTAAGTGATTATTGTGATGAACAAGAACGTTGACGGATAGATTCTTCCTTATATTTCTCTAATAAACTACTACCTGTTGGTGTCGATTTACTTAGCCAGTCTATAAGTAGGTTCTCTTTTTCTTCTTGATTCAATTGCCAGTCTTGTTCGGTGTCTTTTATTTTGTTGGCTAAATAATAAAGGCAGATGCCAGCACTGACGGAAACGTTGTAGCTTTGTGTGAAGCCGTGTAATGGAATTTGTACTTTATAGTCGGCCTTGTCCTCAAGCTCTTGGCTTAAGCCTGTTTCTTCACAGCCAAAACATAGCGCCAGCTTCTTATCTACGGGGAGTTCATCTAAAGGAATGCAATCTTCGCTGAGTGTCATGGCGACGATTTTATAATCTTGTTGTTTCAAGTTTTCTAAACATACTTTGCGACCGATGCTTTCAGAATAACAATCGAGAGCGATCCATTTTGCAGCGCCTTTAACTACGTCTCGATTTATTTTGTGTTTATTTCGTTCTTGAATTGAGTGAAGACTTTGTATGCCGAGACATTCACTGGTGCGTATTATGGCGCTGGCGTTTTGCGGAAGGTATATGTCGTCAAGTACAACTGTTAGATAGCGAGTGCGTTGTTGTAGAATTTCTTTTAATAAAGCAACACGTTCCTCATTTATAATATCCGTAAATTTCGCGATGATTTTAGATCGTTGCTTGGTGTTCACGCTACGAACCTACTTTGAATCAGATTCCCAGTGCTCACCTTCAATTATGTTGCCGTTATCTGTATTTGTTTGTCGAATATCAATTTGAGATTGAATGAAGCTGGCAAGAAAAGTTTGAGCGATTCGATGGCGTAGTGCCGGAATTAACACCAAAAAACCAAATACATCGGTAAAGAAACCCGGTGTTAACAGTAACGCGCCAGCGACGAGCAGCATCAGACCTTCAATTAACTCCGTTGCAGGCAGGTTTCCCTGATCCATATTCATTTGAACCTTTGCGATTGTAGAAAGCCCCTGTTGGCGTAATAGCGCGGCACCAAGCGCAGCAGTTCCGATAACGAGTATGATGGTATAGGCCACGCCGAATACTTTGCCAATCTCGATTAATATCGCAATCTCGATGAGTGGTATAACCAAGAACATGAAAAATAATATTTTAAACAAAAGGTGAAGCTCCAACGCTTAA
>Ga0209630_10001086_pt1 | contig 30060 bp, 34 predicted proteins | sample COG_01_FD_184745 | JGI IMG/M metagenome (GOLD analysis project Ga0209630, IMG submission 184745) | Pelagic Microbial community sample from North Sea - COGITO 998_met_01 (SPAdes) (version 2) | ecosystem: Environmental > Aquatic > Marine > Neritic zone/Coastal water | place: Helgoland, sampling... | reverse complement strand
ACCCATTGTCAACACACCAGGACATGCCTATGATTGCTTTGCACGTACGGATATGGATGTATTGGTTTTGGAGAATTATGTGATCACGCGAGGTTAGCTTTTGGCTTTTGGCTTTTGGCTTTTGGCTTTTGGCTTTTGGCTTTTGGCTTTTGGCTTTTGGCGAAAAAAAAGATTTAGCCTTGATCTTACAACAGTTCAGTTAGGGATTTATCAACAAACATTCAATGTTTCAATTCGCCATAGTGCACACATTTAACCCAAAACGCTAACGCGCCAAAGTGCCAACCCCCTAACAACCTATCCTCCCAACTACCCAACCACCCAATGCCTCCTCTCAAAATCTCAATCATCACCGCTGCATACAACAGCGAAAAATATATCAAGCATACATTAGAGTCTGTTCGTGATCAAACTTATGCCGACATTGAACATGTGTTGGTAGATGGTGGGTCAACCGATGAAACAAATGCAATTATCAAATCATATCCTCTTGTTAAGAACTATATCAGTGAACCAGATCAAGGAATCTATGATGCGCTTAATAAAGGTATCAATCGTGCGACAGGTGACATTATAGGATTTGTACATTCAGACGACTACTTACATGACACGTCCATACTAAGGTGTGTTGCAGAATATTTAGAGAACAACCCCAATGTGACCGGGATTTATGCTGATATTGTTTTTGTAGATAATTCTAAAAAAGTGCTCAGACACTACAGCTCTAGGTCATGGCGTTTTAGCAAATTCCAATATGGGAAAATGCCAGCACATCCCTCCTTCTTTGCTCGTAAAGAAGTGTACGAGTCCTATCTGTTCGATACGCAATACAAAATAGCAGCTGATTTTGACCATATGTTACGGGCGTTCAAAGACCCTGAATTCCTTTTCCATTACCTGCCTATTATTACCACTTCAATGCGTATGGGAGGGGCAAGTACGGATGGGCTAAAGTCCAATCTAAGAATCAACAAAGAGATTCTACAGATTTGTAAAGCAAACGGTCTACCAACAAACTATCTGAAAATTTATTCAAAATATCCTTCGAGGTTATTAGAGTTTTTTTTTACCAAAATGAGCTAGTTTTATTACACCATTACCCTACTATAAAAACCTCGATGGAGTCCGTGCAATTGCGGCAATAATGGTAATGGTTGGTCATTTTTTTTCTGTAATTGCCCCTGACCATTATATGATAAAATTCGATTTACTATTTGGACAGTCTGGGGTTGTTTTATTTTTTGTGCTTTCTGGCTTTCTGATCACCCGAATTTTACTTAACACAAAAGGATCGAAAAATTATTTTAAAAATTTCTTTATAAGACGGTCTCTCAGAATTCTTCCTCTGTATTACATATTTTTGTTAATTCACTACTATCTAGCACCATTAATCCTTAAAACTGAAATTCCTAATTTCAGTCTGCAAATTTATCATTACCTGTTTTTGCAAGACTTTGCAATGACGTTCAACTGGCTCTACTCAGGACCTGGTCACTTTTGGTCATTAGCAGTTGAAGAACACTTTTATTTGTTCTGGCCGTTTGTGATAATTATAACACCCAAAAAACAGCTATTAAAAGTCATTCTTTCAATTATTGTGATTTCAATACTCATTAGAGCTTTAATGCTCAATTACAATTACAATGGTTACTTCTTTACTTTCACCCGATTTGACGCTCTTGCAATTGGAGCCATATTATCCCTTTTAGAACTTAGATATCGCTTCTCTCACAAATATCTTTCACGTTACATAATACTACTAATAGGTATACTAATTCCAAGTGTTTTAATGTGGACTATGTTTTCAGGAAGTGGAAACAACACGATTCAAATATTTAAGTATTTGGTAATAGGTTTTACTTTCTTTTCTATAATTGGTATGGTTCTATCCATTAAGGACAAAAGCGTAATAAATAAAATATTAGAATCTAGATTTTTTCGTTACTCCGGAAAGATTAGCTACGGACTCTATGTATACCATCCACTCATTTTTTTAATCTTGTTAAAGTATTGCAACACTCATATCTTACTTTTGAATTTTGTCATATGCTTTTCATTAACCTATCTTATATCGACATTAAGTTACAGGTATTTTGAAAACCCTTTCTTAAAACTCAAAAAATATTTCGTTTACAATAAATAGCATCTGCTACATTATGCCACCGTATAAAATACTTCTTACTGGAGCAACTGGTTTTGTTGGTGGTCATGTGATTAAACAGCTCAAAGAAGATTATTCGCTTTATGCGATTTCATCAAAAAAGACAGACATTGAACATATAACTAAGACCTTCTCTTGGAATGAAATAGAAAGTATTGAAGAAACTTTCGAGGCAGTCATTCACATGGCTGGACTAGCACATGATACTCAAAACAACAAAGATGAGTCTGTATACTTTGACGTTAATGTTGGATTAACCAAGACGCTTTTAGAAAATATGAAGCGCTGGAACTGTGGTCAATTCATATACATAAGTAGCGTAAAGGCTGCTGTAGATTCTACTTCTATTGAAGTCCTGAATGAAGATTTCACTTCAGCTTGTACAAACGTATATGGTCGTTCGAAGCTTACCGCAGAAAGGCTAATATTAGACAGTACTGCCAATATCAATCGGGTTATTCTACGACCAGTAATGATATACGGCCCTGGACAAAAAGGCAACCTGAATACACTCGAGAAACTGATTCATAAAGGCGTTTGGTTTCCATTCAAAAATTGGCAAAACAAGCGTTCTGTGCTGTCTATCAATAATTTGACTTTTACGATTAAAGAGATACTAAATAAAAAGATAGCTTCTGGTGTCTATTATATTGCTGATGACGCTGCTGTTTCAACTGTAGAAATTCTAGAATCTATTAGCAGTGGGATTAATAGAAAAGTCAGATTTGTATCCATACCAAATAGCATTATTCGAGTTGGACTTAAATTACTACCGAAAAGACTTAAATCATTTACCAACAAAGTCTTAGGGAGTTTGGAGGTAGATAATTCAAAACTCAAAACAGCGTTGGGCATTTCAACTATGCCGTATAACGCAGCCACTGATTTACCGTGTGCGTTTAAAAAATCGTCTGGCAATGCTTAATTTTTAATTAGCTAACGCGCCAATACGCCAACCACCCAACACCCCAACGACCTAACCTTTGCTCATCGAATTTTCCATATATCTACTAGCTGCCATCCTGGGATGTGTTATCTACTATAAATGGGCCCAGAAGAAGCAAATCGTTGATACGCCCAATGAACGAAGTTCACATACCCATCAACCTATTCGAGGTATGGGCGTTGTTTTTCCGATTTTATTTGCCTTGTCCTCAATTCACGTTTGGTTAACTGGTGGAGAATATCTATATGAGGGCTCTCCGTTGTTCCCAACATATCAGGCTCTTGGCGTACTTTGGATTGGATCTGGCGTATTACTTATAGGGCTAACTGGTTATTTAGATGATCGGATAGATTTGAGGTCTTATGTTAGATTGCCACTCTACACCCTTTCAACTCTAATCGCATTAGTTCCAATAATCGTCACTTGGGACAACGGATTCATACCAATCCTTGTAATTGTTGTACTTATTATAGGCATAATAAATACCTACAATTTTATGGATGGGATAAATGGTATTACAGGTTTTTATAGCATTGTTCTGCTTGGTACTGTATACTACCTCTTCGAACTTACCCATATCAGTGTTTACATAGGAGGCTTCAGTTCCATTATTGTCTTTGCCATTACCTTTTTGTTGGTTTTTGGATTCTTTAATTTTCGTTCAAAAGCATTGGCATTCCTGGGAGACGCTGGTAGTGTATCACTAGGATTATCCGCCTGCATTTTACTTGTTTGGGCTGGGGTTCTGCATCAGCGAATGGACGTGATTGTGCTTTTGCTTGTATACGGTGTGGACAGTGTTGGAACTATAATTTTAAGAATTTTTCGCAAAGAAAACATCTTCAAAGCCCACAGAAGTCACTTGTACCAAGACCTCGTTCATATCAAAGGTTTAAGCCATTTAAAAGTGGCACTCCTGTACGCCCTTGTGCAGCTGATAATAAACATACAGTATATCGTGTATTTCGAGTATAAGAATATCGTACTTTATATTTACCTAGGCGGTTTAATATCAATTTACGTGATTTGTAAGAAATTACTTGGAACCTTGCGATTCTCAATTAATAAAACATGACGACTATAAAATTTGCTATTTGTGGTTTTGGACATATTGGATCAAGACATGCCACCATTGTTGAAGGGTACCCTGACGCAACTGTAGTTGCTGTAATCGACACGAAACCTGAAGCCAAAAATCACAAACTATATCCGGAGAACATTCCCTTTTTCAACAGTTTAGATTCTTTTGTAAAGTCAGGCATTGAAGCTGACGTTGTCACTGTATCAGCTCCAAATGGGAATCATGTTGAATTAGCGAAAATGGCGCTTGAAAATGATTTCCACGTGATAATTGAAAAACCAATGGGAATTAGTCGCATTGAATGTGAATCTGTGGTTTTTAAAGCTTTAAACGTTAATAAGGAGGTTTTTGTAGTCAAGCAAAATAGATACAGTCCGCCCAGTAAGTGGTTGAAAGAAGTGGTCTCCAATAACACGATTGGTGATATTTACATGGTTCAGGTGAACTGCTATTGGAATCGAGACGATCGCTATTACAATAAAGACGGTTGGAAAGGACGTAAAGACTTAGATGGAGGTGTTCTGTTTACACAATTTAGTCATTTCATAGACATCATGTTTTGGGTCTTTGGGGATATCAAAAACATTAAAACCAACCTACAAAACTTTAACCATCAAAACTCAACAGAGTTTGTTGACAGTGGAAATTCAATCTTCGAGTTTGTTGACGGTGGACTAGGGGTCATCAACTTCTCGACGAGTGTTTGGGATACCAATATGGAGTCGTCTATAACTGTAGTAGGATCTAAAGGAAGTTTCAAAATAGGCGGACAATACATGAACGAAATTGAATATTGTCACATCAAAGATTACGAAATGCCTGAGCTCCCTCCTACCAATCCACCAAACGACTACGGCCCCTTCAAAGGTTCGGCTGCCAACCACCATTACGTCATAGAAAACGTCGTAAACACACTCAAAGGCAACGACACCATCACCGCGAATGCCTTGGAAGGACTTAAGGTGGTGGATATTATTGAGCGGATATACCAAGCGGCGGAATGAAGACGGAAGACGTGTTGATTTTTTTTCATCACGACGTTGTCTCTGATCTATCTAATCCACGTATAACATCGTACATAGCGTATTTAAAGAAGCAAGGTCACAAGCCTTGCTTTCGTTTTGTCAATTCAAACCGTCACAGACGCGTGCCGTATTTAGTACATTACATGCACCTACTAATCTCACCTAGATACCAAATCGCCTACTTTTATTCCCCAAATGCCATGTGTGTTCCAATGTATCTACTTTGTCGATTACGTGGAATACAAACAATCATTGAGAAGACGGAACTCGACTCCATCAAACCGAAACATAGTTGGAAAGACTACATCAATGCTGGGTTGTACAAATTAGATGAATTGATATTTCCTAGCTTTTGTAACAAGCTGGTAGTCATATCGAAACGATTACAAGTGCATTATCAGAACAGAATTCAACAAACAAAAACTATTGGTGCTTTTATACCAACGGGTGCCACAATACCCAAGGAAAACAGAGACGTTCAAAGCGAAGTATTTCGTATCGGCTACATGGGTAGTTTTGGACAAAAAGATGATTTGCAGACGCTTATACAATCCTTTGAAAGATTGAAGGACTCCGTCTCCCACCCAGTGCAACTTAACCTATACGGAGGACACATCAATTCCAGGTTCACCCAAATTCCTGACATTATCTCCCATGGATTTATTGAAAGAAACTCCATCCTAGATTCCTTACAATCCAATAACGTTCTCGTCGCGACAAGAACAAAAAATACATATTCCGACTTCGGGTTTCCTTCTAAATTGACTGAATACCTTCTCACTGGGCGCCTAGTTATTGCTAGCAAATCATCGGATATTAGCGATTTGTTTGAGCATAAAGGTCAAATGTACCTGGTTGAATCTGAGAATGATACACAATTGATTGAGGCGTTCAAGTGGTGTAATGAACACCCCGAGGCCTCTCAAAATATGGGATTACGCGGCAGACAATGGGCGACAGAACATTGGGATTCTGACTTGATTTTATCACAGTGGTATCGTTTTGTAACAACCTAGGAACTTCAACTTGTTCTCGTCCTCAGCTTCAGCTATACCGATCAATCTCCCGCTGAACATCCTTCGACTTAATATCCTGTCGCTTGTCGTAGTTCTTCTTACCGCGACCCAATCCAATTCTTAACTTAGCGTAGCCGCTGGCTGCAAAAAAGAGCTCAATAGGGACAATCGTGTACCCCTGGTCTTTCATCTTATCACGAAGCTTTTTTAACTCCCGTTTGTTCAACAACAAATCCCTGAGTCGTGTAGGTTCTTGCTCCACATAGCCCGCATTTTTAAACTCGGCGATGTGCATGCCTTTAATCTTAATGCCATTATTTGTCAGGAAACAATACGCCTCTGAAATCGACGCTTTCCCATCCCTTACAGACTTCACTTCTGGGCCTGTCAGTACTAGGCCAGCCTCCATCTCAAACTCGATTGCATACTCGAAATATGCCTTTCGATTCTTAATCCTTATTTCCTTTAACTTCTTGCTCATTTTGCTTTGCCTGCTATGACTTCAACCTGATCCTTTTTTAATATCATTTGACCGGTTGTGCCCGTGGCGATTAACCGCTCCCCTACTCTCGCTTCAAAACTACAAGCCATTTTTGCACGATCTTTTTCAATAATCGTCGCTAGGAAATCCACCGTTTGACCAACCAGTGCTGGTGAAACGTGTGTAACGTTTAAAAACGTTCCGATTCCTTCTTCGTCATCGTCAAGCATATCTAAAACAAAAAGTCTCCCGGACCATTCTGCGTCCCTCCCTAGTGCAAACGTAGCGTAAAAAGGATGTACAACCCCAGACTCAAACTCCGCAACGTCTGCTTCAGTCACCGTGTGCTGGTAAGTCTTTGTATCCCCAATCTTATATATATCTTTCACGACAACTCAATTAAACTAACACCTTCCCCACCCATTCGAACATCTTCGTAGGTTATCCGTTTTACAAATGATTTATTGTGATAATAGTCACGAATTATTTTTTTCAAAATACCATCCCCTTTTCCGTGTATCAAACGCAAATTATTGGCACCTATGATAATGGCGTCATCTATCCAACGGTCGATCTCTTTTAAGGCCTCATCAGCACGCATCCCTCTCACGTCTTTTTCTATGGCAAACTGTTCTTGACGTTTCATAAAACCAACGTCTACTTTCGATTTAGCCTTCTGTTGCTTGGTTTTAACTGCAACTAAATCTGCAATTTGATAGGTTGATTTTATAATACCAGCCACCACGACGGCTTTGTTTTTACGAATCTGAATCACCTCGCCAAAACTGTTGGAATTTGGTATCTTTACCTGAGAACCGACCTCTATTTGAACCTTAGGTATGGGTTTATTTTCAACCTTTTCCTCGATCTGTTTTCCAGAAAGTTTTTCTTTCTTGCGCTCCAACCCTGCCCTGGCGCGTTTGGTTTTACTTTTATCCGCCCCACTTTCTTTGATAGACTTTATAGTACGCTCAATTTCTGCATTTGCACTTTCTACCAAACTCAAGGCCTTTTGCTTGGCGTCAGATAGTATTTCAGATTTACTAACAGACAATTCATTCTTTAGCTGCTCATAGTCTTTCTTCAATCTATCCAAGTGTGCCTCAGTACTGGCAATCTCTTCAATACGCTCTTTAAGCTCTTTTCTTTCGTTTTCTAACGTCGCTAGTAATTCATCTGTTCGTTGTTGCTTTACGTTCGACCTTTTTCTGGCCTGCTTAATTATAAAATCAGGCAATCCAATGTTTTGTGCGACCTCCAATGCAAACGAACTACCTGGTTTACCAATTTCAAATTTGTACAGTGGTTTAAGTAGTTTGGTGTCGTATAACATTGACGCATTTAGGAAGCCTTCCTCACTTTTTGCGAGACTTTTCACATTCCCAAAGTGCGTAGTTACTGCTCCGCGTGGCTTCTTTTTGTTCAAATGAATCAAGATGGCTTCTGCCATTGCACCTCCAAAATTCGGATCTGTTCCGCTACCAATTTCGTCAATAACAAGCAAAGTACTCGGGGTAGATTTAGCCAAAAAATACTTCATGGCTGTCAGGTGGCTGCTGTATGAACTTAAGTCATTTTCAATAGATTGATTATCACCAATGTCAACGAATATGTGTTTAAAAAAACCAAATTCTGATTTGGCATCAGCGCAAGGCAAAAGTCCACACTGCAGCATATATTGATTCAGCGCTAGTGTTTTAATGGTAACAGACTTTCCGCCTGCGTTAGGACCACTAATCACAATGATTCTATGGTCATCACTCAACGCAATGTCCATGGGTATGGTTTCCTTCTTTTTTGCCTTATTCGTTAGCCATAACAGTGGATGATACATTTCAGTTATGTTGCAATCTGATGATTTTGTCACAACCGGCAAACACGCATTTAGCTTGGTGGCAAGACTCGCCTTTGAGCGAATAAAATCAAATATCCCCATTTGCATGGCGAACAACTTCAGATCTGATACATGTAAACGCGCTTGTTTGGTCAACTGCTTAAGTATACGCAACATCTCTCTATCGCGCTCCATCTCTAACTCCTTTTGACGGTTAGACGCTTCTAAAACCTCAATGGGTTCAATGTAAAGAATCTTTCCTGCACCAGATTCGTCATGCATGATACCCTTTACTTTCCGTTTGTGTTCCGCAAAAATTGGTATGACCAATCGGCCATCTTTTACCGTAACCTCTGTTTCGGCAGTCCACTTTTTTTCTGCAGCTTGATTGTATATGCGCTTAATGATGCTATAGGCTTCACGCTGATTGGCATCAATTTCGTCTAATAGACCTTGTAACTTTCGACTGGCATCTCTTCTCCACTCACCAAAATCATCAAAAGCCATAGATATCTCGGAAATCAACGGGGTTGGATCATTGATGTTGTCTAATAACTTAAATAATTGTGGATGAGAGGTCGATTTACTCGAAAAGAAGGTTAACAAATCTAGAACCTCTGAACTAATCAAGCGTATATCTATCAGCTCATTCGCTTGCAATACAGAGTGCTTTTCGGCTAGCTTTTCAAGATTAGACTGAATATCGATTTCGGTAATGCTTGGTGTTTGTCCTGAATTGAGCAAAGACTGGAATTCACCGGTCTGCGTTAACCAAATATCTACAACCTTATAATTACTTGAGAATTTAAGCTTTGAAACGATGTGTTTACCTGCTTGACTTCTGCAGCCCTCACTTACAAGACTTCGAATTTCAGTGAAGCCTAGTTTATCTTCAATGTCAGTAGGGAAATTCATTCTTCCATCTTATTCAATTTCTCAATCACTTCAGCAGAAATCTTTTCCATCCAGTTCGGATGCTCTGTATAGAAGGAATAGGACCTTTCGACTTCCTCAGCCGTAACACCTCTTAAGTGATAAATCATTTGATACGAGCTATCAATCAAGTCCGTATCGTAAAACCCTTTCTGCCTATATATCTTTTGTTGCGCTTCAGCCAGTCGTATGTCTATGATGATTTCTGCAAACTCTTCAGGACTAATCACATTGCCTGGCACAACCGCAAACTGTGGTGTACACGAAGACAATACCGCAACGTAACACGTGAACAGAATTATGCGTTTTATATATCGATTTAGTTCAAACATCAACTTAATTTTGAGGTGTTCAACATATGAAGTTTATTGAATTACAATGATACAACAGAATATCAATCGAATTAAAGAAGAACTCGGTGAAACTACCTTGGTAGCGGTATCAAAGTTTCGTACTCTGGAGGAATTAACAAACTTATATGATACTGGCCAACGCATTTTTGCTGAGAACCGTGTACAGGAACTATTATCCAAGCAAAATCAATTACCGAATGATATTGAGTGGCACCTTATTGGTCACCTTCAGACAAACAAGGTCAAAATGATTATTGGTCGCGTATCGCTAATTCACTCGGTAGACAGTCTGAAACTTCTTAAAGAAATTCAAAAGCAATCGCTCAAGCAAAATGTAGTAACCAAGATACTGCTTCAAATTCATGTTGCTCAAGAAGACTCAAAGTATGGATTTGTTCCAAACGAGTTAGTGGACCTATTTGCTACTCATTCGTTTACACCTTTCACACATGTTCAAATATGCGGTGTCATGTCTATGGCCACATTAACTCAAAACACCAACCAAATTGAGGAAGAATTTCAGAAAACGGTAGACACCTTCCATGGAATCAAGAAACTAATTACCAATTCAGAAGACTTTACTGAGATATCTATGGGCATGAGTGGGGACTATATAATTGCCAAAAAATTAGGCGCTACAATGGTTAGAATTGGTAGCAAAATCTTCGCTTAGACCTAAAAGTTGACGTTTTTGAGGTGATTTTCACTCAACACATGACCCCAAAACGTGTCAAATCCAGTAAAATAAGGGGTTATTTAGGCCTGTTTTAGAAAAAATAATAAGCCACAAATCCAGTATTGACAACGGTTTTCAGACAAATGTGCATAACATTACCGAAACTTGAGACTCCAAAATCGGTTAAATACAAAAACAGTACGACCTTCGCACTTTATTTCGAGAGAGAGAACCTAATTGAATTTAAACAAATTAAAGAAGGGACCTATGAAGAAGTATTTATTATTTTCAGGAGTGATTGGCCTATTGGCGTTTGCTCCTTACGGTGGTAAAAATAATACGACCGAAAACAAAAACAAAACTAATTCTGAAAAAAATTCAGAAATAGTTGAATCAAAGGAAAAGACCATTTTGGAAATCTCTGATTCCATCTGTCTTGCCATTGGCGTACCAACTGAATTGGTTAGAGAAATCGGCCAAAACGAAAGTGGTTGGAGATGCATTCGTTCACAATCAGGAGGAACCGACTTTGGTGATCTTCAAGTAATCGACGAAACATTCGATTACTGGTACAACGAATTGAATCTTCAAGGCGGGAAATCTAGGTATAATTACCTAGTGGTTGGAATTCACTATTTGAAGTACAACTACAACCGTTATCACAGTTGGGAAAAGGCACGCTTTGCCTACGCACGTGGATCGTGGAGAAACCAGTCGACTTGGACTTGCTTAGAAGAGAAATTCATGACGAAAATTAACTGGTCGAACTACGACTCGTAAGCGTCACACAACCTCAAGATTTTTCTTAGAGACATTATAACGAAGGCTTCGTGTTTTCTTATAGTGTCTTTTTTTTTGCTTTCTAGCGGGGTTTCTTTGATTAGGGCTTTCGCCCTACAACCTTGGATTTCACTTGTTACTTACTTAGGGGTTGCCACCTCTAACCCGGCTTTCATTTTTTTCTTGATGAATGTTCGCTTAGGGGTTAGCACCCCTATAACCCGCTTTTCATTTTTTTCTTGATAAAAAAACGAAACAAAAAAATCAAGACTTCTGAATTTTTCTTTGAAATCTACGATTGGCTCTTCTTTCCCTCAGCCAAAGCCGCTGCGCTTTCCTGCCTGCTTAGCGCAGGGCCACCGCGCAAAAGCCTTCCTCGATTTCTACAGAAAACTTCAAAGGTCATCTTAAACCATGCACGGATTAATGAGCCATGGCCCACCAAAAATGCGGGGGACGCGCTAGCCGGTGTGTTAGGGAGCATATTTTTGGGGAGACTTTTTGTTTCGTTTTTGGTCTCAAAAATGAAAATCGGTTATAGGCTGATAAGCCTAATGGACGAACAGAAGGCTGATAAGCCTAAACAAAGAAGGTTAGAAGGCAGGTTATAGAGCTTGTCCGACTACCGGCGGACTGATAAGCCTAATGGACGAACAGAAGGCGAAAGCCCAATCGACAAAAGACGAAAGACAAAAGACGAAAGCCTAATAAAAGAATCCCCTCGCAAGCCCTCCAACCATATTGATTTTATGGACCCTTGTAATCAAAAATCAATTGATTAACAATGGTTTTGAATAAATGCATTATCAAAAACCATTTTGTTGTAAACTTGTATCTCTAAAATTAGGTTATGGCAGATTCAAACAACGAAGCGTACGAAACATCAAAAAGGTCTAAGGTGTCCAGACCACTGTTAATTCTATTTCTGCTGTCGTTGGGGCTAAATGCCTACCTGTTTTATAACTGGTACAATGACAATTATAGAGATGGTCAAAGTCTTGCCGAGATAAACCAGGGTCTTCAAGACGTACTTGCCGAGACTGAATTCTCCAAAGATTCTTTACAAAAAGCATACGATGAGCTGAGTACGCAATATCAAGCTTTATATGAAGAGTCAGAAACGCTTAGAATTGAGCGTAAAGATGCCATTGAGCAGTTGGGACAAAAAAAGGTTCGAATCCGTCAATTACTAACACAAGTAGGCGGAAACCCAAGAGCACTGGTTGAAGCCAAAGGTAAAATAGAAACGTTAAAAAAGGAATTAAACGACTACCGAGTTAAACTGGACTTAGCAGCAGAAGAAAACGCAGAATACGCCAAGGCTATTAAGACTGAAAAAGAGAAGGCTCAAGACATGGCCCACGAAAAAGAGGCCATCGAACGACAAAATCAAGATCTAGAAGATAAAATCAGTGATGCTACATTTAGGATTTCCGACTTAACTGTAGCTCCGATGAGAACCAAGCGTAAAAAACTTGAACAGACAACAAAAAGTGGCAAAGTCAAACATATTGAGATTTCCTTTACCATTCTTGAATCTCCACTAGTTGAAGAAGGTGAAAAAGAACTTAAACTAAGACTGTTAGGAACAAGTCAAGAAGTACTGGGATCGGATAACGACAGACTTCAAAATTCAGACGAATTATACTCCATGACCAAAGACTTCGTTTATGATGGGTCGTCTGAAAAGTTCAAGTTTAAGTACGAACAAGATGCCACATTTAAGGCTGGCACTCACTTTGCAGAAATCTGGGAAGGCGATCACATGATTATCAGAACTGCCTTTAACTTGGATTAGGCTTTGGCTTTTTGCCAAATAGACTCCATTTCTTCCAGCGTCATGTCTTCTAGCCGAATCTTTGACTGCTTGGCATAGGATTCAATTGCTTCAAATCGTTGTTTGAACTTCTTGTTGGTCAATTCTAACGCATCGTCGGGATTAATGTCTTGCCATCGCGCATAATTCACTAGCGAAAACAGCAGATCACCGAATTCATCTGGTTTCTCTTTTCCAGTAGCCTCCTTGTACTCTTGTAGCTCCTCCTCTACCTTATCCCATACTAACCGCTTGTTTGGCCAGTCGAAGCCAACCTGGGCCGCTTTTTCTTGCATGCGCATGGCTTTCACCAAACTTGGCATTGAATTAGGCACACCACTTAGTACCGACTTAACGCCTTTGCTCTCGGCTTGCTTGATCTGTTCCCAATTGCGCTTAACAGTTTCCGCATCTTCCGCGTTAACATCTCCATAGATGTGCGGATGCCTTCTGATCAGTTTTTCGCAAATGCCGTTCAGAACGGTCGTAATGTCAAAATCGTTTGTTTCGCTGCCAATCTTTGAATAGAAGACAATGTGTAACATTAAATCTCCCAGTTCTTTGGCTATTTCTGGCTTATCGTCCTCTAAAATGGCATCTGACAACTCGTACGTTTCCTCAATGGTTAGATGTCTTATGCTTTCAAGCGTTTGCTCTCGGTCCCACGGACACTTTTCTCTAAGGTCGTCAATAATATCTAACAGGCGCTCAAAGGCTTTCAGGCGAGGATCTATGTTTGCCATTATAGAATGTTGTTTGACTTCATTAAGCCCATAAACTTTTCTTTGAAATTTTTACCAATCGGTAAACGCTTTCCATCAACACCTACTTCACTGGTATTATAAGATTCTATGTGCTTTAACCCGACAATAAATGAACGATGAATTCGGCAGAATTTCTCTGCTGGAAGCTTCTGCTCCATCTTTTTCATCGTTTGAAGCGTTACGATACGTTTTTCTGGAATAAAAATCTTTACATAATCAGCAAAGGCCTCTACGTATTTGATCTCATCATAGCTAATCTTAATCAGTTTTTGATTTGCTTTTACGAAGATGAAATCGTCCTCTAATTCTGTATTGTCAATTTCATTTCCACTTTTTAATCTAAAGTACTCCTTAGATTTTTGGATGGCTTTATCGAAACGGTCACTGGAAATTGGCTTTAGCAAATAATCGATGGCGTCTAACTCAAACCCCTCAACTGCGTATTCGGCATAAGCAGTTGTGAAAATAACTAGAGGCGGATTTTGCAATGAGCGCATAAACTCAATACCCGTTACTTCTGGCATTTGAATGTCGAGAAACAACAAATCAACTTGTTTTGACTTAATCATCTCTGCTGCTTGAATTGCATTGGAGCAAGTACCTACCAACTCCATTTCTGGGTAATTCGATAAATGGCTTTTGATTACATCTATTGCCAATGGTTCGTCGTCAACAATTAAACATTTCATTCTTTGCTTCTTTAATTAAATTTTAGGTTAAGGTTTACGCTATACTTCTCCCCGTCGTCTTCTATTTTCAACGTATGTTTATCAGGGTACAACAATGCTAATCTTTTTTTTATGTTTTCAATACCTATGCCGCCTGCCTTTCCGTTCAAACGCTTCTCTTTTTCTTTAGGTTTCGAATTTTGAATTTTAAATACCAAATTATCGGGCTCTATATCCATATCGATGGAGACAAATCCCCCTTCCATTTTTTGACTAATCCCGTGCTTAAAACTATTCTCAAGGAAAGTTAAAAACAACATGGGTGCAATCTGCTTTGTAGCAGGATTACCGTTCACGTTGAACTCAAAGTCCAATCGGTCGCCATTTCTAATCTTTTCAAGATCTAAGTAGCTTTTCAGGTAGTTAATCTCTTTCTCCAACGCGACCCACTTCTCACTTCCGTCGTACAACACATACCGCAGAATTTCTGAGAGTTTTAAAACCAGTTCCGGGGCCTTGTCTGATTTTTTGAGCGTAAGCGCATACAAACTGTTCAAACTATTAAACAGAAAGTGCGGATTGATCTGGGTCTTTAAGTACTTGAGCTCTGTCTCCATGTTTATACGCTCAAGATTTTCGGTTACTCTTTCTCGCTCATACCATTGTCTGACCATTTTCAAAGACATGGTGATACCTAAAGTAAACGTGATACTGGCAAACCCGCCTGCAAAAAACTGCCACCTCCAAATATCTAGAGGCACATGATTTGTCATGATGCTGGCAGAGTTTAATGCCATCGCCCAGATAAGAACCGCCAAAAAGACAGATAGTACCAAACTGATGACATAAGAAAAATACATCTTCTGTTTAAACAGCTTGTTAAACAGAAAGTACATGTTGAAATAAACAACAATGCCTTGAACGGATACGGTTACAAAAGCATTTACGAAGGCTGAACCGCGGCTAACTTCCTCATTATAAAAGAAGTACCAAAAGGCAAAATACGCCAACCAAAATGCAAAATGGTGAAATTTATATCGGGTGAGTTTACTATAACCTTCAGAGTTTGCGAGGGACATGTAGACTTAGTCGAACTTAACTTTGCGGGGCAGCGACCCTAATTGATTCAAGTAATGAATACCCCCAGCCTAGTACTTGCCAGCCGGCCTTGGTTACTTGCTCCTGCTCGGTGTTTTGTACACTCTTAACGCTTTGATTGCTCAAATAATGGGATGCTAATCCGAAAGCAAATAGGTTTGCAGCCAATAATAATCCGATGATTAGAATTGAACTTTTTCTTTTAGCGGTAATAATCAGGCGTTTCATAGGCAAATAATGTTTGACACTTCAGTTAATACAACATCTGTGCCTTTTTATTTGTTCTACGAAGTTAATTTAAAAAAGTTACAGAGAAAGTTAATTGGATGAAGGGAGGGGTTTGAAGGATGAATAAAGAAATTATAAATGAAGAATGGAAAATGTAAAATGTTGAATCAGAGAATTGGTTCATGGCGTTAACTTACCCTCAGATGTTGTTCTCTTATTTTCACTGACTTCATGGCATGTATAATTAGCAAAACCAAAGCCATACAGGTGGTTAAACAGCCAGAGATTAGTATAACGTGAAACAAGGTTGTTTGCATGGTAAACGCCATCGACAATCCCGCTAGCATGAATAACAAAGCGCTGATGTACAAAAACACATTGGCCAAACCAAGTTTTTTAAGCTGCTTTAATTTTAGTTGAATGATGGCAAAATCACAATCTTCAGGCTCCTCTAAGCGATAAATCTCGTCATTCAATGACACGATAAAACTTGAGGTGGACATGATCAAAAGACCGATGGCCGGTAAAAATGTTAACGGAGCATACCAATCTATCATATAGTTTGTTTTTTATTCAAATCCTTGGGATTGCTTAAATCTTAGCGAAAGCTACAACAATAATATTGACGTACAAACATTACCTTTGTAACCTTGTTATCCGATAACAGTTATGACACAATTCATCTTAATCGTTGCCGTATTGATTATTGCCTTGTTAGGCATGGGCGTTCGTATGTTACTTGTTAAAAACGGTGAAATGCGTGCCGGTTGCGCTGGCAAAAATCCAATGCTCCAAGAAGAAGGTGTTGCCTGCGGTATGTGCGGCGCAAAACCTGGTGAGGTTTGCAAATCAGACGATTAATAAGATTAATAAGTTGTCGGCCTGCGTCCGAAATGTAAAATGTAAAATTCTGAAGAGTGACTCTTCGCTTGCGCTCTGAGCGACGACATAGCAAAATTCAATCAACCATTTAGTTAATGGAGGAATCAATTAAAAATTAATCACTAAAAATTAAGCATTAGAGCTCTCCTCATAGATTTGCACCAATTCCAAAAGCGTAGACAAAGCTGCTTCCATATCTTGCACAGACACATATTCATGTTTAGAATGGATACCCATTTCGCCGGTAAATATATTCGGACAAGGTAGACCCATAAAAGATAATCGAGAACCATCGGTACCGCCTCTAACTAAATCTTGTTTTGGCGCCACTCCTGCCCTTTTCATGGCTTCAACGGCGTTGGCTTCAATGTGTGGGAACTTATCAAGCATCTCGCGCATGTTGCGATATTGCTCGTTTACTTCCGTTTCAAAACGTGATCCAGGAAATGCATCAATGGCTTCTTGAGCAAGCTGTATCAAAACGTTTTGGTGTCCCTTTAGATTCTGTGTATCAAAGTCTCTTACAATGAAATCCACAGAAGCCGTTTCAAGCTCACCCTTAATGCTAGTAGGATGAACAAATCCTTCACTACCTTCTGTAGTTTCAGGACAGAACGTATCTTTTGGCAAAGAGTCGATGAAATGTGCCAATACCTTCATGGCATTCACCATTTTTCCTTTTGCATAACCCGGATGCGCACTGATACCATGAAATGTAACAGTCATTGCATTGGCAGAAAAAGTGTCACCTTCTAACGATCCTCTAACTCCACCATCTAATGTATATCCAGCATCAGCATTTAATTTTTTCATATCAAGCTTGTCAACTCCCCTTCCAACTTCTTCATCAGGTGTAAACAATATGCGTATATCTCCATGTACAAGTTCATCGCGGTTCACAAGTTGTTTAGCCAACTCCATTATAATGGCAACACCTGCTTTGTCGTCTGCACCTAAAAGTGTTTTCCCAGAAGCAGTGATGATGTCATCTCCTATGCGCTCCAAAAGATATGGATGCTCTTTGGTTGTAATGACTTGACTGTTGTCGTCAGGTAAAACGATGTCCTGTCCTTGATAGTTTTCGTGCAACAATGGTTTCACATCTTTACCGCTGCAATCTGGTGCCGTATCGACATGGGAACAGAAACAAACTGTTTCAACGCCTTCTTTATCACTACGACCCGGAATTGTCCCAAATACATAACCATGTTCATCCAATACGGCGTCTTCAATTCCTATCTCACGTAATTCTTCAACCAATAACATGCTCAAATTGAGTTGCTTGCTTGTAGAAGGAAATTCCGTACTAAATGGATCACTTTGCGTATCGATTTGTACATAACGCATAAAGCGTTCGGCTATGTTTTGTTGTATTTCGTTCATCATTTTCTACTTAACATGGACACCTTTTAATTGTCCGTTCTCCTCGAATATAAAGAAAGCACTTAAACTGCTATCTGCTTCTATCAATTCTATAGATTGATCTAATCCCAGCACCATACAAGCCGTTGCGTAGGCATCTGCTACGGCACATTCTTGATGCATAAGCGTTGCGCTTTTTAAATCTGACATTAAAGGTTTACCTGTTCTTGGATCCATCGTATGTCCTATGATTGAATCGTTAACCACGTAAAAATTTTGATAGTTTCCGCTTGTGGCCATTGATATGTTGGATAGCGGCATCACCTCAAAATAGTCGGTAGGTTCAGCTCCCATTACAGGACTTTTTATACCTATCTGCCAAGCTTGCTGTCTGGTGTTCAACCCTTTGCAATGTACCTCACCTCCCACTTCAACCATATAGTTGTTGTACCCCTTGTTCGCCAATAAATTGGCAATCAAGTCAACAAAATATCCCTTTGCAATCGCGTTGAAATTATAGCTCTTAAATCGGTTTTTAATCAAGATGCCCTTTTCGTCGAATCGAATGTCTTCAAAACCTTTAAACGCCTTGGCAATGGCCATCGTTGAGGTATCTATCAGCCTTTGTTGTTTTTTGAAGGAATCGTAAATCTTAAATAGTTGTGCAGCGCTTGGATCAAATGCGCCATCAGTTGCTTCGATAATTGGAATAGACTTTTCAATCATTACTGCGAAGTGCTCAAATCCTGGTTTCAGTTCACGCTCTACAATTGCCTTGTTTGCGTTAAACTGAGAAATGAAAGAATTGGTGTCATAGGTAGAAAGCCCATAGTTAAACGCAACTAACATAGAATCGATTGATTGCTCGAAACCAAGTAACGCTTCACCAATATAGGTAATGTGATAAGTCGTACCAAGCGCATTCCCCGCCAATCGTTGCTCTTTTACATCCTCTTTTGGCGAAGAACAACTGCTAAAAATGAGGACAAAAAAAAGGCAGATAAGACTGCCTTTTTTATTTAATGTATGTAAAGTCATATGATTAACCTCCGAAATCATCAAAGGCAACATTTTCTGGTGGTACACCCCAATCGTCAACCATTTTCAAAACGGCTTGATTCATTAATGGAGGTCCACAGAAGTAGAATTCAATATCTTCTGGTGCTTCGTGCTTAGACAGGTATTGGTCGATAACGGCTTGGTGAACAAAACCTGTAAAACCATCTCCTGCTTTGTCGTCAACATTTTCTTTTACCGTCCAGTTGTCTTCTTCCATTGGTTCGGATAGAACAACGAAGAATTGGAAATTTGGAAAGTCTTTTTCGATTTTTCTAAAGTGATCTAAATAGAATAGCTCACGTTTTGAACGACCTCCATACCAATAGGTTACTTTTCGTCCCGTTTTTAGTGTATGGAACAAGTGGAACAAATGCGACCGCATTGGTGCCATACCAGCTCCACCACCGATGTATAACATTTCTGAACCCGTATCCTTAATAAAGAATTCTCCGTAAGGTCCTGAGATAGTTACTTTATCGCCTGGTTTACAACCGAATACATATGAAGAACAAATGCCCGGATTTACATCCATCCATTTATTACTTTTTCGATCCCAAGGAGGTGTAGCGATACGAATATTAAGCATCACGATGTTTCCTTCTGCAGGGTGGTTGGCCATCGAATAGGCTCTAAAGATTGGCTCGTCATTCACCATCTTCAAGTCCCATAAACCAAATTTATCCCACTCAGACTTAAAATCTTGAGGATCACGACCATCAGCGACCAATTCAGGGTGTGCTGTGATGTCCATGTCTTTAAATTCAACTGTAGTCTTTGGTACGTCAATTTGAATATAACCACCAGCTTCAAAGTCAAGTACTTCACCTTCAGGTAGTTTTACAACAAATTCTTTGATAAAAGATGCAACATTGTAGTTTTTAACCACTTCACATTCCCACTTCTTAATTCCAAAAATTTCTTCTGGAATACCAATCTTCATGTCGTTCTTCACCTTAACCTGACAAGCAAGTCTCCAATTTTCTTTTTGCTCTTTTCGCTTAATGTGACCCGTTTCAGTTGGTAAGATATCTCCACCACCTTCAAACACCTGGCACGTACACATGGCGCAAGTACCTCCACCACCACAGGCAGATGGAAGGAAAATTGATTGGTCTGATAAGGTATTTAATAACGTCGTACCAGCCGCAACTTCAATAGTTTTCTCACCGTTAATCGTAAGCTTTACATCACCTTGGTTAACCAATCGCTTGGCTGCTACTTGAAGCATTAATACCAATAGCAGGATAATCGCTGATAACGCAATCGCCGACGTAATTATAATAGCACCGTCAATTTTTAATAAAACCATAATTCTTATTCTCCAAATGGAAGTTTAAATCCAATAAAACTCAAAAATGCAAAAGCCATTAAACCTACTGTTATAAACGTTATACCCAAGCCTCTTAGCCCTTTAGGTACGTTCGAGTAGCTCAGTTTTTCGCGGATTGCAGCTAAAGCAACTACTGCTAAAAACCAACCAATACCTGAACCTAATCCGTATACAACACTTTCTCCAAAAGCAAACTCTTTACCTGGTAAAAACAGTGCTGCTCCAAGAATAGAACAGTTAACCGCAATTAATGGCAAGAAGATACCAAGCGCGTTGTACAATGCAGGTGACAATTTTTCAACCACCATCTCTGTTAATTGTACAAATGCCGCGACAACAGCTATGAATATAATGAACTTTAATACTTCTAAATTAACACCTGAGAAGTCTGCAAAGTTTGTTGAAACACCTAAAGTATTTAACCAAGACAATGCGCCTTCTTTGATGATAAAATTATACGCCAACCAGTTCAAAGGAACTGTGATAAGAAGTACAAACGTTACAGCCATACCTAAACCGACAGCTGTTCCTATTTTCTTTGATACTGCTAGGTATGAACACATACCTAAGAAGTAAGCAAAAATCATGTTGTCGACAAAAATCGACTTGATTCCAATGTTTAAATAATTTTCTACTATTCCCATAACTCTCTAATTATGCTTCTTCTGTATAACCATTTCTGGAACGTTGGAACCAGATTAACAACCCAAGTACAATACATGCACCCACCGGACTCATCATAACACCATTTCCAGGATAATTTTCCCCTAAAACATTGAATCCAAATAATGATCCGCTACCAAATAATTCTCTAAAGAATGCCACTGGAATTAAAATTACTGCATAACCTAAACCATTGCCTAGGCCGTCTAAAAAGGCTGGACCTGGTTTGTTCGCTAGTGCAAACGCTTCCAATCTACCCATGATAATACAGTTTGTAATAATCAAACCTACAAATACAGATAATTGCTTGGATACGTCGTATGCAAACGCTTGCAATACTTGATCTACTACCGCTACAAGTGAAGCGACTACAAGTAACTGAACGATGATTCTAATACGACCTGGTATTACATTTCTAAGTAATGAAATAGCCACGTTCGAGAATATCATTACAAATAGTACCGATATACACATGTATAGTGTAGGAATTAACTTTACCGTTACCGCTAAAGCAGAACACACTCCAAGTACTTGAACAGTAATCGGATTATCTGCATCTAAAGGATTAGATATTAGTTTTCTATTTTTCTTAGAGAATAAAGGCTCACGCTCTTTAACCTCAACTTCTACCGCTTGTGTTTCAGTGCTCATATTAACTTTTCTTAGCGTTGATAAATGATAGATACAAATTCATATAGCTGCTCATCATGTTATTGACACCATCAGCAGTTAAGGTGGCACCAGACATTCCGTCTACTGCGTGTGGATCTGAAGAATAATCGTTGCCCTCTCCTTTTTTCATTGTCACAGATACTAACTTGTCACCTTCGAAAATAGTTTTACCTGATCTGTAACGATTTTGAACTTTTTCTTCCGTGATCCGCGCTCCAAGTCCAGGAGTTTCTCCTTTGTGATCCAAAACAACCCCATTAATGGTGTTTAGGTCTTTTTGCAGTGCAACATAACCCCAGATATTATCCCAAAGGCCAAACCCATAGGTTGGAACCACATAAAATTCTACCTCAGAAGCATCACTGTTCATGACCATATATACCGGTAAGTTTATTGATTCTCCTTCCTTAAGAGATCCGTTTTTTGCTAACTTTTTATACTCATTTTTAAGCTTAACGGCATTTGCCGCTACTCCTTCAACGGTTTCACCTTTAGAATTAACAACGCTTTCTTTAACACGTTGCTCATACATTTCAGCTATTTCCGATTTCTCAACTTCTGCAAGTTGATCGCCTAACGCAGCCTTTAAAATGAATTTCTTACGTTCTAATTCTCTCTCCTCGTATTGTTTCTCGGCTAATGCCCCTGATACAACGGATAAAAGAACACCACATACTAGAATCACCAATAGGGCGAATCCAAATATGTATCCACTTGAATTTTTATTAAGCTTTGACACGATTCAATCTTCTTTTAATGTTTGCCTTTACAACATAATTATCTACCAATGGTGCCATCACGTTCATGAATAAAATCGCGAACATTATGCCCTCTGGATATGCTGGGTTGAAAACCCTTATTAATACGGTTAAAACTCCTATGAGAATACCATATATCCACTTACCTCTTTGGGTATGTGCTGCTGATACTGGATCCGTTGCCATAAAAACTGCACCAAATGCAAAACCACCAATGATTAAGTGCTGATACGCTGGTAAGTCATAGTATGGATTTCCGCCAATGGCGTTTAATATTAATCCCATGCCTAAGGCCCCAATTACTGTTGCTAACATGATTCTCCAACTTCCAATACCTGAAACAATTAAGATCGCAGCCCCAATTAAACACATGAGGGTTGAAGTTTCTCCAATACTGCCGGGCATAAAGCCCATAAAGGCATTGTATGTATCAACAGTTACGGCTTTACCCACACCTAAGTCACCTAGGTAGGTTGCTCCTGAAGAAGCGTCTACAAGACCATCCTTAATTCCAGAAACCCAAATATCACCAGCCATCTCAACTGGGTAGGCAATGTAAAGGAATACCCGAGCTGTCAATGCCGGGTTCAAAATATTCATTCCTGTTCCTCCAAAAACTTCCTTGCCAATAATTACGGCGAAAGCCGTAGCCACGGCTACCATCCACAATGGAATGTCAGCTGGAACAATCAATGGTATGAGCATTCCTGAAACCAGGAAGCCTTCATTTACTGGATGACCGTTTACTTGACAAAAAGCAAACTCAATTCCCAGCCCTACTAAGTAAGACACAACAATAATTGGCACAACCTTCATTGCACCATAAATTAGATTGTCGATAATGGATGAATCGATGTTTTGGGCTGTAAAATGTAATTCACCAACGTTCCACATTCCAAATAATAAAGCTGGAACAAGGGCGATGATTACGGTAAACATTGTACGCTTTAAGTCGATACCATCTCTAATGTGTGCTCCGCCTTTCGTTGTGTGGTTAGGCACAAACATAAACGTCTCTAGTGCATCAAAAGTAGAATGCAAAAAGTGAAGCTTGCCATCCTTCTCGAAGTTTGGCTTGATCTTGTCTAATGTATTTCTTAAAAACTTCATTACTATCTCGCTTTATTATCCTTCTTCGGCCATTAAATCAAGTCCACCGCTTAGTATCTGTTGCACTTCAATTTTAGACGTACAAACAAACTCACAAAGCGCTAAGTCTTCTTCAATCACTTCATAAATCCCTAATTTTTCCATCGCCTCAAGGTCTTGTGCTAAAATGGATTTAAGCAATTGCACAGGCATTACATCCATTGGAAGCACTTTTTCGTACTCACCAGTCATGACGAATGCTCTTTCCTCACCATGTGGGTTCGTATTGGCCACAAAACTCTTTTTCAAGAATTTAGAAATAGGTAAAGAATTACTAATTGTTGGTCGTGGATATGATGGGAATAACCAACCCATAAACTCATATTCATTTCCTTCAGGAATGATGGACAATAAGTGATCAAAAAATCCTACGTACCCGGTTGAACCAATATTGGATCCGGTCAACACATTTCCACTGATAAATCGGGAATTGTCGTTGCTGATATTATCTACAGTAATTGCTTCAACATTGACGCCTACAATCGTTTCAACATATTGTGGTGATTTTACATCAGAACCGGCTACAGCCACTTTCTGTGTTAAATCTACCGTTCCACTAGTTAAGAGTCTACCAATAAAAACAACCTGTTGAGGATTAAGTGTCCAAACCACGTCCCCTTTATTAATCGGATCTAAATGATGAATTTGAACACCAACTAAACCTGCGGGATGGCTTCCTGAAAAACTGTTAATCTCTACGCCTTTTGCTTGCGCAAACATGGCAGCATTCTCAGATTTTGCGTTTATGTTTAGGTGCACTTTACCTTCTGTTAAGGCATTAAGTGCTTCTAAGCCCTTAGCAAAAGCATCGCCGTCAGCAGAAAGTGAATAGTTATAATCCACAGCAAGCGGAGCCGAGTCGAAACAAGACACATGAATCGCTTTTGGTGTAGCACTTGGGTCAGCAATAGTACCAAAAGGTCGTTGCACCACGAATGCCCACAAACCAGACTCAAGCAAAATCTCTTTAATGGATTCTGCAGTCATCGTAGAAGGTGTACTAAACGATTTATACTTGATTTCAGAATCCGCTAAAATTCTAACTTCTTGAATAGCTCTTCTCTCGCCTCTAACAACTTCTGCAACCTCTCCACTTACAGGAGATGTAAATTTAATCGCTGGGTTTGCTTTGTCTTGAAACAAAACATCTCCTGCTTTTACTTCTTCCCCGGCTTTGACAACCATTTTAGGGACAAGGTTTTTGAAATCCGTGGGTTTGATGGCAAATGAGCTTGATAACGTTTTGGGTGCAGTGCTTTTGTCTGCCGCACCAACCAAACTGATGTCTTTGCCTTTTTTAATTTTTATAACTTTACTCATTGCAATAAATGCGTATTATAAACGGGTGCAAAATTAGTGTTTTGCCGCTAGGATAATAGTCCTTAATTCATTTTTTAATCACATTTAATTCGCCGTTTCCCAAGACCTGAGAAGCACCTCATGAAGTATGTAGAATCTAGAAGCAATTTAGAATGATTCTAGTCGTTATTTTCTGGTCTTTAGATAGGCCCTAAACGTCAGTATGAACGCAAGCACAGCACAGCTAAGAGTAAACAAAAAGGCGTTTGGCATCTGACTAGGAATGTTGTTGTAAATCTTCGCTGGAATAACTGAACCGGTGATTATCCCAACTTCCAAAAAAATGAATAATGTGGATATACCACGACCTATTGCTTTTTGATTTCCACTATCGATGGTCCAGGCAAACAAGGTTGGCGAATTGATACCCGTAGATATGCCAAAAATTGCGCCTGCAACAAAAAATGTGACCACATTTTGTGCATTTATCAACAGCACATTGGCTACAATTAAAAATGCTATACCCACCACCAAAACGACCTCCCTACCAAATTTATCGCTGAGTTTACCACTCAGAACACGAACGGTTAAAGATGTGACTGTGACTACCGTAAAGAAGTATCCGTTACGCTCAATACCAAACTGCTTGGCATAATCAGGAACGAGGGTCATTAAGGCGCCAAATGTTATTACGCCCAATGTCATGATTGTTCCCTGAAGAATCACCCGTGTTTCAATAATTTCATTCAGCTTCAACTTCAACATACCCATATGAAACTTGGTCGTATCTCTGATAGACTCTTTCATTTTAAGCGCTGGCACAATTGACAAAATCGCGATCACACCTGCTACTAGAAACATGGTTTGGTTTCCATATTTAACACCTACCTCACTCCCTAAGGCCGGTCCTAGACTCATTCCAACATTTCCGGCCATACCAACGATACCCATCGCCTCACCTCTTTTCTTAACAGGCACTATATCCGAGATCATGGCTGTTGTAGCCGTTGGCGTAAACCCTGCTGAAAATCCGTGTAAAAAACGTAGAGAGATAAACGACGTGACACCGTGAACCATCGGGTATCCAAAGGATACGACAATAGAAACCAGTATACCAACAAGCATTACCGGTCGTCGCCCAATATGATCAATTAGTTTGCCGCTAAATGGACGAGACAGTAAGGCAGCCAAAGCAAATGCCCCAATTATCCAACCCAAATATTGCTCACCTTGTAAACTTTTGAGAAAGCTAGGTAGTTGTGGAATTATTAAATTGAAACTAAAGAAAAAGCTGAATACAACCACGCACAACACCCAGAAGTCCCGCGAAAATCCCCAGAACAAATCCGTTGATTGGTCATTGTCAAGTATGGTGTTGTGATTGGCCATAAATAAAAAAAGGGCACTTAAGAAAAGTGCCCTTCGTCTTATCTTTTGTTTAACATATTAATTCAAACTTACCTTCTCATATCGCTTACCATCCCAGTAACCAAGGAACTCTACATGCTGCGTAGAATGCTTCATGAGTAACTTAATTTCAGGAATCGTATCACGACTGATCAAAACGTTATTGTTGGTATTGTTCATAGAGTTATGAACCTTAACCAATACGTAGTATGCTTTTCTTTTCTCTACCGGTTTGGTAGCCGGTCTGCCTTGTTTCTTTTTCTTATCCGCCATAGCCTATCAAAGTTGAATGTATCAACATTGCAACACAATTTTTTGTTATAAAATCCTTGCAAACATATACAAGTTTGCTAAAATTCAAAGTTTATTCAATTTATTCCGAATAAACATCAGTCGTTGTGATAAGGTTCACCATTCAGGATGCTATACCCTCTGTATATTTGTTCTACCAACAACAAACGTACCATTTGATGAGATAGTGTCATGTTTGACAAAGAAATCTTAGCATTCATCCTCTTGTACAAAGAATCGTGAAAACCAAAAGCTCCACCAATTACAAATGCAATATCGCCGTTTTCTCTTGTCCAGGTATTTAATTGGTTGGCAAAATCGCGGCTTGTAAAGCCTTTGCCTTTCTCATCGAGTCCAATTAAATATGTAGAAGGTTTCAATTCTGATAAAAATATATCAGCCTCTAACTTCTTTAATTCGTCTACCGTTTTATAGTGTTTTTTACGTGCGTCTTGAAGCTCCACCCATTGCACAATGGCATATTTACCTAAACGGGTAAGATAGTCTTCAACGCCTTTAACCAGGTAGTTGTTTTTAGACTTACCAATATTAAGAATTTTGATGGCCACGTTAAACGTTTAGACTGCAATTTCTTCGTCGTTCGAATCAAAGAAATGATACTCACCATAATGATAATTAGGGTCAGCGGTAACCTTCACCTTAATTTTATGCTTCAAAAACCATTTCCATGATTTCCCAACAACGCCTTTGGTAAGAAAAGCCTCAACAAACGGGTGCGCAACCAATTCGATTTTCTTTGGTTTAGAAAAACTTAATATTTGATCCAGTTTATGCTCAATCTCGTCCGTCAGTAAAATGGATGCTTCTACTTTGCCTTCACCTTTACACATCGGGCAAGTCTCCGCGGTTGTTATGTTGGTTTCAGGTCTAACACGCTGACGTGTTATCTGCACCAATCCGAACTTGCTCATCGGAAGAATTGTATGCTTGGCAGGGTCATTCGACATCGCCTTTTTCAATTCTGCTAAGAGTGTTTTTTTATGGGCTGGATTACGTAAGTCAATGAAGTCAATAACTATTATCCCTCCCATATCACGCAGCCTCAATTGACGTGCGATCTCTTTAGCCGATTCGACATTTACATTCAATGCGTAGTCTTTCACATCCGCATTTCTGTTCTGTCTGTTACCGCTATTGACGTCGATGACGTGCAGTGCTTCGGTATGTTCTATAATCAGATAGGGTCCACCAGCCATAGCAACTGATTTACCAAAAGACATCTTTATTTGTTTGTCAATTCCGAACTGAGAAAATATCGGTTCTTTCCCTTTGTACAGTTTAAGGACTTTTACAAGCTCAGGGGAGATGGATTCAAGAAACTGCTTCAACTCGCCATGGAACTTTGCATTGTTCGTTACAATGGCTGTAAATGGCTGGCTGAGCATGTCTCGCAATACCATGTGGCTGCGACTTGCTTCTCCAAGGATTAGTTCGCCAGGACCTGAGGATTTGAGGTTAGAAATGACCAGTTCCCATTTCTCTTGCAGTTGCATAAGGTCTCGATGTAAGTCTTGAACCGTTTTACCAACCGCCGCTGTACGGCAAATTAAGCCGTAGTTATTTCCTTTAAGGCTTTGGGTTAAATTTTTGAGACGATTGCATTCCTCCGCACTCTCAATTTTCTTTGAAACTGTAATGGAATTAATAAACGGGACAAGTATGAAATACTTACCGGCAATTGAGATTTCCGTACTCAATTTAGGCCCCTTAGATGAGATAGGTTCTTTAGCAACCTGAACAAGAATTTTCTGACCTTTTCTTAAAACATCCGTAATCTTCCCTGTTTTTAGGGTATCCGGTTCAATTTTAAAATTAGTTAAGTCACCAGACTTGATGCCACCTTGTACAGCACCTTTGGTTAGTTTTACTAGTGATCTAATTTTAGGTCCGAGATCCTGATAATGTAGGAATGCGTCTCGGTGGTACCCAACGTCAACAAAGGTCGCGTTGAGCTCTTGTTTAAATTTTTTTATTACGCCAAGATATAAATCACCAACCGAGAACCTAGAAGAAAAATCTTCTTCATGAAGTTCTACAAGTTTTTTATCTTGGAGTAATGCTATCCTCTCACCCGCGGAGCTGAAATCTATAATCAACTCGTTAGACACAGGCTAGATATTATTTTTTCTTATGGCGATTTTTTCTAAGTCGCTTTTTTCTTTTGTGCGTCGCAATCTTATGACGCTTTCTTTTTTTACCGCTAGGCATAATTTAATATATTAATTTTTTTATAACTCGCTTTTAATCTGCTCATTACAAGCAATCCGAATCTCCGAGCTCTGCACAAATCATCTCTAATTGTGCTTTATACCCTTCGTTTTCGGGGTGCAAAGATAATAACTTTTGGTATCTTTTTTTAGCTTTATCGTATTGTCCACTTCGAATAGACATTTCACCCAAGGTCTCAATTGTTGGAACGTGGTTGGAATCAGTCGCAAGAATCTCTCTTAGGATAAAGATCCCTTGCATGGGTGCAGGAGAAGTTTCAATTTTTAACTTACCATAGGCAAGCATTTCATCTAAAGACATCCATCCATTTTCTTTTGCTTGAGCACAATAGGATAAGACCTCTTCGATATTTTCATCTGTAGATGTAGCACTTGGAAGATTTTCTGAGAGGTAGGCTTTGACAGTTGACTCTGACAAGACTACGGTTTCTTCCTTATTTTGTTTTGAATCGATGGTTACCGTGCTCGACTTTTTATTTCCTAAGAATAAATAAGCACCTAACCCAATGCTTAACACCAGTGCGATGCCAAGAATCTTGTTTCCATTCATATAATCTTAGATTATAGTAGTTTACGTACTTCTTCGCTTTTCTTAACCCTGTCAACGAAAGTTTTTGCAGGCTTAAATTTTGGAATAAAATGCTCAGGAATAGTAATTTGGGTATTCTTCGAGATATTTCTAGCTACTTTTTCCGCCCTCTTTTTAAGCGTAAAACTGCCAAACCCTCGGAAATAGACATTGTCTCCTTTCGCTAAGGAGCCCTTTACAACCTTAAAAAAGGTCTCAACCGTTTCTTGAACATCGTTTCTTTCGATTCCAGTTCTTTCCGCGATTTCGTTAATTACTTCTGCTTTAGTCATTTTTTTTGTGCTTTTTATCCAATCTTTGCCAGATAATTGTCTTGCAATTATAGATAATAATTTAATACGGAAAGCTAGTATTCAATCTTTTACAAAAAAAATCCCATGAATTATTCGTTTACCGTTACCCTTCAAAAGTGGTATATCAACCACAAACGTCCTTTACCTTGGCGTGACATTTCAAACCCATACCTGATTTGGTTAAGCGAAATAATTTT
>Ga0209630_10001080_pt1 | contig 30160 bp, 33 predicted proteins | sample COG_01_FD_184745 | JGI IMG/M metagenome (GOLD analysis project Ga0209630, IMG submission 184745) | Pelagic Microbial community sample from North Sea - COGITO 998_met_01 (SPAdes) (version 2) | ecosystem: Environmental > Aquatic > Marine > Neritic zone/Coastal water | place: Helgoland, sampling... | reverse complement strand
CTTTTGTACATAGAGAATTTAAGTAATTTTTATGAGAAGCAAAATCTTTTTTTAATTTTTTTTGTTCAAATTTATCAATGAATCCACAATCAATATAAGGCTTCAACATATCTAAGTGACTATCGTAACTGAAGTCATCAAGAACAACCACTTCATCTTCATCTTGAATCTTCCATTTCATCAATTCATCAAGAAGAGTTTTTAATTCATAAGTTTCATTGTGTGATGTTATTGCGTAACTAATCATAATATCTTATCCAATACTTTCGGGTCTATTTTTACAGGTTCAAGAAATATCTGATTTCTTGTTGCTTTATCATAATAATAAGTTCTATAGATTCCGTATTTTTTAATTAAAGTTTTTGTTCGTGAATACACTTGTGGACTTCTTCCTTCTACTAATATTTTTATGATGTTATCTTCTTTATCTACTTCTTGTGGTGTACCAATCTTTTTAAATAAAGTTATCAAAGCAGACTCAGACCTAATAGCAGGAATGTTTCTTACATCTAATTGATATCCGTGTAATAAAAAGTTTTTAGAATTAGGATGTTTTAACCTCTTCTCAAGTACAATAACACTTCTCTTTGTAGAACGACCATCTGAACCTTGATATCTAAAAGAAACTATATCACCACGTTCAACCTTACCCCAACTATATGGTTGTTTAGCCATTATTACTTACCTTCTACACCCTTGTTTACATTTTGAGTAATTCCTAAATGTTCACACGCTTTAAGAAATTCAAAACTCGCAAAAGATTCTGCTTGTTCTACATCAAGAAATGTTTCATAAAACCCGCCATCTTTTTTAGGATAGTTCTTTCTTTTATCTTCAGGTATTTCTTTTACTTTAGCAACTTTCCAATTCCACAACTCACGAGAACCTTCAGGATAAATTAATCCCATTGGTCCCATATTGATAACAGAAGGATACCATTCTAACCCTGTCTCTTCATCTTCTATCTTCAAGTCTTTAACTAATTGTGTATAGTTTTGTGTTTCTGTTTTACATTCATCTGTTCCTGTTTTCAATGCAGAGTTTGAAGTATAGCCACAATCAAAACATAAATACGATTTGAATCCGTTATCTAATTCTTCAACAAAACAAGTATGAAGTTCTCCACTAAAAGTAGGACATTTTGCTTTTTGTTCCATATCTATTTCTTTTTAAGTTTAGGTAATGTTACAGGAACTTGTGTAGTAATGTTACTTTCTATTGGCTGTAACAACTCTCCAAGTTTCTCTGTCATTTTATTTAAAGTAAAGTTTTCAGAAAATTGTTTCTGTAAATAAGACTTCGGTAAAAACTTATCATACTTTGAATAAATTTCTTTCATAGCAAATGCACCTTGATTATAATCTACGGTAAACCATTTAGCGTCTGCGTGTCTGTAAGATTCTTGTATCGATTTTTCGTGTACAGGAACTAACCCGCCTGCTAATAATGTAGACATATCTTTATTTAAAAAGTCTACGTGTCCTGAAAATGCCGGAGCGATAACAGGTTTTCCTGTTGTACTAAACTCTAACAATGGTCTACCAAATCCTTCACCTTTAGTAAATGAAATCATAGCTTTTATTTTAGGATGATTATATAATTCATTCATTTGAATATCAGATAACTCTCCGTGTAGAAGATATACTTTAGGTAAATTAGTAGCTCCTACTTGACTTTTAATCTGTTCTATCTTTTTTATTACTTCATATTTGTCTACAGGACTGAAATCAACTTGAGAAGTTTTTAAAACAAGTGCAGGGGGATTATCAATATTTTTAAATGTTTCTAAAAATGCTTTTATCATCATCCCTGTATCTTTTCTATCGTGTCCTAATGGACCAGGTAACCAATGTCCTACATAAAGAAAACAAAATTCATTATCAATTTGATTCATTTCATTAACTAATGATTCACTAAATTCATTTGTCTTTTTATATATGTTTTCATCGTATCCTTCAAATAAAACATCAATAGGTTTTTGAAGTTTTACTTGTTTGGGTTGTTGAGTCTGTGGGTCTTTAAAATCAAATTGACAACCTGTAAATACATCCTTAACAAATTGTGATGGAACTAAATTATAATCAACAAAATTCATAGCATCTACCCATTGAGGATTAGGAATAGTCCATTCAACACCCGCAGTAATTCCTATATTTACTTTACCAACTTGTTGAAATTCAATCGGAACACTAACGTGAAAATGCATATCCGGTTGTCTATCTATTTTTCCGTCAACAGCTAATGTTTCTATAATTCTATTATCTCTATCATTAGATGTGTCTAATGCGTTTTGTGGAGTGTTTCCCCATCTAATAGGTAGTGTTTTAACATCGTATCCTAAATCTAATAAAGAGATAACTATATCTCTTGCGTGTGAACCATATCCACTACGAGTTCCTACAGGACCTATAACCGTTACTAATTTACTCATTTTATACCTCGTATACTTGAAATTGTTTAACAGGTTCCCAATTATCCCAACAATCATTTGCTGATTTAATAACGGCATTACCCATATGTTTTGCTGATAACATAGTGTCTTCTCGTAGACAATATTCTCTTCCGGCTTGACCTGCCTTCTCTCTGTCTTCGTGAGAAGTTTCATACCACTCATATAACATATCTCCGGCATCTTCCCATTTAGGTCTATCATCAAAGATATAAGGAGTAGGAGGAGAACCTTGTAGAGAACGACAAGCGGGCCATACAGGCTTCACCCATTCTCCGTGGTCTTTATATTTACCATCGTGATTAGAGCCCCACTCTGTTGTGTAATCTTCTTTCGTTAAAAGTTTACCATCTTCTTTTCTGAATCCACATTGGTCTTGTAGACCTCCTGTAACATTTACAACTATAGGTGTTCCTGCCATTAAAGACTCAGCCGTTCCTAATCCAAATCCTTCATTAGATGCTATGTTAATAGTTACATCAGCCATATTATAAATAAAGTTCATATGTCTTTCATCGTTACGTTCAGCAAAGAATAAAACATTTAATTCAGGAGCGCAGTTCTTCACAACTTCTATTAAGTCTGTACCATTATCATCTATAGGCTGTGTCTTCATTACTAATAAAGTATTGTCACGTTTTTCTTCAGGAAGTTTACTAACGAATTGTTTCATAGATAATACAACATCACCTGGAAGTTTTCTTCTAATATTTCTGTTGTTCCATAATACAATAAAGTCAACATTTTTATTAATAACATTTTGGTCTTTAAATTTTAAGAAGTCTTTATAGTCTTCGTGTTCTTTTGTTATAGGAAAGAAAACTTTCTCATTTATACCGTGAGGAACAAGAGTGTTTTCCCAACTTTTTACAGGAACTTGTTTTCTAACATTCTCAACAATATTATAAGTTTGTTTAGTGATATTCATTAAACAATCAACTGATTCATAAAATGGTTCGTTCCAATGAGGAAACGGCAAGTCATCCCATATATTATAATAGAAAATAGGAATCTGTTGTCTTATCTCGTGACTCATAGCAAATAACCATTTCCAAAATCGAGGGTCAGTATAAATCATAATAGCATCAGGTTTATATGTATCCATTAGACTTCTAACTATTTCATCATTACCATAACCTGAAGTAGGATGTACAACTAAGTATGCATCTTCTACTCCTGAAGTTTTTCTCAAATCTTCAGAACAATCAAATTTCTTTCCTTCTTCAGGATGTTTTATTGCTCCGCCGATTTGTACCCAATTAAACTCGTGACAAGTTTGTCTAATAATTTCTAAAGACATAACTCCGACACCTGAAGTCATTCTACAATCATCTGATAATAGTAAAATAGTTTTTTTATGTTCGGGTTTTATTGTAGGTTGTTCTTCCTTCTCTACCTTTTTTAATTTAGGTAATTGTATATCAGCCATTTATAACCTCTTTTTTCTTTGTTACTTTCTTTTTTTTAGCTGGTTCTAATTTTTCTTCTATTTTTGACAGCCGTGTTTCTATTAATGATAATAAATTTACTATAGAGTTCAATATATTTTCTATATTTGGTATATCTCTCATAAGTTCATACTCCCTGATAGCGCTAAGTTTGTGTGTTCAAATATTTTGTTTCTAAAAGACTTATCATTCATATACATATCCATACAACGATTAACAAGTTTTTGTAATGTAAACTCTTCATCCATTGCTTGTACTTTGAATTTGTGATATAGTGGTTTATAAACTTTGACCGAAGTCAACTTCAATTCAGATTTTCTCATAACATTTCTCTCATATATGTATATATAAGTATATGTTAACCTGTTATTATAACAAACTTTTTTCCTAATTCTTCTGCGTATCTTATTGCTGAACGTGTTCCATTAGTAACTTCTTTAGGAACAAAGGCAATAACCATATCTGAGTAATCAACTAACTTTTTATTTCTTCCGTGATAGTTTCCTACATTATAAGGTTTGTTATAATAAAATTTATCTAAAACACAATGCATATTGTGTGATTCGTGAAAAGGAGGAAACTCGTGATAATCTAAATCAAAATCTAAAGCAAATCTCTTAGCATATTTATCAGCACCATACTTTGCTCCGCCTGAGACAATAACAACATCTCCATTATACTTTTCTTTTAATTTGAATATGAACTCTTGAATCTTTCTTTTATTAATATACTCCCTGCTACCTATGATAGCTACTTTTTGTTTTTCCATTCTTCCTTTTCGGGTTTAGGTGATGTTACGAAAACTGCGGCATCGTTAAATGCTTTTAATCCTGCGAAGATTTCAACCGGTTCTTCATAATATGAACTATAAGTCGCTGCTCCTAAATCTTTATGTTTTTTAGGTAATAAGTTCATCCATATATGGTCTTGCGGTCTAACTTTTTCTACAGGAATAATTTCTGTTTTGTGTGTTAGTTTTTCTACTATAAAATCAGAAAATTCTTTTACTTTCATAGTTTCAACTTCATCATAAATAAATACGTGATGAACAGGCAACTTTAAAGTTTTCTCAACTTTTTCTAAATAAAAAACTACATAATCTCTTAATGGAGGATTTATAAAATCATCCAAAAACATTCTAACACTTATTCTCATATCTCTATATTGCATTATAAACCCTTACATTTAGTAAACGCTTTACATTTACCTTGACACTTTTCATAGTTAATTCCTTCTTTTACACTTCCATCTTTTTCATAACAAGCGTCTAAAAACTCTTCGAATCTTGACCTCATCTTATTCATACTTGGCTTACCATTTGCCGGAACGTGTCTTTGTATTCTCTTTTGAGGAAACTCAGCTTTTTCCCACAATTTTCTTTTGAAGATAAGAAACTCAATATCAATCATCTCTACAGGTACATCGTGTTTCTTAGCATAATATTCTTTATACAATAGTAATTGGTCACTCTTTATAACATCTGCTTTCTGATATTTGTTCCAACCCATCGTTGCAGTCTTCAAATCAATAATCTTTATCTTACCGCTAATCTCATCTTTGATAACTACATCAATATAACCAAGAAAGTTTAAGTCTCCTCTGATAGGTATTGCTAATTTTTCTTCTATACCTAATAGTGACCAACTCTTTTTATTAAAGTATTGTCCACGTTTCTTTTTGAAGTAATCTATTATCACTTCGCCTTGTTGATAAAACTCAACCATATCTTCTTGTGATACTAAATCAAGTTTATCTGTTTCGACTATTTCTTTCTGATAAAACTCTTTCATTTTCCGTCTAAGTAAATCTTCTATGTCTTGTTCATCAGCGTCTTTTATAGTAAAGTTATACATACATCCTAAGTATGTTTGTATAGCTTCGTGCATAGCACTACCAAAAATAGTGTGTATAGATGGTTCACTTGTTTTAATTTTATCTACGTATTGTAACTTCCATTGATACGGACAACTATTCCACAATGAATATTGACTATAACTTACTTGCTTCAATTATCAAACTCCGGTTGTTTTTGTTTTACCCACTCTACATCTTTAACATTTTTTGTACTAAGTATTTTCATAATATCTGATTCACTTTCACCAAATAACCAAAATGTAACAACTTTACCCTTTGGTTGGGATATATCCATATCTCTCGCTTTGATGTGATACCAACGTTTATTTGTTTCTTTCACGTTTATTAAAACTATCAGCTACTTTATCACATACCCAATCTATAACATCTGTAGATACAGCTAACAAACATATAGCGATTACCCAAACTAAACTATCCATTACTTACCCCACTTACCATTCTTTACGATTGTAGCCATAATACCATAGTTACTCACATCTAAGTAAGCATCTTCAATAGGCTCACCTTGTACAGCATTATCTTTACCACTCATCAATAATGTTTTAAGTCTCTGTATTTTGTCATTCATTCTGAACCAAAGACCTGTGAGTGATAACTTTATCTCTTCAGATGTTACTAATTGTGTACCAACTGAAATATTACCTGGACCGTAATCGTGTTGTTTTCTACAGAATAATTCGTATTGTTCTCGTTGTAACCTCTGAAACTCTGTAGTCATCTCAGGCCATTCTTTTTCCATCTGTTCTACAATCGGGTGAGATTGTAATTTAAATGTAACATCTTTTTTTGTTGATGCTTCTTTTATTGCTTTAGGCATAATAGCTCCTATGCTTTCTTTTCGTTATCATAAGGAAATGGTTCTTCATATACTGCTTTCATTCTTGATGCATCTTTCATCCAACAAACAAGACTATATTTTATACCACTTTCTAAAGGAGATACTCTGTGTGTAGAGTGTCCTGAATATGATACACCGTCACCTTTGTTTAATGTTAATTTAGGGTTGTTCTTTAATTGAAAATCTCCACCTACGTGTTCATCAGAGTCACTTAGATTAATAGAAAACGATACATAACTTATTCTACCTTCAGCGTGCCATCCAAGACCATCGCCTTTATTTCTATATTTCATAATGTGCCAATGATGAGGTAAATTTATTTTTTCATCATAATAATAACACAATTTTTTATGTAATTTCAACAAGAAGTGTGGATATTCTCTAAATGTCCAATATTGCCTATCTACTTCATACAAGCCTTTGTTTTGTCTTCTAAGACTTACAAGTGGAGAAGTATCTTCTTCAAATACATCAGTTAAAGAACGTAAAAAATTACATTCTTCATTACTTAAAATATTTTGTATCTTCAAGTCAGGCTTAGTAGGATATATTAAGTCTTGACCGGAGTTGTTTCTAATTACTTTATGTTTACTCATATTATATTATTTCGTCAATTATTCCTACATCAAGTGCATCTTTAGCAGTTAAGTAACAATCAAATTTACTAATGTTTGTCCAATAATCAAAGTCTTTTTTTGTAACTTCTGCCATTAATTTATTACATCTATCAGTTAAGTCTTTGAAATGTTCTGATGCTCGTTGAAAGTCAGCAACTTTTTCTTGTATACCAATTTGTCCATCGTGTATCATTATACTTGAGTTTTTATGTGCTTTTCGAACTCCTGTTCCCGCAGCAAGTATTACTGCTCCTGCGCTCATACAAGTTCCAAGGCAAATAGTATTTACCTTTACAGGCATACTTCTCATCTTATCTATGAGTCCAAACATAGCATACGTATCACCACCAAACGAGTTGATGTTAATAGTAATATCCATACCAGGATTAAATCTATTTAAGATATCCATATGAATAGCACCTGAGTGTAAAGTCTCACCTCCAACATCACCTGCAAGATATAAAGTGTTTGTATCTGTATTAATACCCCATTCAAGTTCTTGTATTAACATTGAATGAAAGTTTCTATCGCCTTCGTTTACTCGGTTTTTAAGATTCATAATCGTATACCTTACGTATTTCCTTTTCGGTTATGCCGTATCTTGTTAAGTGTTCATATAATTCTAATTTACCACCTGCAGAAATCATATACATCTCCATAGCTTCATGGGCTTCTGTTAGTGATATTTCAAAGTGTTTTGAGATTATTTCTAACCATTGTTTGGGCCAATTCATACTTTTATCCTTACCTATGTATTTAAAAAAAAATGATTTATAGTTCGGCAATAACTCTGACCACAATAAAAAGTGATACTTATCTTTTAGTTTTGCTGAACCCTGTTGTATCTGTACATCGTTTACTGAAGTAATAAAATCAGGTTCCATTGACAGATATCGATTAATCATATATTGACTATACTTCTTCTTACTATCATCAAGAGAGTTCCAAAATTTTTCATTCTCTTGATATTGTTTACTTGTGATTCTCTTTAAAAAATCATAAAAGCTTTTAACGTTAGCCAAGAGTACTTGCCTCCCGTTTAAACTTCTCAGGAACTTCGTTGCATTTGATACACGCATAGACTTGAATAGGAACTATTGCTTCTTGTCCTGTAGGAGATACTAATGGAGATAATCTCTTCATTGCCATTACAGGTTGAAAGTATGTACTACCACAATCTTGTGCCTCGCACGTTATATCTTCTGCTTTACTTATGTCTACTTGTACTTCTTGTTGATTCATTTTAAAACTCCTAATATTTCTACAAACATAGCCATTATGTTAATTTCTTTATCAACTGCTAAACTATCCATATTTTGATAACGAGCTAATAATAAAATTATGTCAGCTTTTTGACTACCTTTATCTGCTAACTTATCTAATCTGTCATACATTAAACTAAACAAAGGAGTAAAGTCTCTAACTTTATTCTTCATCAAAAGTTTACGTACAGCTACAAAAGCATCTTTCTTGTTTAGTGACTTGTCACCTAATAGTTCAATCAGTTTCAACTTGTAATCTGAATCTCTTAGTTCTTCTACACCTGAATTTAATTTACCATCAATAGATTGTTTCTGAAGATAGTTAATTACTCTTCTGATATCAGGATAACAAGCGTCTATAATTGTAGCAATAGTCTCTATATCGTATTCAACATTTTCTTGTTCAAGAACTTTTACACAATGTTTACCTACTTCAGCTCTGTTAGGCGGAATCAATTCATAATCTTGGCATCTACTTTGTAAAGGGTCAATGACCTTTTCTTTATAGTTACAAGTCAGTATAAATTTACAATGTGATGAATAAGACTCCATTAGATTCCTAAGTGCGGCTTGTGCTGATGCGGACATATAATCACACTCATCTAATATAACAATTTTTATATTAGAGATAGCAGTAGAATATGTCATAGCAAAACCTTTTATCTTAGTTCTGATATTATCTACGCCTGTTTCATCTGATGCATTAATGTATAGATAATCACAATCAATATTCTTTACAAGAATTTTAGCGAGTGTTGTTTTACCTGTACCTGCTCCGCCATAAAACAAGTAATGAGGTAAATCATTTTCTTCTATGTTTCTATCTATTTGCTTCTTCAGATGTTCGTTTCCGATGTAGTTATCAAGAAGAGCAGGACGATACTTCTCAACCCAAAGTGTATTTGTTTTACTCATTATTTGTCCATTGCAACAAGAAAGTAGTCAGCATTATAAGAATTTGAAGAGAAAGAACACTTCAATAATCCTGCTGAACTAACTGAGATAGAAATACTATCTGAATCTTTATTAGCATTAATAATACTTCTTAGATGGTCTGATGCGAATGATAGTCCATCTATGTCACCACTGCTTATCACTTTAACAGGAACTCTTATCATATCAAGATTCTTTGTTCTATCATAGTTTACGACAAGTTCGTATGAATCATCACTACCTACTACCGTAAAATGATTACTTTCAGTAATAGCATTACAGCCATTTACAAATGCTACTGCGGCTTGCTTTGTCATCTGTAGAACTAATTCAAAGTCAGGAACATTTTTTAATTTAGCACTCTCGCCAAATATAGATAAATCTCCAAGATTAAATTTAACTTCTGCGTTATCATCCTGTAACTTCATAGCTATGATTCTATCTTCGACTTTTTGATAATCAAGTTTACAATCACCATTCAATACTGATAAGATTCTAATTAATCTTTCAGTATCTACTATGCCTAAATCTGCATCAGGTTGTGTAAAGTTATTAAATTTTACTGAACCCAACATTTCTTTACCTTCAGTAGTAAAAGAAGTGTGTAAAGTATTGTCTCTAACTTTCCATATTGTGTTTGATATCAGACCGCCAAGATAATATTTTGATATGAAACTATCTAAGTATGTTCTATTCATTATTGTAACCTCTTATTGTTTAATTTAATTGTTCTAAGTATTCTAAAATTTCGTACTCTGTTTCCGGAGAAGGGAATCCTGTAAACCCATTCTCATCAGTTATCATTACAAAAGGGAGAATCCCGATATCATATCTAAGTTCGTGTAAAACATTTTCTGCTTTTAAATATTCATCATTGTTTTTAACATCTGAAATGTCAACTAATTTATATTCAAATTTATATCGTTCCATAAAAGAAACAGCATATGCACAATTTTTACAACTCATTTGTGAATTATGAAATATTCTCATCATTAAAAGAACCTCTCTAATGTAAACTTTTTATCTACCGGTTTAGACCAACCCATTGCTTCGTAAAACATCATAATCTTTCGATGTAGATTTTTATCGTACATTTTGTCATAGTCAATGTAATCACGAATGTATTGTAGAATTTCTATAGGGTCTTCATAACCTTTGTATGCTAAACTTTCGATACCTAATGGGTTCTTTGTGAGATAGACCCATCTGATTTTTTCTGCTGAACTTATTAATAAGTATTGTTTAGAAATCTCAAAATGTAATAATAAATCATTATAATTTACAGCAGACTTAACGTGTACAGGAGCTCCTGATTTGAACTTACTAAATGTTTGTTTTTTTAATTTACGTTGCGTATACTTCTTCAAACTTTTAATACCTGTAGGCATCGATATATTGTCAATAGGCATTGTATTCATAGAAGACTTAAAATTTAAAATTCTGTCATCAATCTTCTCTTTAGGAACGTTAGCAAGAACATCATCAAGAACTTCTTTTAAAAGTTTACCACAAGCCTTAGGAAAATTTGAACGAACGGTATCAATACCTTTTACCATAACCTTGTTGACATCAACTCCGTTATCATTAATTATCTTCATACCATATCGTTTTTTAGCAATAAACAATCCTGATATAGCAATAACCTCTTGTTTAATTTCAAACTTATGATTCTTAATATTACAAAACTTCTCACCAAAATAATCATAACTCTTATTAAGATATGCTTGTAGCTCTGATGCTATTGTAAGAATACGTTTACTCATCATTGATTTTGAATTAGTATTCTCATTCGGGTATCTATGTTTTACTAATGGCAACGCAGATGCGAAAATAGAATCAGTATCAATATAAATCACGTGGTCGTCATCAGTTCCTAATTCATTATTGTAGAAGTGATTAGTAATAGTTTTACTAAACTTGATTAATGATTGACCTGTTAGTGTAGTAGCTTCAGCATTATCAATATCATAGAATCTAAATACTGATAACCCAAGAACACCATATAAACTATTTAACATAATTTTTTGAATCAACTGCCTTCTATCAAAATATTCATAACGTTCTGTATTACCATCGTTACCAAACTTCTTTGCTAACTTACGATATTCTACTCTTTCATCAAACCACTTAGAAAGAATAGCGGGAATCAGACCTGTTTTGTCAGTACGATATAATACACCATTTGCTGAAATAGAAATCTTATTATCTGTTACGTATGATTTAAAGGCTTCATAACTCATTGATGCTACTTCGTTACCATAGTCATCATTAATTTTATATACCTTTTCTACTTCTCGAATAAAATCTTGTTCACTCCATTCTTCGAGTTTACCTAATTTAGTTTCAGGTGATATGTTCAGAGACATAATAACAGAAGGATACATAGATGTAACATCTAAATCAAATACCCAATCGTGTTTACCCTTTTGTGGTACTGCTACGTGTGCACCTGCAAACTGAAAGTCTTCTGCTAATTTAGGTTTAGGCTTTTTGTCAGGAGCTACAATCCCAAGTTTTCTCAAATAAACTAATATAGCACCTTCAAGATATCGTGATGATGTAAACACATTTTCATAAGGAACGTGTCCGGAGTGAGTTAGTGCTTGTGTAATACTGATGAAATCTAATTTCTTATTGAGTTTGTCTACGATTGCTACATCTTGTACGTTGTATAAAACAAATTGTGTTCTATCATTATTGTATAAATCATTGAGTGTACCTTCATACTCAACTTTATTCTCTCCGAGTTCTTCTTCTGCTATAGCATCCAATCGATAACTTGATTTCTCTGTATATGTAAACTTACGATATAAAAATAAATAATCTAAATGTGATACTCCTGCTATCCTATGTTTACTTTTGAAGTCTGACCATTGTACGATTCCTATAGGACTAAACATAGACGCTACTTTTTTACCTACTATTTTACAAGCACGATTATATAAATAAGGAACATCGAATTTCTCTGTATTCCATCCTGATATAATAGTCGGATTTATTTCTCTATATCTTGCGAAGAATCTTTGTAGTAAATCAAACTCTGAATCAAATGTCTCAACATTAAAATTATTTCTAAGTATATCAGGATGATTTAAATCAACTTTGCCTTCAGGGTCTAATACTAAACAATGGTATGTATCATCTGTACAATCATTAAAACCTATTGATGTTACTTCATTAGGCGCTTCATCAGGACTCGGAAATCCTTCTGTAACTTTTACTTCTATATCAAAAAATAAAGTTCTATGTCCTTTTGAAATCTCATCTGAGTCTGCATATCTGTCAACTAATACACGAGTTTCTGCAGGTACATCTGATTCAAATAATCCACGTTGTTTAGGGTCGTAGTTGTATACCTTTGTTAATTTATCTCCAAATAACGAAGTATAGGTACCCGTAGGTGACTTCTTGTAGGCATACGGCTTAAACTTGAAAGTCTCGTAACCCTTGACATCATCCCAAAGATGAACTTTTTTAGTTTTTATTTCGAAATAAATATTTTGATACATTAATTGCCTGTCGAGCCAAAGCCACCGTCACCACGTTTTGAATTACTTAATGTGTTTACTAACTCTACATTAATAAAATCTAAATTAGCTCCTACTACTTGAAAAAGTCTTGTATGTTTTTCAATAATAAAATCTTCATCTGATAAGTTATCTACAGGGACCATATAGTTTCCTCTATAACCCGCATCCATTATACCTACAGAATTAGCCATTCTCAAAGGAGTCTTTATTATTGAAGAACGTGGAACGACTTTATAAGATAAATACCTGTCTTCTATATTCATTCCTTGTAACATTTCGGGTGGTATGTTTTGTGTTAGTTGTTTATTAACTGCTTGGCACATCTCTGCTTGTATCTTTAAATCTATTTTCATTCCTAATGTTTTTCCTGGCACAACGACTTCTTCAGGAAAATATAAATCTACACCCGCATCGCCTTCTACGTTTACTCTTTTTTTATATAGTGGTTCTAAAGATTCATCCAAGACTTTAATTCTTAGTGTATTCATAATTATACTCTCTCAATTTACGTTTAAACTTACGAAGAAAACCTTTAAAGGTCAAGTGTTTTTTTGAAATAAATGGGGGGAAATTAATCCCCCCGATTTATCATTTTAGAAATTGACTGCTAAGCCAATATTGAAGTGTCTTGGTGTACCCAAGAATACTTCAGCATTATGAGGAGCGTGAACTTTGTCACCATACCCATTATACTTTGAATTATCAACAGCATCTTGAACATAAACACCATCAAGTGCGTTGAACATATGAGCTGATATAGTCATATCAAGTCCTGCTATCTCAGGTAACTTATAAGAAGCGTGTAAGTCTAACTTACCATAAGATGGAGTTTTCCATACTTGCGCTCTATCTGCGTCACCATCAACTTCACGACTATCAGGAGACCAATCTGAAAAGTGATTATCATACCACTTGTACAGACCTTGTACTCTTAAACCATCTATTGGTTTTAGTGTAAGACCACCAACATAAGATGTCTGTGGCATATCACCAACCATTAGTTTGTCAAGAGCATATCTATACTCAGTAGATGTTTGACCAATGATTTGATTATCATCATTGTATTCCATCTCAGTATAGTCACCATTAGCATCTCCATCGAAATACCAATCACCTAAACTTACGATGAAGTCAACATCAACCATTTCGTGAAGAGCCACTTTAGACTCAATCTCTACACCTGAGTGTGATTGATTTACACCTGTAAGATAAATGATGTCAGTATCACCTGAGTCACCTTGTCCTGTAGTAACAGACTTAGTTAGGTTTCTGTCTTTCCATTGAGTGTTATAATAACTACCCTTGATAGACACTAACCCACTATTATATTCACCACCAATTTCCATTGATGTGAATTTCTCGTTATCAGGATTCTGAGAAACATTACCATTATAATCGATAACGTTATCTAAGATTGGTGGCTTCTGAACATATCCAAGATTAGCAAATGCTGATAGTCTATCATCAAGATTGAATCTACCACCACCTTTAACTTGAAATGTTGTGATTGCATCTGCTTCGACAAGTTCTTTCTCTACAGAGAAATGGTCTTGATAAGTATATCCAATAGTAGATATTCCACCCATACCATATAAACTGAACTTCTCAACATCATACTTACCTTGTAAGAAAGCACCAAACCAATCAACCGTTGTTTCGTTGTGATAAGCAATTATGTCGCCTAAACCAACTTTCTTTCCGTCAGGAGCATTGTCATCAGCATAGTCTACATAGTAGTCACCGCCGAGTAAATCACGAACTTCACGAGCGTGTTCAATACCGGCTGTTCTCCAATCAATACCAACTTGAACTTCAAGTTCGTCTGATACATCATAGTTTAACTTTGAAATTAAACCATAAGTGTTCTGTCTGTTGATTGAATTACGAAGTATACCTGTTGAACGATTTTCTGTGTCTGAAAAAGAAGAATCTACATTAGCAGAGTTCTGTGCTATTTCAGCATTCCAATCCCAAGTCCAAGGTGAACTTGCATACCAAGGGCTTCCTTCTATCGCGGGCATCCTACTTACGCTACCATAAGTTCCTGTACCACCACCGGAACCACCGCTCCAATATGCTACTGAACTTAACCTCATATCGTCATTGATATCAAGAAAGTGATTCAAGTTAACGAGAGGCTTATGAAAGAAATTCTCTCTTTCATTTAAGAAATCAGAACTATATCTATCCTGTGTTTTATCACCATACATATAAAAGTATTGTTTACCTTTATAAGAAGGGTCTACAGGAGCGACATTCTGATTATAGAACCTACCTGCTTCAGTTTCAAACTTCTCGCCTGAAACATACGCAGAATCATTATAACCATCAATACTACCTGCTAACTCTTGAGAGTAAGTAGCAATATTTTGCTTATATAAGTTCTGTCCGTGTCTTTGTGGTGCACCGATTCCATACAACTCGAATCGTTGTTTATCACTAACGGCATAACTTGCACCTGCATAGTAAGCCCACGCATCTGTCCAAGTTCCGTCAATGAATCCATCACCGGTTTTTCTAACTATAGTTCCACTCAAAGCTAACTTATCATTGATAAGACCTGAGTTATAGTTAATAGTAGATTTAAGAAATCCTCCCTCACCTACTTCTTGTTTGAACTTACCACCTTTCTCCTGCGCTGCAGGGTCTGTGATAATATTCATAGTTCCACCAATTGATGGTGTTGCGAGATTAACAGCTGATAGACCTCTTTGCATCTGAATTGAAGAAGTAGCATCACCTACTCCGTCCCAATTAGACCAATAAACCCATCCGTTCTCCATATCATTCTGAGGAACACCGTTTATCATCACAGCAACATTTCTTTGGTTGAAACCACGTACATTGATACGAGCATCACCCGCACCTCCGCCTTGGTTAGTTGCATATACACTTGGTGTAGTATTAAGAATCATTGGAATATCTTGACTACCAAGTCTGATTTCCATCTCTTCTTTACTAATATTAGTGTAAGCAACAGGTGTTGTTTCATCAGCTCTTGAAGCTAAAACTTCAAGTGCCGACATCGCTACTACATCAGCTTCTAAATTGAAACTAACTGAAGCAACTATATCGCCAATCTCTACTTTTTGAGTTTGGGCGATGAACCCGATGTACGATGCAGTAATATCAAAGTTACCTGAACCTGTTTCAATAACGAATTTTCCTTCATCGTCACTTACTCCACCAAGTTCAGTTCCTTCAACAACTACATTCGCTCCAACGAGTGGACCATCTTCAGTACCAACATATCCTGTAACTGCTTGTCCGAAAACAAGGCTAAAAGACATCATTAATACTGAGATTAGATTACGATAAGTCATAATCATTCTCCTATTGTTGTGTTGAACATTGGCACATTTTTCTACAGGTGTGCCGTCTGCCTGTCCGCTTTTTATTAATTTGCATAGTCTTGGTCATCGTTATCACCTGTCATTGGAATAATTTCACAAGAATCATTATTACAGAATTTATCTACATCTGCTTCTTCATTCTTAATTACACCAAATGATAGCTTACCGATTTTCGAAACCTCTTTTTGATAAGTCTTCTCATCAATAGCTTCGTAAGGCATCTGTTTGTAAGCACCTAATTCGTGTCTTGGTAGCAAACTTATGCCTTTTAACTGATATTGATAATAATTCAAACAAGGGGCAATTTGTTCTGATTCTGTTTCAGGATTGAACGTTACCGTACAACTAACTTGATTATCAGCCCAATGTCTTTGCATAAATGCTGCTAAAGAGAATTGTTCCCATATTGAAAGTTCTCCTGCTGTTTTGATATTCTCACCAACATCAACAGGAACTTCTACAACCATTGTTGTGTCTTCAGAACCAAATGCTGGTTCTATATGATAACCTGCTTTTTTCATAGGTTCTAATAAATCTGAATGTTTTGATATTCTCATTCTTCTTTTATAAAATCTTGATTCAGGATAATGGAGACCAGGTGTAGCGCCTGCTAATAATGAAACCGTTCCACTCGGTTTAACACTTGTAGTCTTTATAGAATTAGGTACAGCCATCCAATCAGAATATTGTTTATCCCAAGCTTGAATAACATCGTAACCATCGTTTAACCAATTCTTCAGTTCATCTAATCCACGATTAGTAATAAACTGAGCTACACCACTTACACTACAACCAATTCTTCTGTTTCTTAACATCACACGATTTGTATCACTCCAATGAGTTCTACCTAATGTAACCGTCTTTGCATATAGATACGCATATTTTAGGGTACGTGCATAATCGTCAAAGTCTTCGTGATTGTCAGGAAACGTTTCTACTAAACAACATAACTCGTAAGATTCAAGTGTCTGCTCTAAACAAGGATTACCACCCATAGCTCTATGGTCTTTATCATCACCCCCATTTTTCATTCTTGAATACTTCCTCATATTGTCCAACCAAGCAAATCCTGGTTCTCCATTATCATTAATTCTTTTTGCTGCTTCTGTATAATCCATTCCTAACTCAGCAAATATACTATTGTTAGATGTCCAACCATATTGGTCACGATGTGGATTAACTTTATAATTCTTTAAATCTAAATACTCTTCATTGTCCGGCTCACCAAATACAATCTCAGCAGTTCTTCTAACATTACCTGCTACAACACATTTACCGATTAGATTCATTATATCTACGATTGTTGTAATTGTAATATCTTTTCCACTATTCTTTTCTAAAACTTCAGAGATACTATTATGAACTTCTTCTAACGGGTCAGGTCCACTTGCTACTCCACCGAAACCACTTATCGGTTCTCCCGCAAGTCTTATCTTTGAGTAATCAAATTTCATTTTACCTTGACCATGAAAATAACTTTCTAATAATAGTTTCATCGACTCAACCCAACCTTCACGAGTATCAGGTATTTGAAATACTTGTTCATTTTTCTTTTTGTCAATGCCTTTAACTACTATCTCTCCTGCACCCTTTGTATCAAATCCAACTCCAACACCTAACATACTTGCATCCATTAAAAATGTAAATGGTTTAGCATAGTCTTCTTTTAGTGTTTTTGTCGATACAAATGCACAATTATTTAGGGCGGCGTATAATCCTTTTTCTTCTGTGATAGGTGTACCCATAGCCCACAGACCGCGTCCAGGAGGCAAGAATTTCATTGTAAAAATTCGCTCATACATTTCTTGAGCAGACTTTTGAGCTTGCCACGCATTCCACCCTAATTGGTGTGATTCAATCCAATCTTTTTGCATAGAGTAAGTTCCCTCTACGACTCGTTGTACCGTTTCCCACCATCGTTCATTTTTACCATTTTCTTTGATTCGTGAGTAGGTTCGCATATAAACTAATTCACCTAATCCGTTAAAACCGAATGGTGCCTTTTTGCGTTTGTATCCGTTAATAAAATTTTCTGAGAGTTTAAATTTTTCCATTTCTGTATCCTTATTAGTCTTTTAAATCGTAACAAATATAATTAGAATATATACACATTTTAATCAAAGCCTTTCATATCATTATTGTTAGTTTTATAGTCTTTATATTTCTGACCTAATGATTTTCTTAAAAACTCATCGTGATTATTCATTTTACCTTGTACGTTCTGTCCTTGCTGTGTCTGTTTGTCGAATATTTGAATGTGTCCTGTATTAGTATTTATAGTTGCGGGAAACGTAATACCATCGACACCAAATCTATTTTTAATTACGTGAAATCTGCCTGTGTTTGCTATCTTATCTTCTACTTTACGACTCATACTGATAACGAAGTCAGCAGTCATTACTTTACTATAATCTTCAGCTACCTTACTTGCGTCAATAACATCTTCTTCAAGTGCTGAACGATTTGCTTGAGAAGCAGTCCATATTGGAACTCCAAATTCTCCTGCCATGCCTCTCAAGTCTTCATATATGTTACCAAGTTGATGTCGTCTTTCTGTAAAGTTACCTATCGGCTTTAATATATCAGCATAATCTACAATAATCATATCAGGAAGTTTTCCTTGTAATTCCATTTGTTTAATATGTGCCGCGAGTGTTTGAACAGAAGCAGTTCTTGTAGGATAATACTTTATTAGTAAGTAACCTTTTATCGCATCTAATTTCTTTTGAACATCATCTTGATAAAACTTTAGATTTCCTGTAGGGACTCCTGAAAATATTGTATCGTATCTCAAACCAACATACTCAGCATTTAATTCTAATGTGTAGTGTGCTACACTCAATCCTGCTCGAACACAATTAGCACCTAATGCTTGAAGAGTCCAAGACTTACCGATACCTGCGGGTGCTACAACAACACCTAACTCTCCGCCTGCCAATCCACCATCCATAACTTCATCAATAGTATCCCAACCTGTTTTTACCGTATCACGTGCTGATTGATTCAATCTCTCTTCAAGTGAAATTAAATACTCGTGTCCAAGATTTCTATCAGTACCTGCTCTTAAAGCATCATCTATAATTCTTTTTATACTATCATAATCTTTACCTTCAAGTAAATCTACACTCTCTATAATAGCATTTTTTAATGTTTGATTTTTACAAAATCCAAGTACTTGTTCTTTAACAAATTCTAAATCTGTAGCTTCTATATGTCGCCAAGATTCTTTTAAACTTTCTACTACTGCTACTTTTAAAACATCGTTACCTATTTCATCTGTTTTAACTTTTAATACTTCAAGTGTAGGGACATTTTTATACTCTATAAAATATGCCATTATAGTCTTTACTAAAAACTTATTTGAATCTGATTCAAAATAGTCAGGATTCATAATATCAGAAATTTGTGCTGTGAATGTATTGTCACTTAATAAAGAAGACACTACTTTCGATTGAAACGTAGGGCTATATTGATTTAAGTTTTCTTTATTCGCCATAAAGTTCCTTTTTTAATTTTTGATTTTTTTTACTTTGATATCGTTGTCTTGCTTTATCCAAAACTCTATGCCTATTTTTTAAATAATAGTTTTGAGACCACTTTAATTGAGCGGCTCTTCGTTCTTCGTCTGTTTTATATTTTATTTTTCTACCCATTTCTCGTAAGAATATCTAATGAAGCCCAACTTTCACGTAACCACACTTCTAAGTTTTTTATCTCATTAGAAAATCCGTCTTCAATATACATTTGTCGAAATTTATAACTATTTAAGTGATGTGGCCGATTGTCAACAAAATCAAGAATTTTTTGTTTCGCACTGCCACTTATAATTATCTCTCTCAAATCCATTAATTCAAAATTTCTTTTTAAAATGTCTAAATTATCTGATAACCTGTTATCTCTACTAACCAATTCTTTTAATGAAACAGGTTCAGTAGCCATTTCAGGACATATCTTCATTAACGTTTTCAATCCGATGCCTCGTACACCTGGAATATTATCAGATTTATCACCATCAACCATTCTGTACATCAAGAAGTTTTCAGGATGTATATCATACTCTTCCATTAAAGTTTCAGTAGTGTACAACTTCTTCTTTGAAGGGCTATAAACATTTATTCTGTCATCTACTAATTGTAGAAAGTCTTTGTCTGTAGACATTATAGTACAACGGCTGAAATTTCCTTTGTTTGCTACGTATGAAATTACATCATCTGCCTCCATATTGTCAAGAGAAAAAGTTTGTACAGGTAAACATTCTAAGTACTCCATCAATCTTGACATCTGTTGTATCATAGATTGTCTTTCACCGCCATCTTTAGTAAACTCTACTTTACGATTTAGTTTAGATTTAAAAGCACGGTTTGCTTTGTATTCAGGGTAGAGTTTTCTTCGTTTCTGTGAACCACCTTTACCATCGAAGACTATTAGGATTCTTGTAGGTTGTATAAGTCTTATTACATAACTCAACGACCTCAAGAATCCTATCATCCCCCCTACGTGATAACCATTGTCACTCATCATAGGAATAGCACTAAAGCATCTGATAAAGTTATTTAGACCATCTATTACTAACACATGGTCATTTAACTCTGTTGGTTTTGACGGGTTATTTTTTATTTCGTCAAACAGACTTAGGTATCGTTTTTTCATCGTATTCCTTTACTTTTTGTGCTATGTAATCTTCAAGTGAATGTTCAGGTATCCATCCTAAAAGTTTGTGTGCATTAATGTCTTCACATAATGTAACATCCATTTCTCCGGGTCTTGGTCCTATATTTACACTATCAGATTTGTACAATTTAACAAGTTCATTTATGCTGTAGTTTTTACCTGTTCCTAATTCAAAGTACTCTGCTCTCAAATCACTACGTCCTTGACAAGCAATCAAAGCACTACATATATCTAATACGTGAGTAAAGTCTCTTCTTTGTTCACCATTGTTTGTAACCGTTAAAGGCTTGCCGAGTTCTTTCAATTCATCGAATACTGCAACAACCGTAGCATATGCACTACCTGAAGGAATCATATAATCACCATATACATTATAAAATCTTGTTATAATAGTAGGCAAATCATACACTTTAGAATATAACTCACACAACAACTCACCATTGTACTTATAAAAAGTATATGGATTAGCAAAGTGGTCACCATGAGTAGAACTTGAGCCAGCATAAACAACAGGTATATTGCCTCTCATCCTAGCCCATTCTAATATATTTTGTGTACCGATTGTGTTAGATGAAAATGTATTCATCGGTTCATCAAATGAAGGTTGTATTCTCGCTAATGCCGCAAGATGATATATTATGTCAGGCGTACCTTCTGAGTCATCCCCTAATACAATATCATCTATACGTTGTTGAAAGAAATAGTCTGCAACATCAAACTCGTGATATATAACTCTGTCGCTATCGATTCTATTATGATGATAACCTGTTGAAAAGTTATCTAATACTTGAATATACGCTTCAGGTTGTTCTTTGAGTATCTTACTAATTAAATTAGTACCTATAAAACCAGCACCGCCTGTAATCAATATCTTCATTATAACTCGTCCGCAGGTTCATCAGTTTCTACAACATCATCCAATCCAAGAGCTGAAGTATCATATTTAAGAATCAAGACACTACAAATTTTTTCATACAACACATCTGCTAAGCCATCGTGTTTTTCAAGAATAGACTCAAAATCTTTTGATTGAAATTTGATATCTTCACCTTCGTGTTCTATAGTATACCAAGCGCCTGTTTGTTTAAGAAGTTTATATTCTTTCATAACTTGTAACCAAGATGATTTATCATCTATACCTCTATCGAAGTATAAAGGAAAGTCTGCGCGTCTCAAAGGCGGGCCTAATCTATTCTTGATAACTTGTGATGTTATAGTCATTCCGATTGTATTCTTTTTTGTATCTTTAATCTGACCTTTGTTCTTCAATCTAATACGAGTTGAAGCGTGAAAAGGCAATGCTTTACCGCCTGATGTTGTATAAGGGTCACCAAACATAACACCAAGTTTTTGTCTTAACTGATTAGTAAATACAAGTGCTACACGTTGTCTACCTATCATTTGAGTAATTTTACGAAGTGCTTTAGATATGATGATTGCTTTGTGTGTAGCATATCCATCTTTATCAAAATCAGCTTCCATTTCAAATTTAGTAGATGCCGCAGCTACTGAATCAACTAATATTGTTACTAATCTATTCTTATCACTTTCACGAACTTTAGTCACAATCTCTTCAATAGCTTCAAATATGTCTTCTACCGTTTCAAGATGAAGATATAACATTTTACTACTATCTACACCGATAACTTGTAAAAAGTCTTCACTAACTGCTGTTTCAGTATCTATATAAACTGCTACACCATCTTTCTTTTGAGTTTCTGCAAGTATATGTGCACCGAGTAATGATTTACCACTTGACTCTAAACCATTAATTTCTGTAATCCTTCCAACAGCTATACCACCATTTGGTCTATTAGATATTGCTAAATCTAATATACTCGAACCTGTAGATAAAAATTCTCTAATATCTGTGGGTGTTGTATCACTACCATCAAGAAAGTAAGCTACTTTTTGATTGCTAAATTTTTTGTTTAGGGTGTCGGCCAAAAGACCCTCTAACCCGTCTTTAGTATTAGACATACTATAACTCCTATTCGAATGGGGCGAACTTATGCCCGCCCCGAGTTTCTGTTTACGTTGTATTACTTATTGAAGAGTTGGTCGAACGCTTCTGAAGTGTCTTTAACCGTTTTCTTGGAAAGAACTTCAGTTGTCACCGAATCGCCTTTATCATTACCCTCTTCTTCAGATGGAGTCAACCAAGTATTAAGAACTTCAGTAAGTTCTTCATAGGTCTTCTCTTGATACATTTCTTGAATGTTTGGTTGTTCATTCAACATTTTATCAAGCATCTTATCATCTTCTGTGATTGGATTTTGATTAGGCTTGACCCTTATGTTAGTAACAGGAAAGTTCTTTCCTGCTTCTTCAGCAGAAATAAATTCTACCGTTACATCACGACCATTCATTGAATCTGTGATGTCACCATAATCAGGGTCTGCTATTACAGATAGAAGCTCTTGATAAACCATTTTACCAAAGCCCCAAAATCGAACACCTTCGCTTTCTTCACCACGAACTATTACAGGTGCAAATGTTCTCATTTTAGCCATGAGTTTCTTTGCTATCTGATAATCATCTTTGTTACCACTTGAACGAAGTTTTTGTGCAAACTCTTCGATTGGGTCAGGACGACCAAATGTTATCGGAGACAAATAAGTCTTGCCACCTAAATCATAATGAAAGAAAAGTTCCTGAAAAGGATTCTCTTTATTGTGTTGATAAGGCACGATTCGGACTACTTGTTTTCCTGGTTGTGGTTTCCAAAGATTATTGGTTTTCGTGTTAGAAGTTTGAAGTTGCTCTAACCTTTTGCGTATTGCTGTAATATCCATTTGATATTCTCCTATTGTTATTATTTAATTGTTAATTGTTACTTGAGTAACCATTCATATATAAGTATGGTTGTAAAATTCAAAACGTTAATTTATTTTTATAAATCAATAATTTCTTTTAATCGTGTATCTATTTTGTTTAAGCCTTGTTTATTTGTCAATAAAATACAATTACGATAGTTGTTCCATTGTAATCTATACGATGTGTCTAAGATACCGTTGTTAGCATTCCTAATTATAATGTTAACTGCATTGATTGTGTATAGTGTATTTGTTTCTTTCTTTCGATGTAATAATATTGTGTTAGGGAGAAATCCCGATACTTCTGATTTTAACACATTATAGGTCAACATTAACTCATTAGAGTTTTCTGTTCTTTCTAAAACATAAAGTTTTTTCATAGAAAGTGGTGCAGACTCTTTGATGAGTAAGACCATTTCAGTAAGTTCTTTCTTGTTAGAGAAAGTACAAAGTAGTTGTGAATCTATCATTATCTAACTTTTTTTCCTGTCTGCGCGTCTAAAGCTACGATTGCTGATGGATTAGTGTTTTCAGGACTTATCTTTTTCTTTGGTGGCGATGCGATACTAAATCCTTGGTCACAACTAAAATCCATTCCTGAAATAGTATTTATACCATCTGCTTCTACGGTTTTATATTTACCTTTTTTAATAACTTCGTCTGTGTCTGAATCTTTTTTAAATCCTGATATCTTGTGTGCAACATTATTAAACTTATTGTATTCTGTATCACGATTATTTATTCCTGCCATTACTTTTCCGTGCGCACAATGTTTCATAAAAGTTTCTTTAACTCTTCTCAAATCATCTTCAGTAAACCCTGCTTTCATAAGTTTTCCTTTATTCCCCGCTTTTTTCATAAATGCCGAAAAAGCTTTCTCGCCTGTTTCTAATCCTGCGTTGTAAATCTTATCATATTCTTCTTCTGTCATAATACCATCATTTACAACTTGTGCTTTAGTTGCATCTCTTACATCATCTAACTCTTTTATAACTTCATCACTTGGTGGATAATCATCTCCATTGTAAACTTTATCATATGTATCAAGTAAATCATTTATAGTTTTTCGTGTGCTTTTATTCTTATAAACGGTTAACGATACTTTACCAGCAGAAGAAGACCTAGCTCCTGCATCATACTTTACACTTTCACCGCCTGATACTTCAATACTAACTAATACTTGTTGTATTGATTCTGCTAATTTTTCAGGGTCTTTTGTATCGCCTGGGTCTTTTATAGCATAAACATCAGTTACTTTAAAAGTTTCAGATGATGGTAAAATAGCAGTAAATCCTTGTGATAATCTGTGCATATAAGTTATAGCTTCTGCTACTTCAGCACGTGAAGTCATCATATCACCTAATGCATTCATCTCTACTAATATTTGCCCCATATCTTCATTAAATTTATTTGCTCTTTCTTGTTGTTCTTCAAATGATAGATTATCCCATTCAGGGTCTTCTAATGGGTTTTTTACATTTCTAATTAATTCTGCTAACTCATAATGGCTTCTTGATAATGGTGGATGAGGAGGCGTAGTACTTTCTAATTTTTCTTCTAATGTATTTGCTAAGTCTTGTAAACATTGATTAATTGCAGTCTTTTTACCTTCAGTAGTACTTGTATCACCATAATCAACTACTTCTAATTTACCTTTACTTGCCTCAGCTGTCTCTGCTAATAAATCTATTTGGTCATTATATCTTTGTATACCTAATACTGCTTTTCTTGCTTTTCTCTTCGCTTCACCAGCGTCCATACCTTTTTCTATCAAAGCTTTTTCTACATCACTTATTCTTGGTACAGATTTTTTCGTATGTGTTTGACCTGCAATAGTTGCACTTACAACTTTACCTTTCTTTTTGTCTATCTTAATTTTTTCTTCTTTTCTCTTTTTATTTATTGCTGTAGGAGCCATCATCTTTGAAGTGGTTCTTGAATTAGTTGGTGATGCCATTTTTAGTCCAACTGCATCTGCTAATTTTACTATTTCATCATATGGTGCTTTACCTTTTCCACCTGTCATTGTTGCTTTTTTTCTTGCTTGTCTTGCAGGTTCTCCGCCACCTACACTTTTGTTACCGAATCTCCAATCATTTGGACTTATGTCTGCTATGTAAAATTCAGCACTTCGTTTCTCTTCATCAGGCTGTCCTTTTTGGTCTTTTACTGCTACCCATCTTCTCAATGAATTTATCTCATCGTCTGTCATTGTTTCTACTTTTTCTTCTTTAATCTTTTGAATAGCAGAACTTATATTTTTCTTATCTTCATCAGGAATAACGTTTGATTCTTGAACTCCTGCATTAACATTATCAAGTCCATGGTGTACTTTTAAGACTTCTACTTTTTCACCTTTAGGTCCTACTTTTCCTGTAATGTCTTTATCTAAATTAGGATTTTTAGGTTCTCCTGTAGGTTTACCAAATTCATCTAAACCTTTCTCCGCATATTTTTCTTTTTGTTTTTCTACTTTAACATCAATATCATCTTTTGGCTTTTCTGATGTTTCTTCATCATCCTCGTCTTCTTTTTCTTTAGCATCTAATGCTTTTTGTGATTTAGGGTGGTCTTTAATATATTGTGCTTGTTGTTCAGGAGACAATTTTGTCCACCACTCATCGTCTTCTCTAATAAATCTTTCAGATAATTCTATAACATCAGAGTGTGAAAATCCTATAGATAAGAGATAATCGTATAATGCTTCTCTATCTTCTTTTATAGTGAAGTCAGGATAGCCTTTATCATACATCCAAGATATATTGGTAAGCAGTTTATCAAATGAGTTCATCGTAGTTTTTACCTCGTTTCATCTTGACAGGGAATCCATCTTGTTGTAACTCTTTTTGAACAATTTCAACAAATTTATCTCCATCGTTTTTATTGTAGTCAAACAAAAAACTATCATAATGATATAATACTAACGTACTTTTAAAGTCTTTTGTTTTTTTTAACAAACTCTTTAATACTAATATGTTTCTCTCTGTTTCTAAACTTTGTATCATATAATTAAAAAGTTTTGAAGGATAAAAGTCCTTTACATCTAATGTTATTCTTCTTTTATAAATATCAGTTACTAAAACTTTATCTCTCTTAAAACGTGACCACAGATTAGTGTAATATTTCTTAACCTTACCGAAAAATTCGTGTGTTTTTGCTATATCATCAGGTACACCACCATATAAATACTTAAAAGTCATCGTCTTTGACTCTTCGTAAGATACGTTATATAGTTTACTAAAATGTTCGTGTACACTCTCAGCACCAAAATCATATCCTATAATCTTACCAATCAATCTTACGTGATAAGCATCAAAGTCAAATTCAATTAATTCATCATATCTACTTTCTATCATCTTACGTGAACCATCACTTTTATTCATAGCCGCAAAGTTTAAACCATCATAAGTATTACTCGGTCTACCTGTAGGAGTCAACACATTATAATTAGTAAACATCAAATGGTCTTTCGAAACATTATCTGATTGTCCAGCTGGTACTCTTAGTGGATTGACACATAATCCAACTCGTTCTACATCTGCAAATACTTTATTAGCATCTGAATAAAACTCATTATATTCATCACCTATATTTTCTTTATAGTTTGTGAACAAATCTTGACAATACTCTAAATGTTTCATTAAAGGAATAACAAAATTATTCATCCCTTTAGAATGAAAATATCTATGTGAAGTAGTCAGGAATATATGATTATCAACTAAATTTCCTTGTTTCTGAAACTCTGCTTGTTGTAAATCAATAACGTTACTAAAATTAGCAAAGTGGCAAACTGCTTTTATATCTGCTACGTATTTAGGAACATCAGTATCTAAATGTAATAAACAATCTAAAGTTAGTTCAGGAGCTTCATCGTGATTGAATGATAGCATATATTCGTTATCGTTAGATAACCGTACGTATAGCATCAACGGATAATCGTTTAATGGATGTTTGTTTTTACTTCCTATGAAATGTAAGAACACCCAATCAGAAGAACGATATTCATCCACAAAGTCCTCAAATTGGTTGTACTTTTCTATTATAACCACGTCTTAATATATAACTTTTTATTGATAATGTCAAGTATTATTTTTAATAACTTACGTTTCCGCCTGCTCCTCCTGTCATTACACCTGCCGGCGGTCCTGATAATGCGCTACCTGTTTTTTTAAGTTTCTTTGGAACTATTTCATTGTTTTTTTCTTGTAGAGGTATACTCTGTGTAGGTGCAGGAACAACTATGTTTCCTTTTGCATCTCTTGGTATTTTTTCAATACCTAATGATTTACGTTGTTTTGAAAGTTCACTTGCTGTTGGTATAATGTAGTATTCTATATAATTAGATAACATTCTATCAAGACCGGGATGTTTAAAATTTTCATCAAAAACCGTTCTTCTATTTTGAGTGAACACATCTTTAGCTTTCCCTGTTAATCTCCATTCAATACTAAATTTTTCATATAACGGAGAATCAAAATCTTCATCTACTTCTTTAAGACCTTCACTTGGGTCATTTCTTCTAATAACAAAATATCGTGTAAATGAACCATTAACGTAATCATTAGATTCCGGTCCTTCTTTTATAAAAACATCTGCCATTGGTTCGTATGTTTTTCCAAAGTTATTAGTGTAAGCAGAGAAATTACTTTCGTCTACAGGATTCAAAGGTTTAATTATTCGAGATGTAGGTCCGTGACTTTCACCCGTCATATAATATTCTTCAAAGTCAAATGTATAATGTATATGATAAGAAGTTCCTTTTTTAACTAAAGTACCATTAGAAACATATATAAAAGATGTGTTGTCAGGTACGCTTCCTGCATTAGGAACTGCTCTCATAGTGTTATCTTGAATTTGTCGTATTTTATCATAATCTATCATTATAATCTCGATTGATATGTTCTAACATCTGAAGGACCATTTGGACCTGTTAGTCTCTTTAAATAATTATAACTACCATCTTCTTTTATTTCTGATTCAGCTGCCCTACATCGTGACTTTTGACTTTTTTCTTTAGACGCACCCGGCTCTCTTGCTTCTATCATTGAATCCCAAAATTTTCTTCGTTCACTAAATGGTACAGGGTCTTCGCCTCCACTTTCTCTTCCTGTTCCATACATTACTTGGTTTTTAAAATAAGTTCCTCGTTGCGTTACGTTTAATCTGTCTGTAGTAGTTATTGCGGCTTCAGCTTTACCTAATACAGCACCAAGTGTTTTCCATTTAGGAACTAATCTATATATTAAATTATTTTGCCACTCATCCCCACCAAAATAACTTGAAGGAGGTGTTGCTGGCTTCTTTTTCTTTGTTCTCTTTGGTTTTCCTGAAGGAGGGTCTTGACCTGGACTTGGCTGTGCATTAGGGTCTCGCATCAACGCAGGATTCATAGGTGCTGGTCTTCCTCTTTTTATTTTAATATTTTTTCTGTCGTTTTTCTTTTTGTCTTTTAGAACCGTTAATTTTGTTCTTTCAGGTTGATTTAATATAGCATTAATAATGTCATTTGTAAAATCATTATCTTGTCCTGTTGTGTTATTAGGGTCATTACCTACTTGTGCTTGTAGAGTCTTTCTCATCTCCTGTATCTTATCACCTATCATCATACCATCTTCTGTTTTTCTATTTGCTATATAACAATAAGTTGTTTCTCTTTTATCCCATTCACCAAAGTTCGAATTATCATCACCTGCAACAGAATCAGAATACTCTAATCTTGTGTATAATCTATCAAGTAAATCTTTTGGGTCTTTGCCGAATGATTGAAAATAAGTTTTTCTTATATTATTAAACTCTTCTATACTCAAAACATCTGTAACACCTAAAGAGAATATTATAGGGTGTGAGTTTTCACGACCTTTAGGATATAATTTAACATCTTGTTGTGGCGCGTCTTTAAATGGTTGTATGTTCGCTTTCCCATCTGTCATCTGTAATATTATATTAGCAGTTTCATTCTCTACCATAGCATATGGAATAAAGGGCGGCGGAGGGGGCGGTACTTCCCAATCTTCAAACGAATCAAAATCTAATTCTTCTAATTCTACATCATCAGCTATATCTTCTTCATCTGATGGAACAGGAATAGACGGTCTTGGTACGGGTGGTATAGGAGGCGGTTTAGGCATATCTGAAAAATCTTCAAACTCTAACGGTTCTAAAGGCAAATCATCTGCGATATCTTCTTCATCTGAAGGAACAGGTATGTTAGGATACGGCACATTAGGTAATGGGTCTCCCACAGGTGTAGGAGCTGGTTTTGGTTTAGGTTTAGGTGTTGGATTAGATATTATTTTTTTAATGTTTTCTTTTTTCTTTTTAAATATTTTTTTAGTTTTAGACTTCTTTTTAGGTTGTGGCATAGACTT
>Ga0209630_10001077_pt1 | contig 30179 bp, 19 predicted proteins | sample COG_01_FD_184745 | JGI IMG/M metagenome (GOLD analysis project Ga0209630, IMG submission 184745) | Pelagic Microbial community sample from North Sea - COGITO 998_met_01 (SPAdes) (version 2) | ecosystem: Environmental > Aquatic > Marine > Neritic zone/Coastal water | place: Helgoland, sampling... | reverse complement strand
ATCTTTTCTCTATTGTTATAATACCACGTAGAAGATGAGTGTATTCGAGCATCCCTGTTATTTTCATAGTACTTTTTACTATGCTCTTTTATTTTTTCGGGATTGTTATCTTTCCACTTCCTTGATCGAGTTAATATCTTATCTTTATTTTTTTTATAGTATGATGCTCTGGTTTCTTTTCCTTTTTTACTATTACGATATATACGATTATGTTTCTTAGCCTTTTCTCTATTTGCTGGAACTGATTCCCATTTTGCCCTAGCTTTTCTAATTGAGCTTGGATTTTTCTTATGAGATTTTACTACCTTTTCAGATTGACACTTTACACATCTAATGTATGTACGTTCTGAGATAGTTCCATCTTTCTTTTTAGATTTACATATTTGTATCCAAGCTTTGTTAGTTCCGTGTTTTTCACAAGTATAGTGTTCCATATTATAATTGGCTTTCAAATCCGTCCATAGTATTATATCCAGACATTTTAAGTAGTGCTTGCGCTAAAGCATAAACATCCTTTTCGCAATACTTAGCAATTCTTGAATATTCTTCATTATTCCAAAATACTCCACTAACTTCTTCTCCTTTAATATCTTCCTTTGGAGAATCAAGTCCTAATGAAGTCATTATCAATTCTAGAGAAGCAAACCCTTCTTGCCATGCGCCAAAGGACCAATTCTCTGAAGTATCAATAAACGGCATTTCCCAAGGTTTCTTATTATGAACTTGTAAATAAGGTGGAAGTTTGTATCCATTTATAAGTAGTCTCTTACACATAACTGGGATATCAAATCTCTTGATATTATGTCCAGTCATTTTATATTTTGTAAATTTACTTGCTACATTTTCTATTCCATCGAGGATCGCTAATTCATCTGTTCCATAATAGCTTTTTATAACCATTGAAGGAGTTAGTCCTTCCCAAGTAAGTCTTCCGAAAGAAGCACATACTATTCTGTTAAATTCTGGAGCTAATGCTGCTTTATCATCATAAAGCTCAGAATTAGTTTTGTCAGCGTTATCTTCTGGCCATCTACTTCTTAAATAGTCACATCGCTTAGACCAAAGATCTGCCATTTTTGGCTTTGCTTCGGTTAGTGCGTCTAAATTCTTGTATTCAGATGATGTTTCTAAATCAAAGAAAAGCATCCCCGTAAGTTCGTCTTGTTTATACATATTTAATTGTTTTATTCTTCTTCAAATTCGTTGTTAGTTGGAACAAATACCATTCCTACTGCTTTAAAGTTTACACCTTCCGTTCCAGTAAAGGATTTATATACCCACCCTCCTGGAACTCTCATAACTGTATTATATCTGTCAATTTGAATCTCATCATGAAGTTCTAAGTCGTATATGTCTGTTGTATTAACTATTGCCATTTTTACTTATTTTTTTACATCTATACTATTATAGTTATTAAAATCAAAAGATCCTTCAACGTTAGCTGGATATTTTTCTATTATTTCAGAATCGAGTTCAGGTCGAGTAGATACCGCTCTTCCTTCCATGTCCATCCAATCTTTATTTTTTCTAACCATCATATTAGTAACGTGAGTTCCAGTAATAGTTGGAAGTGCAAGTTTAAATTTCATAGCTATAGACAATATTGCTTGTAAATCCTTAGGGAAGCAATGCCCACCAAATCCCCTGTCTCCATCGTGGCCAGGTACATCATAGTGAGACTTTCCAATTCGCGGATCGTGCATTGTTGCTTCTATTACATTATTGTAATCAATGTCAAGTTTCTCACATAAAGAATATATATCATTAAAGAAACTAACCTTAGTTGCTAAAAATAAATTAGTTGCATACTTGGTCATTTCGGCCTCGTTTGAATTTATTATTATTAAATTGGCATTGGGGAATACCCTTATAAACATATTTCTAATAGGTTCAATGTATTCTACGTAATCAATACCTAAAACAATTCTAGTTTGATTCTCGAAGTCAGCAGTAGCATTCGCTTCAGTTAAAAATTCTGGGCTAAATGTTACACCAACTTTATTTGATAATCCATTTAGTTTTTTGGTAGTACCTGGAGGTATGGTTGATTTGATAATGGTAATAACCTTTTTATTTTGGAACTCTGCCTCTTTTGCAATATCTTCTAATACGGTTTCTACTATGCGAATATCACATTCTCCATCTTCAAACATTGGAGTTGGAACACATATAAATATAACCTCACAATTTTCAACTACTTTTGCAATTGTTACTGGATCTTTATCAAGAGATGGGGTTGTTATTATAGACTTAGTTGAATCTTTATCGTACGCATAAACTTTAAATGATCGTCTAAACTTTTCCATTACCGCAGTGCCAACAAATCCCTGTCCGATAATACCGACATTTTCTACTTTTTTCATATTGTTAATTCTTTTAATTTTATACTATTGTAAAGTTTTAAAGTTCTTTTATTATCTTATATTTCCACTTAAATGGATCTCTATTTCTTTGGTATTGATCCATCGTAAATTCTAAATTATCTGAAATTATTTTTATTTCAATAGGGGAGATATTACTATTTAAATATACTATATTAACTAGGTATATATTTTCTTTAGTATTATTTTTCTGGGTCATATTTAGTGTATTTGCAAGTTAGTTCTTCTCCTTTATTAATAAATACGTTTGTAACTAGTTTAAAAATACCAGTCCGGCTAGCGTCAGGTAAAAGTCTACAATTGGGTTCTATTGAATGATTAAAGAATCCACCTAATGGGGTTCGTATCATTCCGTCTTCAAAATCTGGATCTAATATATGCGATATTCCTAAAACATGATCCTTTTTAATATCTGATACCGCATATAATCCTAACTGATTTATTCCAGTTAATTTAGTTAATTCAGTATTAATTGATATAGTCAAGCAATCTGGTAAAGGTCGATAATACTTACTTTTCATAATCAAAATATACTATATATATTATTAACATTAAATTATATTTTTATAAATTTTACATTATCCCCCTATCTAAGGTACCTCTATAGTACTTCTTTTAGATGAGGTAAAGATAAGAATAATACTAAGTAATATCCCACCCTCCTACCCTATTTGTACTATGTTAGATGATAAAGGTTTTAAACAAAATTATAAATAAATAAATAGTTGAAACTTTATTATTGATAGTGAGTATAACTATATATAAAATATCATTTATGAATGACAATAATATCCATCGATTTTTCAATTCTTTATCCCGGGGTATGTATATGCACCGACTTTAAGGAATATAAATGGATATCCGTTGTTAATTCTAATACAACTAAAAAACACAGGTCTAATCTAGAGGACCTTACATTAAAATATCCTAGCATACATATTGCGTACACTGAGTCAAGAAGACGAAAAGATGAACAATATCATGTTACTGAACGGATAAAACTACAAAATTACTTTGAAGCTACTGATCTTCTTATTTATGAGATAGAAAAGGTAGTTGATAAAACAGATGACCTTCTTATTGCGATAGAAGGTATCTCATTTGGATCTAAAGGTAATGCCTTAGTTGACATCGCACAAGCTACTGGAATTATAAAGAATAAACTAATTGATACTTTCCTTAACGGAGATGTAAGTAGATTCTTTGTGTTTAGTCCAGGAGAACTTAAAAACGCGATTGAATGCAAAGGTAATGCCCCAAAGGTAGATATATTTAACGCATTTAAAGAAAAACCAATAATAGAGTCAGTTAAGAACTCTGATCTTCATAACGCAGTCTTAAAAGAAGACTGGATGGTTACCAACAAAGGAGACATCGTTTCGCCCATAATGGACATGATAGATGCGTATTTAGGAGTAACTAAGATACACAGTATACTAAACCAAAAATAATCCAATATGGATGGAACCAAAGAAACGAAAGAAGAGAGGCGACAAGCATTATGTAAATAATAAAGAATTTACTGCCTCGATAATAGAATGCAAAAACAATGACGAGCTATCTAAATTCGCTATTTCTTGTTTTATAGCACTGGCTAACAGAGCAGTTAATAAAATGTATTATGAAGATTATAGAGACAGAGAAGACTGTATTCAGTCTGCACTGTTAGACTGTCTTAAATACTGGAGGGGATTTGATCCAGCTAAATCTGAAAATCCAAACGCATTTGCTTATTTTACTCAGGTATGCAAAAATGGGTACGCTAAACAGTGGAAAGCAATACATAAGAAAACCGGACTACAGGATGATGAGCCTCTAGATTTTATATCTTTAAGTACAACAGGTGACGGAGCTATTTACAGCATTTAATGATAAATAATACAAACTAAAGCAATATATAATGGTAATCCAGAATCTAAACTTCTACGATAAGTTCGGAAAGAACTTAAATCTAGATTGGAATGCGGAGAAATCTTGTTGGGAGGGTATTATATTCTTCAAAGAGATTTCAACATTTCTATACGACAATGAAAATCTTTTCATATTAGAAGATAGTTCAGGCACCTACAAGTTCCCAATAATAGATCCTGGAACGTCTATTAAATTCGAATGGTTAAATAACGAGATTGAAAATGAGCTCATGTTATATGAGGTTGAAAAGGATTATGATCTTAATAATTATTTTATAAACAAGAAAGAATCAGTAGAGGTATCATATGATGATCTAATTCCAGTTTCAGGAGGGTCTTCTATTGATATCAAATTACCACTTCAATTAAATATCGCATTTAATCCTACTGAAGAAGTAAAATATGAAAGAACTCTGTGCATGTATATTTTAGATGCGACTAGTCCTAATTTAAAAACTAAAATAGCTGAAATTAAATTCTATGGAGAAGGAGTTAATGAAGATGAAAGATTTGGAGTATGGGCTAAAAACTTTGGAATTAAATTCAATAGAGAAGACGCCAATATTTTAAAGGAATATGATATAAAAGAAGCATATCCTGACTGGACTCAATTAAACTTAGCACGCAAGAATTTATTAGTAAATAAAGACCAAGTATACCCTTATATAGGAACATATAAAGGTCTTAATAACTTTGTAAATCTATTAGGATATAAAGACGTTCTTGGAATAAAGGAGTACTGGTTAAATATTAATAATAATTCTCCATATTATAATAAGCAATTCATGGTAGATATTACTGACTATTTAGATGACGGTAAAATCGATAACATGAACATTCTGGATAAGAACAAAAGAATTAAGCACGGAAATCAATTTAGAAAAACCGAGTGCTTAGCATTAGTATATCAGTTTACCAAAGCTACTGATGAATTTGACGACGATGGAATTCCAGAAATAGTTGAAACCACTGATTTTACGGTTGATGAAATATTTTATAAATTAAACAGACTAAAAGATAAAGCTAAAAATGAATTTTTACCAATTAATGTAAAAATAAAAGATATAATAGGGGAGTTTATATATTTTCAAAAAATTACAATAAAATTTTGGTCAGATGAGACAAATATACTAGATACTAACCTTAACGAATACTCAGAACTTCAATCATATCCTGATGATAGTGTAGATTTTAAGATTAGGTCTCTTAATCCTTTGTTAAGAAAAGAGCATCCTAATGGTGGAGATTTTGGAACAACTATTCTTAATCCAGGAGTTTATAATCCGTTTGATTACAATCAATATTATACAGCAGATCAGATACCAGAAATGGTAAAGTATATTAAGGACTTTTACAAAGAAATTAAAGATCAACAGTTTCCTGATATTGGAGCTAGAATGAAATGGGAAGATGGAGATGACCCAGAAAGAATTATCGGAGCTGCTTGTATTTTTAATGTACATAATGAGAAATTTACAATGCAAACCCTTAAGGGAGTCACATTTGAAGATCTAGACTCAATAGGATCATATGACCCACACTATACCCTAGGAAATATAGACTTTAAAAACTTCTATGAAATTACCTGGAGAATTCAAAAGGATGCCCCGAATCCATACTCATTCGAATATAGAGGAAAAATTGAAGACCTATGGCAACTTCCACATTTTTTACCGTTTCATGGAACTTACCGACTAACTGTCGAACTGCATGATTTTTACGGAAATTCAAATGCGTATAGTAAATTTATAACAGTTCAAAGTGATCAAGTTGCTCAAATAGTAGGAATAACTAGATTAGAAGATAAATTCAACTACCAACTTGATAATTTAAAAAATATACAGTTAAAGGATTTTGGAACAAGTCCGCAATATTTTCCTAAGATAAATGTATTAGATAATGAGGCTGCAATAAGTGAAGTAGATATAGATAAACAGCTACTTGAATTTACATGGTTCTATAAAAATCGATATGGAATGGGACAAAGTATGTATGACGTTGAGTTATATAATGAAAGCTCTGCTACATATGTCCCATATAATGACCCTTCTCAAAATCATCCTAAAAAATTATACTGGGGACTCGGTGAATCAAACGAGCCACTAACACTTCAGGATTTTGACGATATGACAATGAAGTCTCTATTTTTTATGAGACTTTCAGATTTAGTATATGTAGATGATTTTAATGCAGGATTTTATCTAAGAGACCCTAGACCTGGAAAAACTATTCAGATTTCACTATTCAGTCCCTATGTAATACCAAATTTTAATACAAATGAAGAATTAATAGATATATTGAATGCTAGTGAACACCCGGGAATACAACTGTTTAACTATGAGATAATAGAAGGTAGAAAATCAGATAACCAATATGTTATACATGCTCAAGCGGAATATCTAAGCAAGGAAATGTATCATATACTAATGGACGATGGTATTAATTCAGGAAGTCCCTCTCCTAGAACATCTAGCCCTGGATCCGGGTTATCCGATGTTGATAAATATACATTCTTTTTACCACGAGAAATATATTCAAGTAGGTTAGTCAATTACCTTAAATCTACATATCCTATGCTTGACGAAGAAACTATGTTTTTATTAGCAAAAACATCGGATATAGTAAGTGGAGCAGTACAGGATCCTAGCTTTTGGGTAGACAAACAGTATTGGAAATTTGAAAATAATAAACAAATAGGATATCTTCCAACTGTCATAGATCAAAACTCTTTCAATATAAATGATATAAAAGTATTTGAATCATCATTCAATATTCCAGAGAACACAACCATGTTCTTTGCAGTTAATAATATAGACGGAAAACTAGAATATATATGGACACTAACTGATATTGACACTGGTGAAAAAGTAAAAGTTAGATCTGTTCCATTCTTTGTTTGGAAATTCAAAGATCTTGGAAGATTTACAATACATGTAGAAATACATGACAACCGAGGAAACGTTTACCTAAACGAAATTAATCAGATGGTAACAGTTATGGCTAAGGAAAACTATATAAAAAACATAGAGACTAGATTGAATAGAAGAAAACTTAAACTCTTAAACTAAAACAATCAAATCGATAAATAAAATAAAATAATTCTATTAAAATGGCGTTTACACCAGTAGATCTACCGATTCAAGAAATATTGCAAACCGACTTCGTTGTTGATATTGCACAAATTCACAACTCTAACGTGCTCCTATTGAAGGATAAGTTAGAAGACTTTTTAAATAATTTTGAGGTTGATACCAACACACTCTCAATTGGAGCAGACAATCCAATAAATAACCTTCGCACAGCGGATATCATTATACAAGATGGAGGATTTGTATTCCAAACTGGAATTCCAAATCAGATAATTTCTAGATTATCTAAAAACGGATCAGATGAATCCGTATTAAATGTAGATCACTTAACTGTAGATTTAGATATACAAGCAAACAGTGCTGAAGTTAATGATATTGTAACTACCAACTCTGCAACTCTTAGCGGACCTACCACTATTTCTAATAAACTGCAATATAATGAATCTATAGTTGAATCAAAGGAGACGGTATCAGTAACAATGCAAAGACAATCAGCTGGTATATATAACGAGTATGCAACCGGAACTATTACATTAACTAGTACATCTAATAAAAATATTTACGTTACACTTGAAGCCGAGACAACGGTTGGACCTACTCAAGTATGGACAGGAACCGGATTTAATGGAACAATATTAGGATTCCCATTAATAGTTGATTTTGATGCATCAAATCCCCCTGCTGCAAATACTACATTCACTATTCATATAGTAGATGTAATTGAAAATTCAGGAGGATCTAGTATTATTTCAAATATAAATTTGGAATCAACTCCACCCCCAGTATCAATTGATCCAGGAACTAATCAAAATACAACGGGCACAATTATAATGCACCACGGTCTAGTTGCAGAGGGCCAAAAGTTAGCAGTTAATCATAATTTAGATGCTATGTTTAAAAGTCAAGCATTACTTGAATATGGACACAACGCTACCTTTAATTATATAGTTGACACTGACACTAATGACAGACTCATTATTACTAATATGGTAGGACTTGAGATATATTAAAAATAATAAAAATTAGAAATGGCGGTTACACCATTATTAAAACCAATTCAGAATAAGAAAGGTATTTTATATACATTTCAGAGCGCGTTAGAGGATATTGACTTAAAGGTCGCTAATGGCACTAATGATGTTAGGTATTCTAAATTTGCTCTTCTTAGAATTCCTGAGTTTGGAACTCCTGATAGTTTAGAGACTGACAATAAATTTCAGTTTTTAGCACAAGGTGAGTCATTTCTAAATGAAGGAGTAAATACAGATCAAAATGTTAATCTAGCACAAAGTTTTCAGAGTTACGCTCTGAATATGGAAACTTTGCTACTAAGTAGACCTCAATATAAAAGAGAAGCTGAACGAACCGTATCCGAAAGAGTGTTTTGGAAATGGTTAAAGGAGGCTGGTGGTATTAGATTCAGAGATGCAAACTCAGTAGAAAAGAATATAGATTCAGTAGGAACTGACAAGAGATTTGTAGAAGAACAAACATCATCTGGAACATACAACAAAGTAGTTCAATACATAGGAGATATTGATGTTGTTAATACAGTAAAATCTACTGAAAATTCATATACCGAAGTTTATATTCACATACCAACTAATGTTGGAAGCACAACCCATGTATTATTTGAGTCAATTAAGGATGATAACTATTATCCTAACATGACAATTTCGAATAATGCAAAAGATCCATTAGATATTGAATACTTATCAGGTAGACATTATGATGAAACTCATCCGTTTGGATTATCAGTAAAGGCATACTATGATCTAGACGACGCAAGCGTTTATTCAGAAGTATCTGATACGTTCGGAGGAACAACTACACCTGGAAACTGGTTTAGTCACACAATAAATAACTCGTACTATACAGATAATACACTAGGAGAATATAATATAGCGGATACAGATTGGATTACTAAAACTTTAGGATTAACATCGGTCGAGTATTCAAGAACTAAGCTAGATGGGATATCCTTAGATTTTAATTTAGATAATTACAAATTAGCTTCCGAAAATCCAAATATTAAGGTATTTTCACAATTCAACGATTACATAGCAAATACGGATTTTCAATATAATGCTATTCTAATTTATTATGATACATATGACGCTAACAATCTAGACGCGGACGGGAATCCATTATCGTTTACAACTAATTTGTATGGAATATTGTTTTTAGATAAAATTGAGCAATCCGGTCTTGAATTTGAAATTCCGTATATTACAAAATATAAACCTGATCCGCTTAACAAAACAAACGGTAATTCATTCTCTCACAAGATGAATCTAAAGCTAGATACGTCTATTGAAAATGTATTTGTTGAAAAATCAATAAATGATTACTCAACATTCTCACTTGACTTATTTACTGATGTACTAACTGAATTTAAATTAATTCAAACTAGGTTAAATGATAAGCTATTAGAACTCCAACAACTTTCTCAAGATGTAGAATCACTAAAGGACACTCTTGTAAACAGCGAAGATAAAAATGAACTAGATATCCGAATAACTAATCTAGAAAAATCATTAATAGAAAACCAAGCAGTTTTTAACAGTACTGGTGAAATTGTCAGAATGATTGAAAATGTAAACGAAAAAGTAGTAGATATCACAAATGGGGATGCAAACATAGAAATAACATATAATACTGATGTATTAAAATCCGGAACGGGTATTAAGCTAGACAAAAGAACCCCAAATCGAGTAAAGATCGAAAACATAAACCAAAACTATAATGTATCTAATACTTCAATTATCAATATATTCAATAACAATGTAATTGAACTAGGTGACTATTCTAATTACATAAGACATGAAAACAATAATGATACAATAGTTTTAATTAGAGATTTAGAGATATTTATAAATGATGAAGACTCAGCTTGGAAAAAAGGTCAAACTCTTAAGCTAGTAATTGAGGATGAAATTAATCTCGATATATATGATATTAAGATAAAAACCGATTCAATTAACAAAACTGGAAACGGAGTATACGGTACAACAATAGGAGTACTCAATGATTTAGATTTTGACCCTTCTGGAAACAGACCAATATTTGAGATTATATGTATCAACCCGAATACTCTGGAATTTAAAATAGACAAAATACGATAATATAATGGCTGAAACTAAAAACACAATAGAGGCTTTATTAGCAAGATTAGTTGTAGATGTAGACAATATGAATTCATTCCTGTTGAATCTAAATACAATGTTAGAGTCTAAATCAGAGAACGTAACACTTACTCAAACATTAGATGACGGAAGCACTAAGAACATTAATGTTCCTTCTTTTGGATATCTAAAGAGCAAGATAGACAATGTAAACACTAATTTTGAAACTTTAATATCAGCGAATGACGACGTTATTGGTATTAGATCAGCGAATGGAGATGTTCGTAAATTTGAAATGAAGAAAGTGTCTAAGCTTATCCAAGAACTAGAAACAGTTGCATCAACAAGTGTAGACATTCCGACATCATTTGGAGTTAAAAATAATTGGTTTTTTGAATCATTTCTAAATCCTTTACTATTTGTAAGCGTTAATGTACAATCCGTATTAACTGATGATATTGACCAATTTTCAGTAAAGAGACTTATAATAAATTCCGTTGATGACGATGAACTTTCATTTTTCAACGAAACATATTTAAATAACAATGATGTTGACTTAGATGAAGCCAGATCTACCTTAGAAGAACAGGGAATTGATTACTTTGAAGATGACAATATAGTTCCTATGCCAATTCCAGTTAATAGGTTTAAAGGATCGTTTGATATCCTAAGAATAATGGAAGAAGAAGTAAATCAAACACTTTCTTCAACCGGAGAAACAGTTACTATACCAAGAAGAAGATATAAGTTAAGCACGCTAAGGTACACTGATATATTAGATCAGCAACAAAACTCAAAAAATCTTTCTGAAGGAGATGTATTATTAACTGATGAAGATTCAGAATATAAAGTTATATCGGTTAATAAGACTGATACTGAGGTTGTTCTTGAACGAACATTCGGCCTTGAACCAATAACAATCGGTGCAGATGTTTTAAGAATGAAACCTGTCAAGTATAGAGACGGAAATCTACAGATAAATGTAGGATATAACGAAAGAGAAATTATATTTATAAGACCAATTAGTAAAGCTCAAAACTTAACCATTGATGATTATTCAAAAGGATTTGGAGTTTTTTCAAATGAGTTAACTATTACATTAGAAGACGAAAGTGAATCTACATTAGAACAATACTATAATAATTTTGTAGCAGATTTCGGGATGATATTACTAAGCGCAGCTAAAGAAAAGAAACTCCCTGCTATTGTAGCAGAGGAACCCGATGCTCCACTTATTGACGTTTCAAACTTTAAAGTAATACAAATAGATAAGCACATCAAAGAAGATGAGGATGCTAATGAAATAACTAATCAAATCGCTGAGAAAGAAAACCTTAAAGTCAGAGTAAAGGAGAACCTTAAAAAAATTGATGATCTTAAGGCTAAATTAAATGACACCCAAAAATCTAAATCCGAGAAAAGCAGAATCGAAAAGAAGATCACGTCTTCAATAAAAGAAAAGGCAACTCTTCAGTCTCAATTAAGCTCTACCGTTAGAGGTTTAACTACTAAATTAAGCACAACTCCCGCATTTAACAGAAAACCTAAATATAAAGTAAGAGGATTTTGGCCAATGCCTGACGCTAAAGATAGTACGTTTGGAACTCAGGAGGTTGTACAATTCAAAATTAGATATAGATACTTATCCAAAAAAGGAACTGCTCCTAACGCAACTCAAAGTAAGATAAAACAAGGGGATCAAACTGAATCAATTGCACTATTCTCACCATGGACTGAAGTACTAAGTAAATCTAGAACAAGGGAACTCAATGAAACCACTGGACTTTATGAATGGTCAACTGAGGATTTATCTTCATCTGAGGAAGTAAATGCTAATCAATTAGACATATCAATACGTAAAGGAGAAAATATTGAAATTCAAGTAAAGTCGCTATGTGAAGCAGGATGGCCAGATAACGCTGTAGAATCAGAATGGTCCGAGTCAGTTCAAGTCGCATTTCCAGAAGAAATACTGTCAGCAGAAGAAGCCACCGTTATTTCGCAACGATTATTTTCAGAAGAAGCAAGATTGGACTTTGAAGATGAACTTACATCAAGAGGTTTAGATTTACATTTAGGAAATCAGTTTACAACCGGTGAAAGATTTTTTGCCCACCAATCTAAAGACATTGCTTCTGGATTTTTTACATCCGAAGGAAACATAATAGATTTATTTGAAAAACTTACTACTCTACAAACAACCATCAAATCCTTAGAGCAAGCACTATCTATTGATACTGGAGTTATTAAAGTATCTGTAATTGATGATCAAGGAAATGTATCAGAAGTTAAAAACGGAGATACACTTAAACTATTTGCAGGATATTATAGAGACCAAATTAAAGACACATCTGGAACATCTGTTGTATATAATGACGGTAGAATAATTACCAAACAATATGCTATTCAAATAGAAAATACTTCAGCAACTCAGCTTGAACTAATTACTCTACTAAAAGGTGGTATTGAACAACCTGTTATTGATTCAGATCCAATAGCTAACCCTGCTTCTGACTATCATAATAATAGAAGATATGATCTAGTTCCACTGTCAGTCAACGCGGCAGCAGAGGGAGAAAAGGGAGACTTTGTACATCCTCCTGGTAACCAATCTCAGCAAGTAAATAGTCAATATATACATTCAAGATACCTAAATTACGGACTATCTTCTAATTTATATGACTTTTATCCGTTGGGAGGAACATCATATCAAACGGGTCCGGTTAATTACACAAGTGGATATGATGGAGTTTCAATAACTCACCCTATAACTGGAGCAGATGAGAATGTTCCAATACAAGGAAACATGTACGTACCATTTAGGCCAGGAATGGCAATTGGACCAACTGGGACAAATTGGATAACTGCTACTAACGTATGGTCAGGATCTACTGACGCAACCGCAACACCACTTGGAAATGGATATCTTAACGAATTTTGTATACATAAAGATCATCCGGATATTCAAGGACTTTCTAATAATATAAATATAAATACAAACAATATTGAGAGGTGGATTGCTCTTGCAAATTATGATTCTGCAGTCGGAACCCCTCAAGACTATTTAAAATTTGCACATGCACCCTTCTTTGAAACATCGGTTAATGAAAAAACCGGGATTCTTGGAAATGAATCATATATTCAAGCAAATAGAGAGACTGCTGGTGTTGCATTAAGTGCAATAGCATCAACTAACAATGATTTTCCAATAAAATTAGGATTTTCTCCAAACGATGAATATTTAATGGGAAAATTTACATGTGGAGCATACTTATATATGTTTCCAAATAGTTACGAGGATATTTCAGTAGAGGGAAATCACCCTGCTCTATCTGCTAAGAAAATACAGTTAGGATCTGAAAACTCCGTAAATATTCCGGTTCTATTTCAATATAGATGTTCAGATAAGCTATCATATGTTGGAGGATTTAGACCTGATTCAAAGTTAAACAACATAAAATACTCAAAGAAAATTGGAATAGACATTTTTATTAAAGAAGACATACCTTTCTCTTTTGATATTGATGTATCAACTCAGTATAAAAAGGAAACTACACTAGATTCACCAATTGTGCCATCTAGGGGAGCTATTCCAGTAAAATTTTAATAGATGACAAAGACAATAGATTTTAAACAAATACTTCAGGATGAGTCAAGTTTTCAGATAATTAGAACAAACCCTAAGCTAACAGGTAATGTTAAGCTAACTGTTGATTCTAATGATATGATGTGGCTTAATTCTATTAATGCAAACGAGGAGTTATCTAAGTCTATCTACAAAAGAGTTCCAATCGACCCAAGTATATCTTTACCTGGAAATATGTTAAACTTCTTTGACAATGGAAATACACCAAGTGAGATCGTGTTCGAGATGTCAGAATCATTTGATTCTACTAGAACGTCTACTGATTTTAAAGACCAATATGATTTTGATAAGTACTTTAGCGGAGTAAATTATTTGCCGAGCCGAAGATATGAAGAAAGGCTATCCTATTTCGCTCCTATTTACTTAAAGGAAGAAGTACCAGAATATTTTGTGATATTTAAAATAAATGATCCACTAAATCTTCCTATTAATAAAATGGAAGAGTCATATCCATATGATAAAGAAACTTATATAAAAGATCTATTTAAGAAGTCAAGCATTATAAAAACTTTCGATTTAAGACAAACTACTAAGGTTGGATCATTCCTAAGAAACCATATTAATAATGATGCTTTTCCTATTACTCCACTGGATGTTTCATTTGATGAAAACAATCCCACTAATTTTAACGGAATACTATATAACTCTGGAGTGTTTGGGTCAAGGGGAGAAAATTTATATGATTTCTATAAAGAGTCAAATCCACTAAAATATTTCGAAGAATTTATTACTCTAGGGTTTGAAAGAAACGGAGTAATATTTCCTAATATATTGAATTTAGAATTTATATTTGACGATGACACATCAGAAGTATATGACTTTAATAGATATGTCGGAATGTATGTAAATGCAATTGAGTTATCTAAGTGTGATATCGATTTAGATAGAGGATATAAAGAACGAGGAATTTGGGAAAATACCCCTAGATTCAGAAAGGAATACTTTGAATATGAAGATGTAAACGCAGATCAATCTAACCCAAATGGAGTTATACTGCCGGTAACTAATTTAGACGTATACCTATCAGATTTTGAAAATATATTTAATGATAAGAATAACATGTTCTTTAATTATCTCACGGATAGAAATGATAATATTCACATGATCAAACTAGATAATCCATATTCTATTGATTACAAAGAAGGAGATGAACTATTAAGTGGAAAGATTAGAATATCTGATACTAAATTAGAATTAGGAGATATGTTTGGTCCTGGAAAACTTTTTATACAGGACAAGGGAAGTCCCGATAATGACAGAGGATTTTCACACTCGTATATTAAAATAGAAAATATAAATCATTTAGACTCGTTTAAAATATATCACCCTAATGGTACTAGATCAGACTCAAATGGAAAATATGAATTGATTGAATCAGTTATTGGATATAGTGAGGTACCTAATCCTTCAGATTTCTATTTCTTCCATGATATCGATAATGTAAATGGAAACGATACCTTCTATTTCAACGCAAATGGTTCGGATCTTGAACAAGCAAAATCGCTAGCTGGATGCATCAATAATATTAGACGAGCAAGCTTTAAAGCATATGTATATAATGAGTATGTATTCATACGATGCAACGTCGCTGGGGACTATGACTCCGATTATTCAATAGAATTTACTTCGCAATTATTAGATTACTCGGGAGTAATAATAAACGACATAACCGGAACTGAACTAATTGGATCCAATATTAAATTTGAAGGAGGAAGTCGAGAGGTTGGAAACAGATTAATAATTGATTATTCCCACTTTAATAAATTAAACTCTAGATTAGAAGATATTTTAGTTAAAACAAAGGATGGATGGTCTAAAATTAAAAAGATTTCAAAATTTATAGATCCTATTAACGAAGCAAACATTAATACTGCACTTGAGAGAAAGAACGCTATTGAACTATTCTTTGATAAAATGTCGGTTGTTCTCGATCGGCAGTCTATTCCTAAAACCGAGGAAGGAGATTTTACAATGGTATTAAAACATCGCCCGTCGTTTGGATTGTTATCATTTTTTCCAATTAAAGATTTTGACTTTGATTTTTACTCAAGTGAATATCTAAACTTTCCTCAAGTTGATTTATATGAACATTATTACTTTCCTCCTAACGTTAAGGAATTATATAACGACACTACATATGACATATATGGAAATGGAACAATATTGATAAATGGAGTAACTGTTGTTGCTCCGACTTCATATACAGTTCCCCCTGGGACAGATGGTCCATATGAATACGTCTTAGTTTCAGGAGACGTTATTATAGAAGCAAAAGGAGAGGATTCAATTCCAGGTTTTAATTATTGGGATTCCCCAGTAGATGATCAAAACAATGAATTAACCGAATTTCCAGGGTTTTTCTTATTAAAAGATCCTGATAGAGTTGTTCCAGAAGTTACAGAAGGGGATCCTAATCTAACAACAGTTGACGAGATAAACCAGCCGTTTATGCTATACTCTAGGAGAGACAGATATTTAAATGGAATAGCAAACTCTGAATATGATTTCTATAAAGAAAACAACGTTAAAGATTTTGCCCTAAGATCTAAGATTTTACCGTACATAACTAAATGGGTATATCCAGACGGACTAGATTGTAGAAGCAATCCATACCGACTAAACACCGAGCTAGTTTTTGGATTTAATAATTTTGCTCCTGACCATGAAGATAATTCACAAAACCCTGCAAACTTTACTCACGAGTGGTTCTATATTGAATCTAAATTTAGGTATACAAGCGATGAACAAATAGTAAAATTAAATTACTCGTATTTTCCAAAATCATTTGATTTAAACAGAGCACTCACCGAAGATGGTTATTTTATAGACTACTTCACATACAATCCTGAATTTGGAGGAAATGAAGTAGGTAGTACACAAACTAGATACTCTCCAATACGTAAGAACTCACTAGGAATATATGAGACGTTTTTTAAAGGATTCAAAATACAGTTTAAAGATTATATAGATGCAGATAATTTAAATTCCGCAGGAAAGCCTGAGTTTAATATAAATTCTAATAAGTATGAGGGATATAAATTCACTACCTTGCTTAAGCCAATTAAGGAATCAATTAATGATGATACCACTCCTCCTATCAGATATAGATTTATAGAGCACGAAGATTTTAAATTTGTGATACTGTTAATTGAGGTTAGCATAGGACACCAAGGAGAGTTGAATGATTATTGGAGCAGAGAACATCTTGGACCATTATCTTCTCCGGTTGATTTAGAACAATACGATAATATAACTAATTCATCAACTGATATACCACAAAAAATAATTAATTTTCTAGATATCGTTCCTGGAACTAGTGATATTGTATATGACTCAATAAATGGAGATTATAGAATAAAATTTGATAATAATAACATATCTAATTTAACTCACACCCTATTATACTCACTTAAAAATAAAAAATTTAATCAGCTTAGCGATAATTTTTCAACTATAAAATTAAGTACCAAACTAAGTCTTAAAACTGGAGCATTTAATGGAGACTTTAATCTAGATGAAATATCTAATGTAAACATTCCTAATTACCCGTCCAACTTAAAAGATGAGATTAATTTCCCTAACAGCACGACATTTGTTATTGGATATGATTCAACTATAGACGAAGATAGAATTGTAGATTTAATAGATGGATTAACTCCTATAAATGATAATAATGTTATATTTGCATCTGATAATTCAGTAACATACACTGATTACGGCACGTTAACTATCGGAGATGCATATGGCCTAATAGACGAAACTGGATCTCTTATTTCATATATACCAACCACTATACAAGATTCCCAAGTCTCTAATAACTTTACCTTTAAGGTACTAGCAGGAGGAGAATTATATTTCGAGACGCTATTTGAAAAACTATCATTTGGTAAATTTAAAGATATTACGAACAAACTGGACCCATTCATAGAATATGAGACTTATTCATATGATGGGTCCACTATTTCTACTACGGCGTCCAATTGGTACGCTGAGATTCCAGATAATGTGAATGTTACTAAGGAAGATGCAGTTATAACTCAAATAGACACGGATAAACCATCTAATTTATCCTTTAAAAATGTAATAGGATTTACATATGAGCGATCATCTCTTGATAATGATTACGAGATTAATAGATATGACGGAGGTTTTGTTCCACTATTTAAAGACGTTTTTACATTTAATTCTAAGTTTAAGTTTTCAAAGAATGATATCAAATCATTAGACTTAAGTAATACTCAATTTAACATAGAAATAGATTCATTTTTAAAAATATCTAACTTCAGCCATATTAAAATATCAGATACTAAAATACTAGATCTAGAAAATGATGAAGAATTTGAGCCAAAATATGAAACAACAGGTGAAATTGCAATAGGAAGATCAGACTATGACTTATTTATGTCTAATTGGGATTTTGGATTTCACTATGATTATTTAACTAAAACCGATAAAAAACCCGTGTCTGGTACTCTAAGAATAGAAGAAGATAATTCGTTTATATCTAAAATAATATCTCTTAGAAGTGATATTGAAATTGAGAAATATTCTATAGACCTTGTAGATAGCGTAGAATCTATTAATTTAGATAATTACGAAATTGTTTACCAAGAAAACGACAATAATATATTTGGTAAAGTAAATCTAACAAACGCGATAACATCATATCTATTAAGCGACGGAATTTCTGCAAAATTCGTAGAATTCCTAAAGGTAGATCCTAAATATATCGGAAATTTTGAAACAATTGAAGATTATGTAAAGGAATATATAAAACTAAATATAACAAAACTGTACGAGATTACAGAAATTGAATTTTACTCAAAAGAAGATAAGACCCTAGACGAAGGATCAACTAGATCAAATCAAAATAAAATAGAATTCGAATTTTTAAACGATACGGAAAGGTTCGAACAGGGATATAAACTAAATCGTAACACTGAGATAAATAAACTAGATAGATTTACATTAACCTTCAAAATAGCGAAAGCTGTAAATTCAGGAACATTAGTAAGTCCTAAAATAAAAATTAAATTTATATAACAAATGCCAGTAAGAATAAATTTAAAGGAGCTTTTCGGAAGCGACTCACAGGAAATATCAGTTGACAAGTTAAATTTTAACTTCAACAAACTATTGTCACTTGGAATTGGACTAGAAGGTGCAAAAGGATTAACCGGAGGAACAGGTTCACTTGGCCCGTCTGGAGTACAAGGAGAAAAAGGAGAAAAGGGAAATCAGTGGTTTGTAGGAAACTCTGATCCAAACCTTTTAACTTTCCCGGGCCTACTTGATGAGGATTTTTATGTATTGTCGGACAACAGTCAAATCTGGCAATATGATTTAGTGTCCGACACATGGAATGTTTTAATTGATTTAGGCGGAATTGTAAATAACTATTTAGCATCATCAGGATCTACGTTTGTTAGAGGATTTGGAGAAGGATCTCCTCAGGACAATAGATTCATTATGTTTCCTAATAGAGGAAACACTGTAATTGACCAACAGGAAGATAGCTTAGGATCTGGTGTAAGCAACAATGACGTTTTATTTCTTAATAACTTTAATGAAACCGTACAAGGAACAGTAATAGATATACTGGATGACTTATCTACCGGTCAAACTAACGACTACTATAATGCACTTCATAAAATCTATGTTGACGCATCGTCTTCAATTGATAATAGATATCACATTGAACTAGGGTCGCTATATGATTATGGCAGTTCGTCAGATTTTAAACTTTCTACCCTTACTGAAAATTTTAAAATACGACATCAAGTAATAGATGGAACAACTGAAAAGTTATTTAACGCAGTATTTTCATTGACTAAAACTGAAACAGACCCAATTTCTGAAATTGGACACAATGGGATATTTGATTTTCAATTCACTAAATTTTTAGCGTCACCTTCTGTTAAAAAGGAAGGATTTGTTCAAATTGGATCAAGATACTCACACAATGAAAATGCAAAGTCCTACGTTGAATTCGACGGTATTAACTTTAACGTTGATGGAGCAGGAGACGCAGGTATAGGTATCGGAGAAAATTTTGATAACGCAATCAGTGATATAGACGGAAGAAACTATCTAGTTCTAGCATCAGATAACTCAACGGTTACTGGAGTAATGGTAGACTCTAATTTATATCAAGACAATGGAAATATAGAACAGCTTGGAACTAGTGTAGGAGATATTAAGACATCAATAGATGCTTACGGCGCTACTGCTATACCACTTAGTGTTGAAACTTATGGAAACGCAGCTTTTGCTATATCTGGAAATTATTTATATCAATCGATTGGAACATTTGGTAGTTGGCCCTCAAATAGAGACATATCAATTACTACACTTCCCGGTAGTTATTACATAACTGATATAACTAATCCAAATGCGCCAACTAATATTTCTAGAGAAAAATTTAACGGTCAATCGAATAATTCGTCTGAAACTACATTACCAGGTACTGCTGCAGTTGATATGGTGGCATCAGGAAATATTCTAGTCACAATTACCAATCAACAGAGAGGATTTCATGACGATAATCCAGGTAGCAATGCATCACAATCAAACTTACAAACGGTTAACGCTAACTTTGAAAATGGACCCGATTGGAGCGCATATGGATATATAGGAGGAGACTCAACAGATAATAAGTTAGACGGTGCATACAGAATAAAAGCAGTAGGAGATAAAGTATTAGTTGTAACAAACCATCTTAGAGATTGGGGTGATTCTGTGCCAGCCGCCGATTCTCAATTTGGAGAAACGGGACACGCTGTATTAGTAGATATTACTGATCCAAGTTCGCCAGATATATCATCATATAAGAGCTACCCAAGAACACACTTTTTAGATTTAGATGTTTATAATAACCACTCAGTATCTCTAGCTATTGAATTCGACGACCCTAGTACCGATGTGGAATTCCCAGGTTGGAAATTAAAGATAATAACCCAAGATCTAAATGAATCTGGTGGATTTATTTTCGGAAATTTCGAGATTTTCGATTTGTTAACAAGCACTGACAATGTAACTGAATCTGCGAGCAATGATTTAGTTCAGTTTAATAAATTTGGTGCAGTCGCAGTTTCCGGAGGACATATATTTGCAATTCATGCAAATGCGCTATATACGCTTAGATATAATCCACAGACTGAAGATTATTCTGTTATAGATACTCTACAGTACGACCCTGATCCGGAAATGAGAGCAATGGACATAGAAGTTATAGGAAGCTCACTAATTATATTGGGAGCAACCGGAAACTCAGGATCTGCTCATGCTCCTACTGATACACATATTATAAAGGTAGATGTTAGAGATACTGAAAATCCTTCAATTGTTAGTAAGACTGACATAGGAGATTCTTCAGCATCTAGAATGATAGTAAATGGCAATAACATCTACGTAAATAAAACAGATGGAACATCTGAATATTTAACACCTATTGAAATAGACGGATTTAAAACTGATTCAGCAAGAATAGGCTCTATACATTCAACTAAATTAAATGTAGAAAAGGATATAACTACTGGAAATTCTATACTTGTAGGACAGTCAATAACCGTTGGACAGGGAGGAATTAACACAATTGGAAATATATCTACACAGGGAGTTAGTAGTTCCGCAGATATTAATGTTAAAGGCGGAAACAAAATAAAATTATACACGGATAATTCTTCTAACTATTCTTCTATATCTTATCCTACTGGGGCAAGTGATATAGATTATGCATTACCATCTACTGCACCTTCAGCTGGACAGGTGTTAACATCAGATGCAGCTGGATTTTTATCATGGGATACTCTTTCTCCAGGATGGACTGATTCTGGAACTGTTGTACACTTAACTAACGCAACAGATCAAGTTGGAATAGGGACGAGTACTCCCGATACTAATGCAAAGTTACATATTTTTGACGGACTTGCTATTACTAGTTCACTTTTAGTTGTTGAAAACCCATTAGGTGGAGCTGCTTCAGATGCGTCTATGAGGTTTGTTAGAAATTCACTTATGGGTCCTGCTGATGAATTTGTAATTGGAATTGATGGATCACCGTCAAATAATAACTTCAAAATAAATTCTGGTAGCATTTTATCCAATTTTCCAGAATTTGAAATCAATGGTTTCACTGGTGATGTACGAATTACTAATAAACTTATAGTATCTAGTACTAGTAATACATCAAATGACTTTTATGTGGGCGGAAACGCTTCAATAGGATCTACTAATGCTGCTCCTGTTAACGGATTGTTAGTAAGTGGCGATTTTATACTTGGATCAACTGCGGCACAAGCTGGATTCGATTGTAAAATAAACTCAAATGGTGGACTATGGGTAGATGGAACAACCTCTGATACTACACCTGCTCATATTCCACATAAATTATCAAGAATAGTTTTTGATGGATCATATTCAGATTTAATATTAGCATCAGATAAAGGTTCAGGAGGAGCATATGGATCTGGTTTTGATCATTATACTGGTAAGTTAGATGCGCTTATGCTTAGTGCAAATGCGAATACATCTAGTGATATCTGCCAAAGGATTGGATTCACAATGAGGAATGGTGCATCAATGGGATACTTCGAATCGTTCCAAGCTGGGAACCGACTAGTTGGTGAAAGCGGATACTGCCAAATTTACAGTGACGGAGATTTATTAATTAATACTTACGCAGGGAAGAATACTAAAATCGGAACCAATGGTGGATACCAAGGCCAGATAGAGGTTGAAACGCAAAATTGGGGTCAGTCTGACCCTGAATGGGATACCGATAAGAACACAAGCATTAGACTTGGAAAAGGGTTTATGACTTCTAGTAGCCGTAGTTTTTTATCGATGAAACGAACTAGAATGGACGGTGGTACTTTTGCTCCTGATGTACTAACTATGGGATTTCCAGGTGATGAAAATGCAATAGTTAGACGTAGTTATGCAGCCGCATCTGATGTTAGATTAAAAGAGAACATGGAAATAGTTAATAATGTTCTTCCATTAATTGAACAAATGGATATCATAACATATAATTGGAAATTAGATGATAATAAAGAAAAGAAACATTTAGGTTTTAAAGCTCAACAGGTAGAATCATTAGTTGAAGATCAATTCCCATTTATAATTGAAGAAACATCATTTGAGAATAATGAAGCAGATTTACTTGGAATTGAACACGATCCAAGCACTTTAGCTATTGGTAAGAAAGCGCTACTTCATCATGAGTTAATACCATTATCGTTCCAAGGTATTAAGGATTTAATTAATGAAAATAAAGGTCTTAAGGCTAAAAATGAAGATCTTGAGGCTAGATTAGCTGCGATAGAATCTCATCTTGGACTCTAATATTAAATCATTGATCTCATTGTAAACGGAAGCACTCTTTCTTTACTAAGAAGATCGTATAATTCTAATAAAATATTAGGTTCATACTTAATTCCTTCGGTAATTCCCCTAGAGAATATTAAAGAAGATGCAACGGTTGACGCTAATTTTTCAGCATCTAATTGATCTTCCATTACCACGAATAATACGTTTACGTCCGCGTCCATGTTTAATAGATCTTTATTTCCATCCTTTACAATTGCATCATGCAGGGCATTCTCTTTGAGTTCTTCTAATTCAATAGATTTAATTCGAGCCAGTTTATGTCCGAACTTGAACCTACGATCCGCTCGCAATTTCCAAATGTCATATTCCATACTTCCTTCTGAATTTAGAACTATAAATATTTCCTTCTCTCTGTGAATCGAGCCGTTTACGAAATACGACTTAGTTATATCAGTTAATTCTAGCATAGCGTCTAAATAATCTAACATCAAGCCGGTTAATAAGAAATTAGCGTTTTTAAATATTTCAACTAGATCGTCTGGTAATTGATATATTTCTCGTAACTGATCTCTTATCTCTAATAACTTAGGATCGTCCCATACCGGTGTCATGTTAAAATTAAACATACTTCCTTCGACTGCAAGATTATTAAGATTAAGAGAGTGAAACAGTATTTCATAAAAATCTGAAGTATCTCCCTCATTTAGTTTATCTCTATATTTTTTATTTGCAGCAAGCAGAATATATTTTGAATATTCTGGATCTAATCCGCTACTTCCCTTTGTTATCCAAAGTGGATCTAATATATGTGTATCACCCATTTTTAATTTGTAAATTGTTTTTATTATTTATTCTACTGAAAAAAAGAAGTTCAGTTTACTTAATCGAATGTGAATAAATAATAAAAAGTATAAAATTCAATCAGATGGCTAATATTACGTTGAAATTATTAATAAATCCAGATAAAAATTCTTTAACCTTTAGCAAAAATTATAGAATATTTACTACTGATGATCCGGTTAGCAATATTACGGGATTAACCGAAATGATTGAAGATATAATATTGAGTTCTCCAGGGCTTGACTTATCATACTTAAAAAGATATTTTAGATACTCAAGAAATAAATTAGACTGGTCACTATGGTACAACGTTGAGCCTGGAAATTTAGGTTCTGCTGATGATATTATATTAGAAGACAATCAAGAATTCTACTTTGAGTTAAAATATGAATACGACAACGGAACCAACGACGAACTCGGTGGAATTATAGAAATAAATGAAGTTAAGTTGAGATTCTCAACAACTGATCCAATATCAAATACTTACGCTCCTGTTTTAATATGTTCAGATGAAAAGTGCACAACCTTAATTGTAAACACCGATCCTAGTTTTAAACCATACCAGGTTGATAGCGCAATCGGAATGTTTAAAGAGCTTTCATTCTACACCAATAAAATGTTTGGGCACGAAGTCGTTTACTTCAGAACAGTACCAGAGTCTAATAGCGGAGATTTTATATTTAAAGAATGGACACTATTTAAAAATGTAGATCGTAAATGTGTAAAGGTTCTAGTTCCTAAGAATTCTTTCCCGAGTAACGATCCTAAATATACAGAATTTGGACTTGATTTCCAATCTCCATTCGAGGTTCACTTAGATCATAATTATTTCCAATCCATATTCGGAAAAGGATCTCATCCTAGACATCGGGACTTTTTATACTTTCCACTGTTAAACCGAATGTATGAAGTCGCTGGAAGTTATTTACACAGAGGATTTATGATGGAGGCAACGTATTGGAAAGTTAACCTACAAAAATACAATCCAAACATCGACATGCTACTTACTGATGATTCTAGGACATTCCTAGATAACGTAATTCAGTCTGCAGATGAACTATTTAAAGATGAGGTTGAGAATGACACGGCGGATGCTACAATGCCTCAACAGTATAATACAATAAGTACTAGATTCGATCCATCTAGAAGTGCTATCCATCCAGACCTAAGAATAAGACCTTTGAAATATAACTTTAATCATGCAAGTCTTATTGAAAATTACTATGATCTTAGTGCAATAGTTTCACAGGTTACATCATATGAGATCACACAGGACACAGTTCTTACTAGCCAAAGTATCAATGTTGAAACTCTGCCAAGTTTAAATGAGGGGATCCCTAGTGATTATGATGTTATACTCGCATATCAAGATTCAGGACCATATAAATCTTGGAAAAACAACGAATTAATTACTTCTGATAAAAACGTGTTTGGGAGTGATTCTAAATTTATTAGAGTAAGAGGCCCGATTGATACTATTCCAAATCATGACGGAAGTTCTGATTCAGGCAGATACGTTAGAATTGAAGCATATTCAGATCTTTCATATAAGAAACAAAAGAATATAATGCACGGATTAAATGTGGATGGAAAAGACACAGTTAGCTTTAAAATAAGAGAGAGCTCTATAATATATAATGCTGAACCTATTTTCGATAAGGAATCAAATTGTAACCTATCATACACTTCAATGTTTAACTTAAATACAGCAAGTGATGCAGTTCAATTCTTAAATGGATACGATAATGAATCTCAACTAGGTCTTAAAATATCAGGACAGTTTGCTAAATACGTAGGAGATGTTAAGAATGGAGATTTTACAATAACCGTTCAAATTAACGGAACTCTTAAAACACATACTATTTCTAATTTCAACAGTGGAGAATGGTATGCAGTTGCAGTATCACTATCTAACGAATTTAAACAGTGTGGAATTTATATATATTCCGTAAAGGAGGATATTGCAGATATCACAAACCACAATGATTTTATAAAAGTATTTGAAAGCATAGAAGATATTCCTGAATTAGGTTTTAATCTAAGAGGAGAAAAATATTATATTCCATCTTCAAATATGTGGATAGCAAACGTAAGATTATTCAATACAATGTTGCGAGAAGAAGATCATGATTTTATACTAAGTCAACAGTATTTAAAAGATGAGTCTACGTTATTAATAATCGATAACTGTAAACCTCAACAAAACCTTCCATATATCGCAAAAAATAGGTAACATTAATGAAACATATATTATCTTATCATAGCTTGAATGAGTCTGAATCTAAAGTAGATATTAATAAATTTAAAGAGATGAGCTACCATGAAATGCTTAAGCGAAACCCAGAGTCTGAAAAAAGGGATTGGGATATGCTTATAGAAAAGGATATCGATAAACTGTTATCAAATAAGAATGTTAAGCTTACGTCAGACGATATAACTTATATAAAAAAGACTATTAAACCAATAATACTATTAGCTAATCACAATGCGAGGATAATACACTATCGAAAACTAATAGACGATCCATCTAATTTTAAATTAGAAACTGTATACACCGATGTGCTTACTCAGTGTATTAAGCCGGCTATTACATCACTAGTTAGACTTATTCGTGAAAAAATGAGTAAAGTGGATCTAAAAATAGTTAAAGGGTTATGGGTGACTACTTGGAAGTCTACCGTAATGGACGGAATATCCTTATATCGAATTTCATCATTGCATGGACAACTGGGATATGAAACCTCTGTCAAATCTGCACTAGTATATTATGCTAAACATAATCCTGAAGTTTGGGACAAAGTAATTAACAACGTTATTAGCGTAAAAAATGAAAAGTGGAGATGGATAGGTGATGGTTTTACAAACATAACATACGAAGTGTTAGACGAGTTTTTTTAAATAAATAAGAATATATGCAAACATCAGATCATAATAATATAATTAATAAGAATACACAAGATGTTTTTCTTAGAAATGCGTCGTTGGCGGTCCTAGATGTTCTCAATAGAAGAGTAATAATAGATCTTGTTAGAGACGGCGTTGTAACTAAACATGAGGTCCCGTTTTTATATAACAACGCAGGAACTGGAGGATTCATGCAAGATTTCTTCATAGATATGCCAGATGGTTGTAAGTATCCTGAATTCGCTGAAGGAAACTACGATCAACTTCCAAGAGGAATAGTTACACTTAATAATTTTGCAATCAAGAGTGGCGACATAACTAATCCATTTGTGAGAGGAACATTTAAACAAGAAGAAATCGAGCAACTTAATGATAGAAAGGTTATGAAAGCTTACTCCGCAAGATTAAAAACTTTACCTATGGATTTAGCATTTCAAATACAAATAAAAAGTGATAACCTAAATAAAACATTTAAGATTGTAGAAAAAATATTTGATTTTTATTATAAAAACGAGGTTGCATATTTTCAATATCGAGGAATTAGAATCCCAGGACAATTAAGATTTCCAGAAACAATTACCCATGATAAGAAATACAACTTCACATATGATACGGATCAAAATATAACTACAACATTTAATGTAGAATTAGAGACTTATTATCCATCATTTGATGATTCATCTACTATGTATAAAGGTAATGTGATAGATCAATTTAATGTTGTTAAAAAAGCGCAAGGAAGTAATACTACAATAGCGGATGGTTATATTGATAGAGATGCACCCGAAGTAGAATAATGAAGAGAAACATACAAACATATTTACAGTTTATCAATGAGGACGTGAGACACGAAGGAGATATGTGGAATGTGTATATAGGAAAGAGATTAGTTGGATCATACGACAATAGAAAAGAAGCAAGAGATAAAAATGATTCATATAAAAAACAAAAAACTAGATAATGATTTTAAATGCTAGAAATAATGGATTTGTAGTCCTCTTTCCACCTAATTTTTTTGGTGATGAAATTAAAGAAAAATACAAGAAGTATTATCAAAGTTTAATACTTCCATATGATACTATTGAGGAGTTTATGTCTTCTACTATTCAGCAAATTGAATTTCCAGGATGGGACATTCCGATTGTTAACCAAACTAGAACACTAGGTAAGAAACAAGGATATAAAGACCCAACACCAATTGAAGATCTGTTTAAAAGAGAATTTACGATTACATTTAAAATGGCTGACGCATTTATAAATTATTGGATATTCTTAGACAACTCTCTTAGTTATCTAACTCATATAGATCATAATAATACTAAGAACACGTTAGAACCAATTAGGTTAACACTTCTTAATAATGAAGGATATATGGTATCTTCTGTAATTTTTAATAAACCAATCTTAAAGGGACAGGATGGAATTAAATTATCATATAGTTCAGTAACTCCCGACTTCAAAACATTCAATGCTAAGTTTGAATATCTTAATTTTGATTTAGATATCGACTTTGATTAATACTCCCGTTGAGAATGCTCGCACTTGGACCCAAGCAAATACACATCCTATTTTATCCTGATGATTTATTTTATTCTCTTATTACTAGTTGATAATCTGTAACAGTAATAGCAGCACTAGCACCAGTTGATTTAATCTGCATTTTTACTGCATCACCATTATTAAATAGAGTTCCATAATTTATAGCTATTGTCCCTACATCTAATGAAAATCCTCCTGAACCATCAAATTCTACTTCTACTTCACTTCCAGGTAAAAGAACATAACCGGCACCTGAATCTTTAAAAATACCTACAGTATATGTATCATCATTACCTCCTGAATCTAAAGATAATGAAGCGTGTATTGAGCAATATATTTGTTTTGTTCCATCATAAGTTACTATACCAGTATTAGCCGATGTAAATCTAACCGCAGCTTGTGTTGCAGCAGAAGCTCCTGTATCAACATCTGCATAAACAGCACTTACAGTTGTAGCAGTTGCATTTGCTGACAATGTGGAAACAGCTCCACTTGTAGAGTTTAAAATTCCTTGATTTGCAAAAACATCAAACTTATATGTAGCAGTTTGAGAGTAGTCTGGTAATAATTGAACAGGAATTTCAGGTAGAAATACTTTTCCCGTTGTTAAACCTACATTTATAAAAGCATTTGAACTAATTGTTCCAAAACCCGTAGTAGAAGCTGTGTCAATATCTATGCCTACTTGTGTCTGTTGTGGATGTACTATTCCACCATTTATATTTACTGCTCCAAATCCAGGACCCCCTGCATTGTCTAATAGTTCAATCATTGATGCAGTAGAGTAACCAGTTACTTCCCAATCAACACCTAAAGTAGTTGAAGGTTGTCTATTAACATTATTTGTTAGTGCTCTATAAAATGTTGGTCCTTCGGTTACAATATCTCCAAGACTATAAGAAGTTACTGCATCCCACGCTCCTAAACTATTAGCTATGTTTGTTTCATCAAACCATCTTACATACTCACAAGAACTTAACTGTAACTTAGATACATTCTTAAATTGACAACCAATAGTAGTAGCTTTAATGTACCAAACTAAAGTATTCTGAATATCAACCAAGTCAAAACCTTCTATAAACCAAACATCAAAACAATTTCTAAATTGACAGTTAATAATAGTTAATACCTTATCCCTTCCCGCATTGTATTCAGCAGCATCATAGTTAACTGCTCTTAAAACAACATCCCCACCTGTAGAATTTGTTGATGAGAATTTTAAATTTGATAATTGAAAGTTTACATCAGTAACAGTTATAAAATCTCCTGCACCTGCTGCTCCTGTATAAGTTAAACCATCAACATCTCTATCCCATCCAATAATAGCAATATTAGAATTAGTAATAGCTAATCTATTAGTGCAATTAACATTGCCTCTTACAAAGTATGCTGTATTTGCAGCAGGAGTTATAACT
>Ga0209630_10001074_pt1 | contig 30227 bp, 42 predicted proteins | sample COG_01_FD_184745 | JGI IMG/M metagenome (GOLD analysis project Ga0209630, IMG submission 184745) | Pelagic Microbial community sample from North Sea - COGITO 998_met_01 (SPAdes) (version 2) | ecosystem: Environmental > Aquatic > Marine > Neritic zone/Coastal water | place: Helgoland, sampling... | reverse complement strand
CAATTGCTGCTAACCGTGTTTTGGGGCGTGATGGCTCAAATAATTTGAGTAGCACCCAAATCAAAACAGACATGATCTCTACTAGTGCTGTTTCTTACGCTAAGATGCAAAACATTTCTAGCGGTTTCAGTATTTTAGGTAAGACAGGTACAGGGTCTGGTAATGTTGCTGAAATCACAGCAGGGACAGATTCTGTTCTGCGTCGTGATGGTTCTGGTAACTTAGGGTTTGGTAAGATTGACGGTAATCATATCACTAGTAACTCTATTACTGCCACGCAGATTAATGCTAACGCTGTTGGTTCATCTGAGTTGGCTAACAGTGCTGTTGATACTGCTGCGATTCAAAACTCCGCTGTTACTGGTGCAAAAATTCTAAACGATACTATTGCTTTAGGGACGAAAACCACTGGTAACTATGTGGCTACAGTGTCAGCCGGTTCATTAATAACAGTGTCAGGTTCAGGGAATGAAAATGCTGAGGTAACGGTTAATCACGCCACAATGACAGCGCCGACTCCTATTTCTAACTCCAACAACGGTTCTGCAATTACTTCACTTACCCATGTTAATGGGCACATTACTGATTACACCTATTATGACTTTGATGGTCGGTACTTAGTTAAGGCTGATGCCTACGGCGATTCAAGTGCTAACAATGGTCGGAGAATTTACGTCCAGTCAGGAACCCCTGCTGTTGGCTCGTATGGTAACCTATGGTTCCAGATTTAAAGGAACGTTATGGCTATTTACGGAAGTAACGGCAGCAGTTGGCGACCAGTAGCAAGCGGAGATTTAAAAGCATCTAACGGTTCGTCTTGGAAAACAGTGAAGAAAGCCTACCGGAGCACAGGTTCCGCTTGGGACGAAGTGTACGTTGGTAACGATCCACAAACCTACTATTTTGTAAGTAGCGGCACGAAAGCGGGCCGTGGGACCACATGGAAATCAAGTTCGGGTCAGGGCGGCTCAAACTATCCCCAAATTAGTCGATATCTGACTAGCTCTGGTGTTTTTCCTTGGTATGGTCTTATCAACTTTAACTTGGACACGTCGGGTGTTTCTTTAGCGACGAGAATGGCGGAACGTCCTATAGTTAAGTCAGCCTACTTCAATATTCAGCGATGGAATTCGGGCGGGTTTGGTTCGGGCTACGGAAACTTTTACGTTGGCAGGTACCAGGGAAATTACAATGCAGGCTCACCTAGTAATACATATTGCGACTTTTCTGCTTATGCTGGTAAAAACTATAATCAGACACCAGCCGGGAGGGTAGGTACGACTGTTTACTACAACGACGGATATCTCACGAGGGCTGAGTTTCTTGGTGGAGACCCCATAGGTTTCCCTAATCAGGGAAATATTGCGGGCAATGGTTTGGAGCTTGGCGGTCACCGCCAAAGCTTAGTCAGTCACTTAACCGGAGGAGCATTGTGTATTTCACACACCCTGTCTAACCACGGTGGAAGCCGAGGGCTTGGCAGTCTGAACACCGCAAACTATTCAGAACAGGCAAACTATTGGAACTTTTGGCCTGCCGGTGCAACGGTCTTCGGTGTACACATTGGCCCCACTCTGATTGTTACGTTAGATTACGCTTAAGGCTCCGAAAGGGGGAATACGAGAGGGGTATACAATGTGGGTACAATTTTTAAACATGACTGTGCCCGCTTTGGTTGGTTCAGCGGTCACGTTTAGCGGAATTCTTTTTTCAAACCGTCGAAAAACTCAAAAACTAAACTTAGATATGGATGCTGCACAAGATATTGTCTGGCTAGACTTAGTGAAGCAAAGTCGTATAGAATACGCATTACAGAGAAAAGAAAACAATCGGCTAAGGTATATAAGCCATCATCTTCAAGAGGAGATTTCGGTTCTAGAGCAAAAAAATGCTGATATGCAAGCAGAAGTGTTGAGGCTACGTTCACTATATGATTAGGAGATTTACATGTCAGAAGATGTTGTGCCGTGGAGTGAGCGTAGCGATGATGAGTCAGTAGATGATTTGCTAGGTCTGCTTGCTGACGCCTTAGAAGAAACTAAATCTCCCACAAAGCCAGGCACCCCTAATGAAGTGGTGGACGAGTTAGTTTCCAACGTTTTTGATTCCCGAGGCGAGACCGGCATTTTAGGTCATTTTATTTTTGCTGGCGAAGTTATTGATGAAGATGGCACTGCTCACTTAATGGTTGTCACGTCAGACAACATGCCTGAGTGGGTGGCCCGTGGCATGATTATGGCTGCGGATGATTACATTGCAGGGGGTGCGATTGATGACTGCGGCTAGGGCTGACTTTTTTTGCACTCCGGGTTCCGATTTTACAGGCACAATTACTGTACAGAATCCAGATTTAGCTGTGGCATCGTTACAGTACTGGGGATCACGTATGCAGGTGCGTAGGTCTTATAGATCAGATTCTGCTCTCATCGAACTATCTACCACGAATGGTAGGATTCAGCATGACTCAGAAACTGCTAAAATAACATTAAGTTTATCGGCTAGCGAAACAAGTGGCTTAGAACTTGGTGATCATGTGTACGACCTTGAGGTTTATTCAACTGGCTCCAAGCCTGCTATTGTGAGGCTAATTAAGGGCACGTTTAGTGTGGAGTAAAAATGGCAGACTATACTGTAACTGTTGAAGATACGGCGGGCAACATTGTCACGGCCCAAGACATTGTTAATGCTATCACCATTTCGGAAACTGATGCTAACGCAGTTACTGTTGTTGCATCTACGTTCATTAATGATGCTGGCGCATCGTCTAATTTATTTTATGCTGCCTCTCCCCCTGCCGACTCTTTAGGTGACGAAGGAGCTTTTTATATTGACACTTCTTCCGGTAATCTTTGGGGGCCGAAGGGTGAAACGTCGTGGGGGAACGATCCTTTACCGTTGATCCCTAAACGGTTTACTTTCACACAGGCGGCTGCTGCTAGTTCTTGGTCAATTACGCACACTTTGGACGGTTTTCCGTCTGTAACTGTTGTAGATTCTGCGGGGACAGTGGTGGTTGGTACGGTATCATATAATAGTACAAGCAGTGTGACAGTTTCGTTTGAATCTGCATTTGCGGGTAAAGCGTACCTAACATAAGTTTGGAGAGGCAATGGCTCAGAAATTCTTAACTAATCTTGATCTAAATAAGAATGAGTTGCAGAACGCTAAGATTCAGAATCTTGGTACTGCTCCTAGTTCTCCTGAAGACGGTCAAGTTTACTTTGATACGGGCGACAACGCTCTAAAGGTGTATGATGGCACCTCGTGGATTAACCTCCAAGAAGGTGACATTTCTGGCGTTACTGCGGGTACTGGGTTGTCTGGCGGCGGTACCAGCGGTACAGTTACAGTAAACTTAGCGGACACTGCCGTTTCGGCAGGCTCGTATGGCTCTGCCACTTCTATTCCTACGTTTACCGTGGACGCACAAGGCCGCTTGACTGCGGTTAGCACAGCCTCCATTTCAACCAACCTTGCGTTTACAGATGATAACACCACGTCTGCTAGTGTTGCTCTTAATGGCGGCACACTTAGCATCCTTGGCGGCACAGGTGTCAGCACAACTGCTAACGATTCTTCTGATTCACTTACGGTTGCGATTGGGCAGGCTGTAGGAACAACCGCTGATGTTACGTTCAACTCTGTTACTGCTGATCTGACGGGTGACGTTACGGGTAACGCAGATACAGCGACTGCTCTTGAAACTGCTCGCACCCTCGGCGGAGTCTCGTTTGACGGCACAGCGAACATCGACCTTCCAGGCGTAAACACGTCGGGTAATCAAGACACTTCAGGCAATGCGGCTACGGCCACTGCGCTTGAAACCGCCCGCACTATCGGACTTTCTGGTGATGTTACTGCCTCGGGCGTAGCTTTTGATGGAACGGGTAACATCACTTTAACTACAGCGATGGCAAACGATAGTGTCGATCTTGGGACGCACACTACCGGCGATTATGTTCAGAATCTTGTTGCTGGAACCGGTGTATCTGTTTCGGTTACTTCTGGTGAAGGCCAGACTCCTACTGTGGCGATTGGTCAGGCTGTAGGGACTAGCGACAATGTAACTTTCAATGATCTTACGGTATCTGGCGATCTGACGGTCAGCGGCACGACGACAACTATTAACACTGCTACCCTTTCTGTTGAAGACTCTCTTATCATTTTAGCTAGTGGTAACGATGCTGCTGATGCGGTGGACATTGGTTTTTATGGTCTTTACGATACCTCTGGTTCACAAGACCTATACGCTGGTCTTTTCCGTGACGCTTCAGACGGTAAGTTCCGTTTGTTTAAGGATTCACAGGCGGCTCCGACAGGTACCGTGGATATCGGTGGTACGGGCTATTCAATTGCTTCGCTTGTTGCCAATATTGAGGGTGACATTACCGGGAACGCTGGGACGGCCACGGCGCTGGAAACTGCTCGCACTATTGGCGGTGTTTCCTTTGACGGTACAGCTAATATTGATCTTCCTGGCGTCAATACGTCGGGTAATCAGGATACGTCAGGAAACGCAGGTAGCGCTACTGCCCTAGAGACTGCCCGCACAATTAACGGTGTTTCTTTTGACGGTACAGCAAATATTACTGTAACTGCGGCAGCGGGTACACTCACTGGTACGGAGCTAAACTCTTCGGTTGTTACTTCTTCGTTGACCTCTCTCGGCACCATTGCTACAGGTGTGTGGGCTGCTACGGATGTTGCTGTTGCCCACGGTGGTACGGGCGCTTCTGATGCGGCTGGAGCTAAAACCAATCTAGGGTTTATGACCCGGTATGCTGCGACAATTGGAAATAACTCCGACGCTGCAATCGCCGTTACACACAGCCTCGGGACTGAGGACGTAATTGTAGAAGTCTACGACGCCTCCACTAAAGAAACTGTTATTTGTGATGTTGACCGTACAAGTTCTAACGAGGTCACATTAACGTTCTCCTCAGCCCCAGACACTAACGCTCTCCGGGTCGTTATTATTGGCTGATAAGATGTCACGGGAAAACAAACCGTGGCGCTACGGGTCCATGCGACAGTGAGGATCAGTAGTTACTCCGCCGTGCAGGCGATTACCCGACAAGGGGTGGGGCTGGTTGTAGAATCCGCCCCACCTCTTGTGCTAGAATAAAGGTAGTACTACTGTTGTGCTTGAGGGCACACTGTCTTAAGGATCGGTTGAGGCCGTGGCAAGAAAATTCAAAACTCCTATAACTATTGACGATTTAGGCTCTGCTTCTTCGCAGGCGCTGGCCGCTAATGTAGATGGTGATTCACAGAATCGTATCAATATTGATGCGGGCGGTAAGATTACTTGGGGTTCTGGTTCTGCCACTGGCGACACAACACTTTACAGGGCTACCGCTGATACTCTGAAGACGGATGATGCTTTCACTGCCACGTCTTTGGCTGTTACGGGCCAGTTTACTTTCCCTACGTCGGATGGTTCTGCGGATCAGGTTATTACGACTAATGGTTCTGGTACGTTAACTTGGTCTGATGCTTCTGCGAATGCGTCGGTGTCTGAGACCCCTCCGTCGTCTCCGGCGACTGGTCAAATTTGGTACGAGTCGGACACGGGCAAAACATTTGTTTATTATGATTCGTTTTGGATTGAGGTTGGTGCGTCACCACCTGCGTCTCCTTTTATTACGGATTTGGATGAAGATACGAAGATTCAGGTTGAGGAGTCTTTGGATGAGGATAAGATTCGTTTTGATACTGCTGGTTCGGAGCGGATGATTATTGATGCGTCGGGCAATGTCGGTATCGGTACAACCTCTCCTGCTTACAAATTAGATGTGGCCGGAGACATACACATCAGCAACGCAGACCCGTATTTGATCTTTACTGACACGGACACGAACGCAGAATCTCGGATTTCCGCATCTTCTAGTGTCGGATCATTGATTATTGATGCTGACTTCAACAATGAACAGGCTGGTACGAATATCGTCTTTAAGAGCGACGGCGTTGAGCGTATGCGTATCAACGATTCTGGCAATGTCGGTATCGGTGCAACGTCACCTAGCGCAGAGTTGCATATCAAGGGTGCATCTAATCCTGAGATTCGTTTCCAGTCAACGGACAGTAGCGACCCGTTTATCTATTTTGGCGATCAGGTTGATGCTGTTCGTGGCGGTATCGGTTTTGATACTTCTGCTAACCAGTTGCAGTTGCGAGGCTACAACAACAGCACTCGGATAGCGATTGACTCCTCTGGCAATGTCGGTATCGGCACCACGTCGCCTAGCGATTTGTTGCATATTGACGCTGGTACTTCTGGAGCCATAAAAATTGGTACAACTGGTGGGCGTATTGCTGAATTAACCGCTAATGATTCAGAACCATACTTGTCTGTTGGGTCAACTTCGTCTCATTCTTTTGCAATAATGACTAATGGCTCTCGGCGCTTGATTGTCAGCGCCTCGGGCAATGTCGGAATTGGTGATAGTTCACCGTCGTACACGTTAGATGTTAACGGTACGGTTCGCTCTGTTGGCAAGTTGACGGCGAGCGGCGGGATTGACGGGCTGACGTTAGCTAACGGCGGCATCTCTGGCTCTAACTTCGATATTACTGGCGTCAACCAAATGACGATCAACGACGAGGGCGAGGGGATTCTGTTTCCGAACGTCACGATGTATCAGGAGCCAGGTGACACAGATCGCCTGACGCTGAACGGGAACCTTCTTCTCAAAGCGACGGCTGGTCCGAATATCACGATTAGAGACACGGACTCGTCAGACGCCACCGGGTACATCGCTTTCGAGAACAACGCTGGCACCCGCATGGGGTACATCGGGTACCCCAACAACGACGACATTCACCTCAAGAACGAGAATACTGGCGGACACATCTTCTTCGCCACACAAAACACTTACCGTGCTTATGTTAATTCGTCAGGCCACTTCCAGCCGTACACCAGCAACACTTACGACCTTGGTACGTCGTCGGATTTTTGGCGGAATGCCTACATTGCTGGCAACATCTACATGGGCGCAAACGACTACATTGATTACGACGACTCAACTAACTACTTTAAGTTGATTGCTGACGGGTCCGTCCGTCACGAGTTTTACCCTGGCCGCATCAAGGTCATCAACACCGGTTGGTGTACGCTGGGTGCGGACAGTACTTGGGGTCGCCTTGAAACTGACCGTGGCAAGTTCTACATCAACAAAGAAATTTGGGTTGATGAAGGCAAGGTGTCGTCATACAACGAAAACTTGTCGCTACAAGACTCCGGTACGACGGTTATGACGTTGGACGCTGCGGCGAACGTAAACGGTTCGGCGCTGATCTATCAGGGACAGGTAGACAGCTACACGGACGCAGGTAAGAAAGCAGGGTTGCGTATCGTTAGCCGTTCTGCTTCCAGCGAGGCGACGGGCGGGCTGACTGGTTTTCTTTGCCAGACCACGTACAGCACTGATCGTCACGTGCATGGCCGAGTATTTTGGAGTAGCGGCGACGTAATGACTTGGCGTAACTATGAGAACACGGCGTGGACCGGACATCAAGCGGCGTTCTATACGGTCAGTTCAAGTGCCGAAACGAAGGAGCGTATTCGCACCGGCAGGGACGAGCGTGGCGTGTTGGACTACGCTGTACCAGGTCCCCGCAAAATGGCGTTCAAGCAGGCACGCAAGTTGCGTCCGGTGATCTTTGATGACGCCGTTCAGGAAACTCTGTATGAGTGGGACGGATGCCCTGATGGGCTTCATGAAACTCGTGACGAATGCACTGAAGCCAAGTGTGACGGAAAAGACAACATGATCAAGAAGTTGCACGTGTGCGACGACTACTTGTGTGGGGGCACTAACGAAGAGCCATGTTGGCTGATTGAGCGGCATGTTGACCGTCCCGGCTTGATTGCTGAGGAAGTTAAGGAAATCTATCCGAAGGCTGTTTCACGAGACGCCCACGGCGGTCACCTTGGTATTGATTACGCTGTCATTACAACCGAACTTATTAATACGGTAACCCATCTGTTAGAGGATAGAGACGAGATGCGAGATCGAGCGGCGGCAGCTATTCACGCTCGTCGTAGGGCTGAGAGAAGTGTGGCTGACCTAGTGGCTCGTATTGAAGTATTGGAGAATAACTAATGGCTATCAATTTTCCTGATTCCCCGTCTGTGAACGATACACACACAGTCAGCAACCGTACATGGCAATGGAACGGAACATACTGGTCTATCGTGGTCAGTAACGCTTCTGGTGCCGTAGCGACGACAGAGTACGTGGACTCAACTGTTGAAACTGGTGTGCGTTGGAACGAGGCTGTAGACTTAGCGACTGCGGCTGTGCTTCCTAATTCTCCCACGTATGACAATGGTTCTTCTGGTGTTGGGGCTACGCTTACGGCTGGCTCTAATGCACGTATCGCTGTTGATGGTGTGAATGGTACGGTGGGTGATAGGGTTCTTGTTAAGAATCAGGCGGCTGCGGCTCAGAATGGTATTTATGCGGTCACAACTCAGGGTGATGGTTCAACTGCGTATGTGTTAACTCGTGCGACCGATAATGACTCAAGTCTTTATGCTGGTGATGCTACGTGGGTTTTGGGCGGATCGTCTAACGCTAATCAGGGTTTTATCCTTACGTCTGAGGGTAGTGGTACTAATGAGGTGCATACGCTCGGTACGGATTCTTTGACGTATACACAGTTTTCGGGTGTCAGTTCTGTTACTGCTGGAACAAATTTGACGAAGACAGGTAACACGATTAACCTTGATGCTTCTTTGACTGGTTTGTCGGCTGTTACGTCTACTGCGTTTACGGGCGGTTTAACTGGTGATGTCACTGGCGATTTGACTGGTAATGTTAGCGGTAACGTGACTGGTAACGTGACTGGTAATCTCACAGGCGATGTGACTGGCGATGTGACTGGTAATCTCACAGGCGATGTGACTGGCGATGTGACTGGCGATGTTACCGGTGATGTTACGGGCACATCATCCCTTGCGACAAGTGTGACTGTTACTGCTAATAACTCTACTGATGAAACAGTTTATATCACATTTGTTGACGGTGACACGGGTACGCAGGGTGTCGAAACCGACACGGGGTTGACTTACAATCCGAGTACTGGAGTTATTGGAACTACTTCTGTGACGGGTAATCTGACTGGTAACGTGACCGGCAACGTCACGGGCGACGTGACGGGCGATCTAACTGGTAATGCAACCGGCAACCTTACGGGTAATGTCACGGGCAACGTGACTGGGGATGTGACTGGTGCCCTTACTGGCAACGTGACGGGTGATGTGACTGGTGATGTGACTGGTGCTCTTACTGGTAACGTGACTGGCGATGTGACGGGTGATGTCGCAGGGGACTTAACTGGCGATGTTTTTGCATCCAACGGAACAAGTAAGATTTTAGATAACGGAACTGACGGCACAGACGCTCAACTTACGGGCAGTGTTGTCGGTGATGTCACGGGTGACGTGACAGGAAACATCACATCCTCTGGGACATCTACTTTCTCAGGCACCGTAAACCTTAACGGTGCAACGGTTTCCAATGCGGCGTTTAACTTAACGGGCGATCTGACAGGCAACGCAGACACTGCAACGTCGGTGAATCAGATTACAATTACTGCAAACAACTCTACTGATGAGACAGTTTACTTAACTTTTGTAGATGGGGCGACAGGCAGTCAAGGGTTAGAAACCGACACGGGCTTGTCGTATAATCCTAGCACGGGTGTTCTCACTACAACGACTCTGGTAGGAAACATCACCGGGGATGTAACTTCAGGTAATCTTCAGTTTGGTGTTGCAGGCGATAATGAAATTGATACGTCTTCAGGTAATCTCACACTTGATTCTGCTGGGGGTACAGTAGCGATTGACGATAATGCGACGATTGCTGGAGATTTGACGTTAACTTCAACAGACGCTGGTTCTTCAGCGGGACCTATTATTGAGCTTTATCGCAACTCTGCGTCTCCTGATGCTGGCGATTATCTTGGTCAGATTCAATACTCTGGTGAGAACTCAAACGGCGGAACCGAAATCTATGCTAAAGTCACTGGTAAAATTCTTGATGCTACCCACACTACTGAAGACGGGTTGATTGAGACGGCGATCAAGGGTGGCGGCTCCTTCACGATTGTTAGTAGACAAAGGGCCGACGAACTACAGTTAATTAATGGTGTGGGTCTTTCAGTAGCGGGTGATGTGACAGTCTCGGGAAACCTAACAGTTGACGGCACCACATCGACCATTAATTCTACCACGATTACTGTAGATGACAAAAACATTGAACTAGGTTCTGTTGCCAGTCCCAGTGACACAACTGCGGACGGTGGTGGTATCACGCTTAAGGGTGCAACGGATAAAACTTTCAACTGGGTAAATGCTACTGATTCGTGGACTTCATCAGAACATATTGATCTTGCATCGGGTAAAGCATTCTACATCAACAATACTTCTGTTCTGTCGGCTTCAGCGCTTGGTACGGCTGTTGCAGTTTCGCTGCTTTCGACTACTGCTTCTTCTTCGGAAGGCCGTATTGCTTGGGATTCCACGAATGATAAGATTATTGTTGGTGATGGCTCTACACAGCGTGAGTTTGCGTCCTCTACTTTAAAGACCAACGCACAGACTTCAAGTTGGACACTCAGCTTGGTTGACAAGGATAAGCTCGTGGAAATAGGTGCAGGCGGCGCTAATACTGTGACGGTTCCGCCTAACTCTTCGGTTGCTTTTCCGATAGGCACTCAAATTACTGTGTTACAGACTGGTGCTGGGCAGACCACGCTTACTGCGGGGGCGGGTGTTACTGTTAACGGGACGCCAGGACTTAAGTTGCGTGACCAGTGGTCATCTGCTACACTAATAAAAAGAGGCACAGATACGTGGGTTGCTGTTGGCGACCTTTCTGACTAAGGTGTAGAGGTATGGCTGTAGGCAAAGATGTAGGGCAAGGCGGTAAGCTGCCCGAGAGCGCTGTAACTAAATCTCCGGGGCAGTCTGGCGGAGGTACGCCTCTCATTGGCAACTCAACTGCCGACAACGTGACGTTTGGTATTACTGCGTCCTACACAGGTAAAGGCAACACAGCAGATATCCGGGCCTGGACTAACACTACTGGACCTGCCGGTTCTGACACTGCGGGCAAGGGTGGACCCTCCGCTTCTTCTCCGGGTGCGGCTAACGTAGCGCAGGGTGTAGAGCAGGACTGTACGTTTGACGTTGTTGGCTCTCACACTGCTGCTCAAGATGAGGTGAGGGCAGGTTTTGCCTACACGTTCATGCGGTCCACTATTGCTGAAGACGGCACTACAGAGACTGAAGAAATCGGTGATTTCATTCCAGTCAAGAAGCCCGCCACTTTGAACACTATTAGTGCCACTACTGGTGATGACGCTAGTACTACTATTTCTTGGACGGCACATTCTATCGGTAACTTCGGCGCATCGGGTTCCGGGTCAGATTACTATGATGAAAGTTACGCCAACTATATCAAGTTTGAGGTTACTCCTGCGGGTGGCAGCGCTTCAACAACAATTATTACAAATTCTCCTACGTCTTCGTCTAAAGTTATCTCTAGCTTGACTAATGGTACCGAGTACAGTATCAGAGGTAGGTTAGAAAACGTTCATATTGTTGGAGACTGGTCGAATACTGTAACGATCACCCCTGTGGCTCCCCCGTACTTCCCGCCTTTCTTCCCTCCCTTTTTCCCGCCGTTCTTCCCACCGTTCTTCCCGCCTTACTTCCCGCCGTTCTTCCCGCCCTTCTTCCCGCCTTACTTCCCCCCATTCTTCCCGCCCTTCTTCCCGCCTTACTTCCCTCCGTTCTTCCCGCCCTTCTTCCCTCCCTTCTTCCCACCGTTCTTCCCGCCTTACTTCCCACCGTACTTTCCCCCGTCGTTCAAGTAAGGATTGACTTCACCTGAAGTGTGCGTTAGAATAACGGTATGGAAGAAGTTTCAATTATCCCTTCAGGGTACTTTGGTGACAGTTCTGACAACATCGTTGTATTTGAGGATTTTATTGACCCTGACGATCTAAGTCTGATTCAGGCTTTCTTACCCACGATTGATGAATGGGACAACGGTAAAGATACGGAGTACGACGAGAACGGTGTATGCATTTATGATGCGGCCTACTGGAATGATCGTATGTGCAGTGGTGGGATTATAGGACGAAAGAATCCTGTGGTTTACCAGACCATTGAAAAATATATTGAAAAGATGGCCGGTAAAGTGCAGGAGTTTTTCAACGTTAAAGTCTCATCACGTAATCCTGTTTTGATGCGATGGTTTGAGGGGATTGAGCAACAGCCGCACGCTGACAAAGAGTTAAATTGCGGAAGCCCTAATCCGTTTCCTACGTATGACCTCAACTCTCTAATTTACTACAACGACGAGTTTACTGGCGGGGAACTATACTTCCCTAATCACGATATCCAGATTAAACCAAAGCCCGGTTTGGCGGTAATGTTCGTAGGAGACCGAAACTATCTTCATGGGGTACGCACGGTAACTAGCGGTGAACGCTGGACCACGCCTTCGTTTTATACTGTTGTGGAGAACTATAACGAGGGGGCCTGGTGAAAGAGCGAGATGGTGTAGTAGTTGTACCTGATTTTTTATCTCCTGACACTGTTGCGCTGTTTACCGAAGAAATATCCAAGCTCCCTCGTCACGATATTGAAGACCACTTATACGATAAGTGTGTTCAGATGGGTGAGAGCGATGTCTTGAGTCCCTTGATGGGAGACTTAAGATCAAATGTTAAAGAGTTTATTGAAGACTACTATTCATGTGTGGTCGGGCATGAAGAACTAGCCTCGCTAGTTAGTGGGCTTCCCGGATGGGAGTTGCAGCTTCACGCTGACACCCTTCAAGATACGGCCTTGAACTTAGGAACTTACGGAGGCTACCCCTCCCGTGACATTTCCACGCTTCTGTATTTTAACGATCACGGCACCGATTTTACTGGTGGTGATCTTTTTATGCCGAATCAAGATTTGTTTATTTTTCCAAAAGCAGGGACACTGGTTGCGTTCCCAACAAGCGAAAAGTATCTGCATCAAGTGGCTAAAATTCAGTCTGGTGAGCGATTAAACATCACTACGTTTTGGCATGTCCTAGAAAGATTTGACTCTGCCCGATACGTCTGATACGATAACAGCATGAGTTACGGTAACTATAGCGCAGCATCCGAGTTTGACTATGAATACATCGGTAACCCACAGTTGGGGATTGTTGTTTACAAAAACTGTTTAGATGGAGTAGACTACGTTCCTGACCGTTTACATGCTGCGCTCGATGATAGTTCACACGATTACTTTAAGTGGCACGAGTCGTTAGTGGGTGAGGGCGTAAAAATGCCTGAGTACCGGGATTGTGCTGACTTTAAGATGGCTGAAGAGTATATTCCTAATACGCCGCCGTCATTTTCGGAGATCAACCATGTGTACACAGATGTTGCGGGCCGTATTAAGTCTGGATTGAATCACTATCAGAGCATGTACAACATTACTATGCGCTACATGGAGGCAATCAACTTTGTGCGGTACGGGCCAGGGGAGCACTTTGCGGTGCATACTGACCACGGATTTTCTTATATTTGTACGGTGTCTAACATTGTGTACCTTAATGACGGGTACGATGGTGGGGAGCTACACTTCCCACTACTGGACATTTCGTATAAGCCTGAAGCGGGCGATTCAATATTTTTCCCTTCAACGTACATCTATGCCCATGCATCTCTGCCGGTGACATCAGGGGTCAAATACTCTGCGGTAACAATGTTTGACTACAATGATGACTCACATCAACATGGTGGGTTTTCACGAGACTTCGGGCAGTCTTCTGAGCAACCCGCTAAGCCTGCCTTCGCTGAAGGCGGGCAGACGCAACCTGAAAGTAGCCCGACGCAGGTAGCCGCTTTTGATGAAGAGCAGTTACGAAAAATTATTTACGACGAGATTCACAAGTACGCTGTTGCTAGTTGGGAAGCCAACCAGGGCTACACGCAAGATCAGATGAGGAAACAATGAGCAAACTAACTCTTTTGCGTACCCATCAAGGGTCGCCGGAGATTCAACAGTCACGGCTTATGCGTGGCTGGATGGACGACACTTACAATAAACACGCTTACCGTTGCTTACCGTTGTCTATGGCAAATGTGAACGGTTGGGAAATTTTGTTACCGTGTGATGTTGTCGTAAAGTGGGATGGGGGTGACACTGTTCCCACACTTGTCTCGGGCGGAGAGTACAACAACCGTATGGTTGCGGACTGCAATAAGATAGGCATGGTCGATTTTCCGCTGGGTTGGGCATTCAATACTGACGAGGGCTATCATACGTGGGTAACTGGGTCCCCTAACTATTTTGTAGAGGGCGCTGTCCCGCTGTCTTCAATCATCCCTAGCGACTGGTGGCCGGATGAAGTTCCAACGGCTTGGAAACTGACGGAGCCAGGTAAAGAGGTTGTGTTTCCTAAGGGTATGCCGTTCGCATTCTTTTTCGTTTTTGATACAAACCTTATGCCTGCTATTGAGTGTAATGTTGAGAATTTATGGGATAAGCCCGATTTGATGGAAAGCCGTATGCGCTACAGCGAGGCCAAGATGAAGAAGATGCAGGAAGCGCCGTGGACTTGGATGAACGGAATCCGTACAGGGTTAGACGAGCAAGGCAATCAGATTGGCCCACGCTACGAGGGGTCCGTGAAATTAGACGTACCAGAAGTGCCGGAGGTATCATGGCATACGCAATGAACGTACACACCCCTCTGGGTATTGAGAAGTTCTTGTTGGATTTACCCACGGAAGATAACTGTGGGAGCGCCCACATGCTTAAGGGTAGTTTAGACTTTACTTCGTTCAACAAAATGAATGAGACTTATGTTTTGTCTGCATTTACTGAGGTCCCATTTAGTTGCTTGGTTAGAGTGCAGTGTACACCTAGTGATGAAACGTTGACCGGGGTTGTTGAGATTGGTGATAGTGACACAGGCGAAATCATGTTCTCGTGCCCTATCGACGGACAAGTTTCTAGCAATCCGCATCCTTGGATTGATCAACATGCTGCTTGGAGCGAAAAATATAAATGGAGGGACCAATGAGCGTTTATGATGTGCAGATGAAGTCTATTGATGGCGAAGCAGGCTTTATGCAGCAGTTTGATGGTAAGGTGACGCTAGTTGTGAACATTGTGTCAAAGTTGGGGTATACTCCTCAGTGCAGCACCTTCTGGTCTTTTGGGCGCACGACACGCCAGTTGTGGCAGTTACAGAAAGTTCATGATGAGTTTAAAGATCGTGGGTTTAGTGTTGTGGGCTTCCCCTGCAATCAGTTCGGGCAGATGGAGCCTGGTGAAAACGAGGAGATTTCTGAGTGGGTAAAGCAGACGTATCCATTTGTTAATTTTCCGCTGTCTGAAAAAATTGAAGTTAACGGTAAGGGCGGAAGTCTAGTGTACTCTGCTTTACTGGGTAACGTGACCCGTGTTAAGGATGCGTCTCCTGCCGACACTTCAGAGGCGGCATATTTAGGCTGGAACAAGGCGGGTGGTGCAGTCGCCCGTATTCCGCACAGTTGGGAAAAGTTTGTTGTCAGCAGGAGCGGTGAGATGATTAGTCGTTTCAATTGGCAGAGCGATCCGCTAGACGACGTTCCTCTAACTACTGGTGAAAGTTGGACAATCCGAGAGTGTATTGACGAGGTGCTGGACTACTAAACGGTATAATAGTAGTAGCGAAAGGTACTTTTATGCGTTTAAGAAACAGTGTACAGAAAATTGCGCTTGAAGATAAGTTGAGTCGGCTTCGTCCATTTTTAGAACAGTCTATGCGGCTGGAGGGTATTGATCCTGACGAGTATCCAGATGTTCAGGATTTAATTGATACCATTCCGGGCATGTTGTCTGTAATCGTTGACGGAGACCCTGCTAGATTTAGAGGGGGGTATAGGCTGTGGGCATCGGTCCCACGTATCGACCATCCTGATCATTGGATGAATTCGCTGTGCTCTTCTACAGATACGCATATGCCTATGACCGTAGACGAGCTACACGGCAGAGAAGACTACAAGTCTACTGTTCTGGACCACACTGGTTCTGATTTTCTAGGAATGATTGAAAAGCATTTAACTCTGTTCCATCACGAAGGGCTGGCTCATATCATTTATACGCAAGTTGACTCTGCTGTGGGCGCAGGAATTATTCAAAAGTTACAGATGACTCATCCGTACACGGCGGCGTGCTCTTTACATGAGTTTTTTAAACTCCTATTAGAGTGGCAGTGGGCCTTGCTGTACGCCGATAACGATGAGCCTGCTGCTCAGTTGGCAAGCGATGTGCTTGACCATTTTGAATTGCATGTTGATGAAGTAGATTCTAACGAAGTTGTCCGTGATTTGATGGGACTTCCTGATATGCAGGTTGCACAATATGTCAAAACTGGAGAGTGCGCTCTGAATCAGGTTACACCGGAGATGCCACTTTCTTTTAAGCTGTGGGCGACCACTAATCAGGTGATGGAAGAGCCTCGCCCGATACTTGCACAACTATACATTGATTGTGTATCATATAAGAACATCGAGAAAGATTTAGGAAGATTGTGAGAAACCTATGGCTGTAACAGTTTCCGATGCCCAGCGGCAAAAAGCTAAAGAAAAAGCAATGGATTTTTTAAATCAAAACATTGTGTCTATGGCGATGATGCTGAACATTGATCCGAGCACACTAACGTCAAGCTATGTTATTCCGGTGTCCGAGAATGACACTGATTACCCTGCGTATCGTTCGCTTTTGACGATGGTAGGTAACTTAGAAGCTTTGGAATCATGAAGAAGTATATTGTGGTTGATAGCTCCGTGGAGCGGGAGGCCGAAGCAGGCGGTGTAGATATTACCGCCTTTGGAGAGTCTGACGAAGGACCGGAGCCGACTGACGCTTCTCGTGTGTCTGACGAGCCTGTAAAGTTTGATTCATCTACGACTGCGTGGAATGTGCCTTCGGGCGATGGTTTTCTTTGCCACTTCTACTCCGGTGACACTGATCCGTTAAGGACTTCTTTACCGCTGTCTGCCGAGAGCTTAGACGAGTTTGCCGATGAGTAGGGTTGGGAATGTAGGTTCACCCGCTTATGATGCTGTAGCAGATTTGGCGCATGTGGAGCGAGAGTTAATTACGGTGATGTACTCTCTTGGCATGAATACAGAAACTATTTCATCTTCTTCGTTTGACGAGATCGTTGCTGGTATTAAATCAACCTTTCCTTTCATCCGTTTAGAGCAGGGCCACACTTTAGCTTCTAACGATGCATTGAAGGAAATTAACGTGTTATTGATGGTGAATGTGCGGCGGTTGTGGCATCGCTGGCAGTTAGCGGAGAGTATTGTTAATGGATAAGATTCTAGGTAACAAGTTTTTAATTGCGAACGCACTGACTTACGAGTTTTCCAAAAACGCATCTCAGGAGCTAGACTACGATTTCTTTTCGGTGCATGATGATATTGTCCGGGCGGTTAACGCTGACTGGCTTTCTAAGAATCTTGACCGTCGTTCAATTGCGGTCGGCACCGACTTTTATATGCATGTGTGGGACTTGCTATCAGGTAAAGTTGCGGGATGGAAAGAGATGGTTTACATTTCCACGGGCATCTACTCGCAGATGGTTGTCGATTTGATTAAACCGACTTCGGCGTTAGTTGCGTCACCCGACAGGAACTTTGACTTTGTTTCAGATTTGAACAGAAGGGGGTGTGCTTTAACTTTCTTAAATAACGACTGTTTACAGGCGTTTGAGGCGCATGTTCTCACACACCCTGAATACAAGTTCACTGGAGATTACACTGTAATTGAGTATGCCGAATTAGAAGCAATGACAGAACCACAGTTTGATTTTGTTCACATGCACTCACCCGACCTTACTCTTAATCCTGCGCTGATCGGTAAGATTGTTGATATTACAAATTCCGGTGGGGCACTGTATCTTTCTGGTGTGAACGAAATGATGCGTCTCTACTCTCCTGACTACTACATTGAGCCTTTGTACGACTTGTACGAGGCGCTTGATGAGCGTACAGATATTACAAGCTACCATATCCCTCATGCAATTGGGTTCCAGATTTTAGTAAAGAAGTAACATGACCGACGACAATGTTCAGCCCGAAGATTGGCGTAGTGGGGACCCCCATCCCGACACACCTGTTATTGATGATGCTGCTCTCAAGGAAATTGGTGAGTTTGAGGTAGAGGACTTGGGCGGCGGTGTTATGGTTTTCAGAAAGGCCGTTACAGGAGATACAGAAGAAGTATTCAAGTATATTGATGCACAGTCCGAGGTATCTCATCAGAACAGGTGGGAGTATATTGTTGGTGAGGACGGGGAAAAGTATGGCATCAACGAAGATGGTTTTAGATATCGGCCTGAAGACATTCCTGCAACACCCGTTCGTTTACTACACCCTGTAACAAAAGACACGCCGGATGTCCCACGTGAGTTTTTTCACGGCATGGAGGACACTATTTACAAAGCGCTTCTTCGCTATATCGACTACTTCCCGCTGCTTGTCGGGTGCGTGTGGTGGAAGAATCGGGGGCACATTCTCCGTTATGCCGATGAAGGTATCTTGGGCGCTCACTGCGACAATGATACAAACTATAAAGTAACCGAGGGCGTGCGTTATATGCCTCGTGGGCAGATGGCCGCACGGCAGACTTGTGGATGCCTAGTGTATCTAAACGACTCGGTTGATAGTGAAGACGAGTTAGACGGTACAAACTTTACTGGCGGACTGCTAGAGTTCTTTCATCTGGGTATTGAGTACAAGCCCAAGAAAGGCGACATCGTATTTTTCCCAACGAATTACATGGCGTCCCATCAGGTAAGCCGAATGGACGCTGGGGTACGTTATACTTATCTATCTTTCTTTGGTCAAGGCTCTCCGCACCAAGAAGGAAACATCAATATCGTAGAGCCAGATGACAGCTTTCAGTGGTGTCCCGCAATGTGGATGAATAACATTTACGATGATTATGAGCGGTACTGCAAGTCTGACTATTCTCGCTTTTCTACGGGCGAGGAACAGAACATCGGGATCAATCCCGTGTATCAGGGGCGGTGTGTGGCCCAGTACGGGGATACTCACGAGGCCGAAGAACTTGACGGGGCGGCTAACTGTGGTACGGAGGGTGCGCCGATTGAGCCATGATTGATGTAATTGATTGCTGTTACAGCGATGTAATTAACGATTCTGCATACTTTGCCGATAAGTTTCTACACGATGGGGTTTTTGGGTTGCGTGGATTACACGCTACCGAAGAAGAACAGTTAAACATTATTGTGGCGTTAGGTGACGAGATCGGGTGGGTTCCACGGACTGCTGACTTTGATCGGTCTTGTCTTCGTCGGTATGTTGAAGATCATTCGCACACGTTTGACTATGGAGAGCATACCGGCAGTGATCTTTCCGTGAATTGGCATTTAGAGCATGTTGAGGCATCATTAGAGAATTCTACAGTGGCAGGGTTCTGGAACATGCTTAAGTTTGATTGTTCGACGGATGTGGGGGCGACATACTTTAAAGATAACTCTAAGTTAGTTGAGGACTTGCCCGCAGAGGTGGTAAAGTTCTTACGGAAGTGTGTGGTTTCTGACCAAGATATTGTGGACAGGAAGGGTCATAGGGCTTCTATCAATTCACGTCAAGCAGTTGAGCGCCACCCGTTTAAAGATGCAGAAGTCATTAGAGTCTGTCAGGGTTATGTGTCTCTAGTTTCTTTTGACGGGCGTGATCCTTCACCTAGTGAGATAGGTGAGCTTGAAGCGCATGTTGATACTATTCAAGCAGAAATTATGTGGGACCTTAAACGTAGACTGACTTGGAATTGGCAAGTGGGGGATATGCTTGTGAGCGATTTGTTTACGATGTCACACGCTGTTTCTGGTGGCTTTAAGCAGAGTGAGCGAAAGTTTTTAGGCTACTTTTGCAGCCACCCAGCCATTGACAGTGCTTCTCTGTTTCAGTAGACTACGTGTATGTTTGTTTCGTACAATGATCCCGAGCCAGAAGATTTAGGCGGCGGTGTAGTTGTTTTCCGCAATGCCGTTTCGTGCGAGTGGGAGAAACTTTATGATGAGGTTTCTCTGCTTGTTGACGAAGAGTATGCCGGAATGTACACAGAGGTCACCAACCCTGAAACGGGCGAGATTGCTTACGAGAACAAAAGTGGATATCTGTTTGGGTTAGACACATACGAGTCTATGCCCCGCCGTGGTTCTTCTCTTCACCTAAACCCACGAGAAGATGTAAGACACTTGCTACGTGCGCTGGAAGATGCTAAAGACGCTTGTTTACTTAAGTATTTTACTTGTTACCCTTTGGCGTACAATTGCGTTTGGTGGAAGGTGAAGGGGCATGTGGTGTCCTATGGTGACGGTGTTTATCTAGGATCACACTCAGATATCAGTGCTGAGTATGTGTACGGAGTTCACCGGACCTCGCAGGAGTTAGCTTTACGTAATGTTGTGTCTAATGTGACATATCTAAACTCTTCTGTGCCTGAGTCAGAGTTGAACGCTAGAAACTTTACAGAAGGTGCCCACAATTTCAACTATTTAAATATCGACCCTATTGTCCCTGAGGCGGGCACGATTATATTCTTCCCTTCTAACTATGTGGCGGCTCACGAAGTTTGCCCGGTGGGGAAGGGGCGTAGGATGTCGTATTTGGGTTGGTACTCTCAGGGTACCCCTAATTCCGCTGTCCGGGAAGACGTTATTGATCCTTTGGTAAATCCTGAAGGGGCTGAATCCAGTACGAATGTGTGGATGCCCACGTTGCGTGAAGATTACCGGGCCTTTTTAGAAGAGCGTGGCTATGACGAGCGCTCAGAGCAATACAGAACTACTTTGTTAAACTCGGAGGGGTAATGATTCAAGCAGAGCATGTTGGTATGGGCGTTGTGATTTGCCGCAACGTATTGGAAGTTGATCCTGACTTTTTTGCGAAGTATTGTGGTTGGCTTACGGGTGAGTCGGAGCAGACTTTTAAGTTTGAGAAAGATCATGCCGTTAATCAGACGGGGTTCAAGTTTAGCCTTGAGGACATTGGGATGGCCCCTCAGCGCTTCTTGGAGACTCGTGGGGCTAGCCGTGCAACTGAAGTTCCTCAGGAATACTTAGACTTTGTGGACTCATGTGAAGATGCGCTGTATCGGGCACTTGTAGAGTATTGCACGATCTTCCCGGATGCGGCCACAACGGCATGGTGGCGACCAAAGGGGCATGTGGCAGTGTATGACGCAGGGCAGCACATTGGTCCCCACTGTGACGACCAAGTGCCTTTTGAGTGGGGTGAGTCTCCACCTAACCAAGTTTCGATGCACAACAGTACCAGCATTAATCTTTATCTAAACAACTGTGGGACGGATTATACTGGCGGTGAAATCAACTTCCCGCACGCAGATTATGCGTTTACGCCGGAGGCAGGCTCTGTCGCCATTTACCCCTCTAGTTACGTGGGAAGGCATGAAGTGTATCCTGTAGAGTCAGGGAGACGAGTTGCCTTTTTGAGTATGGCCTGCTATGGCGTAGACACCAAGAACAACGAGACTGTTGGGCAAGAAGGCGCTAGGATTTGGATGCCCGATCTGATTGCTGACAGTCAGGCAGGGTCAACGGAAGGACGCCGTTCGTAGATTGAGAAGTCTACATTTGCGTCCATGTTTGGTTCTGCGGGATCAAAGTTTGCACCAATTACAAGACGTGTCTCAAGTGACTGCTGGCGTCCTGTCCAGTGTACTACGTAGGACGGAAAAATAACGTACATTCCCGATTGCGGCTGTATGTGCGTGTCTCTGTGTAAGGTGTTACACCATGTGGCTGATAGGATAAGTTTGGCAGAGTTCTCATCGGCTATAGGGTAGTAGACTGCGGACCAGTAGTCTTCGGGGTAAATGTGGAAGTTGGCGTGGTGTGAGTGAGGGCCAACACTCTTCCCGTGCTGTAAGTTTAGCGCCCACTGGTTCTTCAGAACTAAGTCATTATTTTCTGCACCATACTGAACTAGACGAGTCAGGCGAGTTAGTAGTTCGTTTATTTCCGGGGAGTCGGGTAGGAGAATGTCTTGGTCGTCCCACGGCTCCTCTTCATCACCACAGGGTTCACCGTACTGTGTAATTTGATGGGCGATTAACTCGTTGTCGATGTCATCAATATGTCCTTGGAAGTAGGGGATGCTGACTAGTGACTTTTTATCCATTACTAATTTCCTTTCGGGTACCTTTTGAGTTGAACGATCTTAGCACAGGGAGAAGTAAGTCTGCACTGAGTTCATGACTTGTAACGTATTCTTCGTAGTCTGCAAAAAAGTCGTGCATCCAGACTTGACCGCTGTGAATGTTACTGCTGTCCTCTACTATGTTGACTCCATATTCCGGGGCAGATGAACCTTGTCCAAAGTATGATAAGTATGAATAACGGTTGCCTGCGGTAATTGGGTTGACTTCGTGGGCACAAACAAAGTTTGCGGGAAACAGGAGTACGTCTCCGGCCTTAGGTGAGTACGTTACGTTGGCGTATGGGAAAACAATGTCGCCTCCTTCGTAGTCGTCGTTCAAGTATGCAATCGCAGCCAAAACGTGTTTGACGCCTAGTTGAAAGTCTGGCTCGTAGTGGGGCTGGTAGTTGATGTCATTGTCAGCGTGTAGCCCAAGTGCCGATCCTGCCTTGTATGAAAGTACGTGTCCTTTTGTTTTCCACCAGAGGCAGGGAACAATCATGGGAAACTGTGTGGCGTACTGTAACAGTGCGTTGTAGATTTCTGTTTCTATGGTTTTAAAATAGCTTTGTTCCCACTCGTGTTGAAGGTCATTAAAGTTATTTATCCTGACACAGTTTGCTTCAATTTCTTCTGGTGTGAAGCGGTGTCCACTTAAGTTGGTGGCGTGTAGCACATTACCGGCGTCGTCATAAATGTATGTGTAGTGTTTCGCTAAGGCTTCGGCTCTTAGGGCCTCAATGGTAGGGAAGATGTTTGAATCAATGGATACTGCGTCTGCAATCCTGACGATTCCCATTCCTAAGTGCTCAGACATTGCCGTGGTTCATTTCTTTTTGGTGCCTTTCGATTTCATTTACTCTCATAGAAAAATTCCCCTGCCTCTAACGCAAACGGTGGACGATCCTTATGCCACACGTTAACAACTAGCACCTGACGAATTCCTGACATGACCGGTGTAGTTTCGTGCATTCTCCTACCTACATCAAACGCTACTACCCTGTTAGGCGCATACGCAATACGCTCCCGATCATCCTTAGGAGACAGGTACGCTGTTACTGATTCTTGCTCTAAGATATTGTCAGGGAAACCCTCAATGCGTGGTTTATGCACTTCTAACATTCCGCCTTCAGGCGCTTCAGTAAATCCGTACCACACACTTCCAGCAATCGGAGCGTTGAATCTTTTATACTTTGCGTAAAGAAATGTGTCTTCATCGACGTGGTGTGCAAGGTACTGTGGGGGTACACATGATCTTGTCCAGTACTCAAACCCAACAACGTCGTCTAAACTAAAGTTTCTGATGGGAGGGTTTTCCCAGATAGCCTGAATTACTTGCTTCTTTAGAGTGTCGGCAGGAGAGTTCCACCAGCCGTCCCAAAACATGTACGGTGCAAAACACGATGACGCTTCGGTGTGGTACATCATGCCGTGAGAGTCCCCAATATTATTGCGGTCCTCAAAGGTGTCCATGATGGGAGGGAAGAAGCTCTCATCTTCTTTGATGGCTTGAATCAAGTCTGGGTCTGTGAGGAAGTTATCTTGGACGTACATGTCTATATTTTAGTCAAATATGCCGGTTGGTGCAATTGCTTGCCTGCACAATTTATGGTAGAGTATTATCATGAAACGAGACGAAGAATCAGTAAAGCGTGTTGTGGTGGCGGAAGGATTTGCCGTTCCAGTAGACGAGAAGCAGTTTGAGCACATGGTATCCACGTCGGCAAAGCCGGTGCTTGTAGATTTCTGGGCTGAATGGTGTGGGCCGTGTAAGGCTATGGCACCGGTTCTGGATGAGTTTGCAGCAAAGTATGCAGATGAGATGCAGGTTATTAAAGTTGAAGCTGAGAAAGCGCCGTTGCTTATGGAGCGGTTCGACATTACCAGCATCCCTACTTTGATGGTCTTTGTGGACGGTAAAGCAGAGTACAGCTTGGTAGGCGGGAGGCCGCTTGGGATGTTAGAGAAAGAACTGGGTGCGTACATCTGGGTGGAGACAAAGGACGCCTGATGCCTGACCTGTGGGATGATCTGCCGCCTGAGATGATGGGAGACCGTCCCCCTGCTGACTGCTTGTCTAAAGAGGTAGTGGCTCCTGCTGAGGTTCTGAAAAAAGAGCGTGGCGAGGATGCCGAGGGAAAGCTGCGACAAGTTCTTGGATCACCTGAAGTTAAGTAAGGTGTTGATTTTAAAAGTTTGGTCTTGACAGACTGCGCCGAGGCTACTATACTAGCCAGTATCAACAACGACAAACAAAAGGAGATCAAGTTGATTACTAAGAAGGCAATTATTCAGGCAGCAACCGAGGTGGCGGATCGTTCCCCGTCTTCCCGGAATCGTTCATCGAAGATGGTGACTTATCGTCATCCTCGTGGACTGATTGGCAACACTCTTCACACTGCCGGTCTTTCACCCCGTGAGATCAAGTCTCTTCAGGGTAGTCGGAAGTACGACCGTTTCTTGAATCCTGCGGCTACCGCTTGGGTTCGTGAGGCGAACACTCGTGCGAACAAGGGGATGGCGTGGGGCGAGGTGGTTTCGTCCGTTCGCTGATCCTTCCGTCGTCTGAGCGACGTTTAAATAGAACTTAAGCTCAGAGCGTTCCCCACTCTAGGGTGGGGAGGTGGCGTTGAGGCGTGTGAATGGCATTTCACAGCGTAAGACTTTGCCAGTCTTTTCTCTGAAGGCTGTACGGCTTAGCATGTATCCGTTGTATTCGTACAAGTATAACGGCTGGGGAGTTGCTAGTCCCCTAGAGGTGTAAGGGGTCGCACCCCAACTAGCTACCACAGCACCGCAAAAATGATATAATATTATCAGTTAGTTCTTTAATCGGCCAGATACGAACGACGAGGTGTTAACAATGAAGGTTTTTCTAGGTGTTTTTGTGGTTGCCCTGTTTATGGGATCGGCTGCTGTAGAAGCAGAGCCATATCCGTGGCACGAAGGGATTCTCAATCGACCGGCTACGGTTACTGAGACGGCGGTCAGGATCAATCCTCCGCCTCCTCGTGTCACACAGCCGCCCGTAACGGCTCCTCCGGCCCCACAGCCGCCCGCAACGGCTCCTCCGGCCCCACAGCCTCCTGAGACGGCTCCTGAACAGCCTGCGCCCGCTGAGAGGATTCCTGCCCCTTCTGGACCTCCTGCGATCATTCCCGGTGACTGTGAGTCAGTCAGACGAGTGTTTAACTATTACGATCCGAGTGGAAACTCTGCCGCATTTTTTGTGGACGGTGGAATTGCCTACAGGGAAACCCGGTGCGGTTCAGATACTTTAAATGAAAGTTCTGGAGACACAGGTGTTGTGCAACTTAATCCGGTGCATAACCGAGCAGGTTACTTCGGTGGGCGCTATTTCGGTGATGGTGGCTGGCTGATGGCTCTCCACGGTCTGCGTACCCGGCAAAACACTCTGAGTTCTGAGTGGGCTAATGCGGCCATTACTTTGCGTAAAGTTTGTGGTAACGGCCCGTGGGCCACAGGCGGAAACTATAGTTGCTTGTATCGCAGTCTGTGACTTGACCGCACCCGCTTGAGTGTGCTATTATGAGTCTTGGAGCGGTATCCAAGTCTGGCTATAAGGAACTTGTCTTGAAAACAAGCGAGGTGAAAGCCTCCGTGGGTTCAAATCCCACCCGCTCCGCCATACCCGTGGAACTACCTGGGAGTAGAGGCAGGCTGTAAACCTGCTGCCGTTGGCTAGGGAGGTTCGATTCCTTCCCACGGGACACAAGTGTAGTATTGACCTACACAGGTGAGTGTGGTACAATAGCGGCATGAACAACGCTGACCCTAATACTCCGTATGATTATGCTAGTGAGCCTGACTGGGTGTACACTAAGCCTGATAATCCTAGTGGTTGGGTAGTGTACTACGGAAGCTGGAATCACTACTTCTTTCACGGTGACTTTTGGAGAGAGGACGAAGATGATATACATGCAGACACTGATTAAGTGGTTGAGGCTACTCTTCTATAAGAAGTCAGCCTTTGATGGATATACATTTGATCTTGACGAATACACACCCATCACTGAAGAAGACTACGAAAGCGTGACGGCGTTATCGTCACCCGCAGTTACATCACCCCGCCGTCGATCCAAAGGGAGCACTTCCAAATGACCGAAACCGATATTTCCAAGTCCCAAGTAGAGACTATGATCCAACAGATTGAGTCCATGCTTATTGACGTATCCGGGCATAACAACGTCCCCGCTGCCGATATGCGTGACGGATTGTTAGACCTGTTGAATATGGCAAACGCTTTAGAAGAGGAATGACCTATGATTTGCGAGTTTACCGCAGGAACAGAGCACTGGTACGTTGATACCGACAAGACCTACGTGAAGATTTTTGACAACATTGACCAACGTGTCATCAAAGAAAACCACAACTTAGGTTTACTGGGCCAGTTGGAAGGTAACCGTATTGCGGCCTACGAGGGCACCTATGCAATGATCGGCGTTTCCCCCACGATTACCACGACTCACTTCTTCCTAGAAGGAGGCAAAGAGGCAAATCGTATCGTATGGCGACCCGGAATGACAGAAGAAGCCGAGGTAAATAATGCCCGTGTATAAGGACTTTGACCGTGCTCTACATAACCGGCACGACTTCACAGGACGTGAAACCGTGAAGAACTATGTGAAAACACACAAAGACGGGCTTGTCGCTAAAGATAACCCTGACGAATACGGGGTAGACCTACTGTTCTACAAAGACGATAGACTCGTAGGTTACGGTGAAGTAGAAGTACGAACGAACTGGAAAGCAACAGTGTTCCCGTTCAAAAGCCTGCATGTGCCCGAACGTAAGAAGAAACTGTTAGACAACGATCTGACAACCCTGTTCTTCTCCATCAACAACAAACACACCCAAATGTTTGTGTGTAACGCCGAAACCGTGCTCAACGCCCCCCTAGTCGAAGTGCCCAACAAATACGTACAAAAGGGTGAACTGTTCTACGACGTAAAGACCGCAGACCTCTACCAGACAGAAACCTGAGATAAAATGGAACCGTTATGGCTACCCCCAATGTACTGTCCCGACTGCGAAGTCTACTGGGAACAACTAGAAGGACCCCCCTGCTGGATATGCAAACAGCCCGGAGAATACCAGAAACGACTCGTATCCCAACGGACACGACTAATCGGGACACATAACTGACTATGCCCCTATCAGGTAACCTCAGCCTCAAGTACTGCTCCGTAAGCAGGTGCAGCAAATCAGCACAATACCACGTCCAATTCACAGACAAAGAAAACAACTATACATCAAGTGTACAGCCCTACTGTAGTGACCACACCAAAATCGGATGGTACCTTCCCCCCAAAGGGAAACAGAAAGGCAAATGGGTAGGAGGCTGGATACCGTCCAACATACACACAATACACGACAACTCCGGCGACGAACTCACCGTATCACAAGTCAAAAACGCTACAGCAAGGTACTAACAAATGGATGACATTCTACTCGCAGGCATCGTATGTCTCCTCCTGTCAGGAGCCGCAACAACACTCTGGGCACTAACCGCAATAGTAACCACACTCACCCACAAACTACTCTCAACACACAAAAGAAGGACCCCCAAATGACCAAAATTTTAGGATGGCTCATAGCCGCCCCAATCATCGCAGCAGGACTCGCCGCCCTCGCAATCCACCAAACACTCACCCAAATCACCCAACTACACAAACACGCAGAAACAGGACAACACCCCAAATAGAAACCCCGCAAATCCTCCCACGATCACAAACACCCCCAAGCCACACACAACAGAAAGCCCTAAGTGACAAACCAATGCTACCCCAAGACTACATAACAGGAATAGCCTTCACCATCATAGCCATAATCCTAGTCCTAACTATAGACCACTACACAAGTTGACACCACACCCTCCCCTACAGTAAACTACAACCATAACACCCTACTAGTATTAGACACAAACAACAAAACATACTAGAAGGACCCCAACAGTGGACAACAACACAAACCCCCTCACACGCATAACCAAAAACATCCGAACACCTATACAACCCCAAAACACCCCACAACCCCCCATTAACCCCCCAGAAACCCCAAAACACTGGTCAGATCAAGCTTTATGTAAAGACAAGACGGATCAAATGTTCCCTCGGGAGCATAAGGATTTATCGTATATTTCGGAGGCTCGGAGGATGTGTAGGCAGTGTCCTGTGCGTAAGGATTGTTTGGAGTATGCGTTGTCGTTTCCTGCTTCGGATCAGCATGGGGTTTGGGCTGGGTTGACTCCTCGGCAGTTGGATTCTGAGGCTAAGCGTCGTGGGGTTCGGGTTGAGCGTTTTACTTTGGCTCAGGTTTGGTCGCATTTGAATCGGGGTTGAGTGTCCGGTCGGTGGGGATTGTGTCAAGGTGTTTGGGTGTTTTGTGTTTGTTTGTATAGTGGTTGTAGATACGTGGTAGTATATTTGTATGGATTCTAATAAGCTTTCTAAGGAGTTTTTGGCGGAGAGGGATGCCCGTATTTTTGGGTTGCGTAAGTCTGGTTTGTCGAATCAGGATATTGGTAGGCGGTTTAATATGTCGGCTTCGGCTGTGGCGGCGGCTACGAGGCGTCAGTTGGGTCGGTTGAATTCTGAGGCGTGGTTGTCGTATCCTGATGTGTTGCGTTTGGAGTTGGAGCGGTTGGATGAGATGCAGAAGTCTGTGTGGCCTTTGACTCAGTTTAGGCGTGAGGTGTTGGATGATGGTTCTGAGGTGATGTTGGAGCCGGATCAGAATGCTGTGCGTACTGTGTTGGGTATTATGGATAGGCGTGCTAAGTTGTTGGGTATGAATGTTGAGCGGTCTGAGGTTGCGATTTCTGGTTTGGAGGGGGCGTCGTCTGTTGAGGTTACGTCGTCGTTGGCTGGGTCTGGGGCTGTGGTGTCGGTTGCGGGTGATGCGAAGGGTGAGGCTTTGGCGTTGTTGGAGTTGATGTCTTCGTCGGGTGTGTTGGATGCTGGTGTTGTTAATAATATTTTGGATAGTGTTGATCGTGATGATGATGTGGTTGATGCTGTGATTGTTGAGGAGGGCAGTGATGTCTAGTGATTATTTGAAACAAACTTTGTTGGCGGATGAGGTGCGGAAGGCTGAGGTTGCTGGTGCGGTCGATGCTGTGCTGGAGGGTGATGTAGCCCCGGCGTTGGCGGAGGATGAGCCTCGTGACCGTCAGGTGTTGATTCGTGTTGGGGAAACTCAGCGGTCTCAGTGGCAGGCGGCGGCTGAGTCTGATGGGGCTTCTGTGTCTGAGTGGTTGAGGCAGATGGCTGATGCACGGTGGCGTGAGATTTATACGTGTACGCATCCGTTGGATAAGCGGCAGGTGTATCCTTGGTCTGAGATTTGTTTGGAGTGTGGGACGAAGCTGCGGTAGGGACACCATTGAGGGTATTTGGGTGGGTTAGTCCCGGTCTTGAGTGGGCTGGGGTTGGTGAGTCCCGCAGGTTTAGCGGTGTGGGCCTGTGGGGCGGGGCTGGTTTACCCTGATGGTTGGGAATGAGAAAGGGGACCTTAGCAGTTTTGTTGCTAGGGTCCCCTCTCTGTGTTAATTGGTGTGTTGTTAGATGTTTACCAGCGTGCTCGTGCTGCTGCGATTTCTCGTTCTAGGTCGTCGGTCCATAGGGAGCGGTCTCGTGGGACGCTGATGCCGTTGATGTAGAGTAGATTCTTGCGGGCTTTTCGACGGTCTTTGAGCCGGGTAATGATTTTCTTTGTCATGTGTTGGTTCACCTCCTTGGGGTGTGGTTTAGCTTATTAGCCAAACTCTATTCTAGCGGGACTGGTCTGGTGTGTATAGTGCGGGTTGAGTGAAGGTGGTCACAGGTGGGGTGTGTGTGTGGGCACGTAGGGACACCATTGGCCTTTTAGTGTAGTTTGGGGTATTATATAAACATGAGTGATTTATTTGATGTTGCTGGTCCGGGTCGTCCGCCGAAGCGTGCTGATGTAGAAAG
>Ga0209630_10001071_pt1 | contig 30271 bp, 37 predicted proteins | sample COG_01_FD_184745 | JGI IMG/M metagenome (GOLD analysis project Ga0209630, IMG submission 184745) | Pelagic Microbial community sample from North Sea - COGITO 998_met_01 (SPAdes) (version 2) | ecosystem: Environmental > Aquatic > Marine > Neritic zone/Coastal water | place: Helgoland, sampling... | reverse complement strand
CAACCACTTCCAGCAAGGAATCCGTTTACATATCGTGTGCCTTATATTGCTAATGCTAGACAACCAGTTCCAGCAAGGAATCCGTTTACATATAACCATAGACAGCCTGGTGTTTACTTCTTCCAAAGTGGTGGTGGCGGTGGTGGATTCTTACCACAACCTGACGGCCCTGATGACAAAGCGGGTATCTACTAAACACTTGTTTAGACAAAAAAGGACTTTCGAGTCCTTTTTTTATGTCCTAAATACATTCTATGAAATACTTGAAATACTATTCAGACGTTATCAACGAAATTAAACCCGAAGATTGGAACTTAAAGGAAATAGATTTCCGAGACCTTATTGCAAAGGAAGATTACAATATTGGTGTTTTCCAAGATATCTACAATATAGATAAAGAATCAGACGCATACAAATCATTCAAATATATTTTTGAAAACATTATTCCACCCACAAAAATTATAAAATGGGGTGATATACTAGAACTTCGAAAGAATAAAACCTTTTTAGGTTTCCAAGGTGCTGGACTAGAATCCGTTCACTATCACAAGTTTTTACCTGACGTATATACAGCAATAGAAAGAGAGGACAGACAAGTAGGTCAAATGGATTGTAAGACTGCAGATGGTGAATATGCAGATATAAGAGATTATGTAGAACTTACAGAAGAACAGAAATCAGATATGTGGTCTGAAATCCAAATAAACTCTATGTATTATCATAGTGCAAAAGCACATTGGTTAATTCAGAGTATTCAAGAAGAAGGTTTAAGACACCCAATACAAGGGACTACATATAAAGTTGATAATAGATTTGGTTTTAGAATACACCCAGGCTCTATTAGGTCTAAAGTTTTTGAGGAATTGGAAGACCCCAACTTTGAAATATTTGCAACAGATATACATGATATCTTTGATATAACACCTTTAACTTGTGACGAAGCGTTAGAGTTTTGGAGAAAAAAACTAGAAGATAAAAAAGAACATGTAAGTCACCCTAGTCTATCAATAACTTTCTGTAATGGAAATTTAGAATACAACCATGACTTAATGGAGTTAGGTTTTAGAGAAGAGGTTTATGCACATAGTAAAAAGGCTACACTTCAATCAAAAGGTAAACCCCTTAATATTTACATAGGATATGATTCTAATCACGGAGACCTACATGAGGTCAACAAAAATTCAATACTAAATTCATTGTCTAAAAGTATGGGTCAATACCAAAAAGAACTTCATTGGGAACCCGAAATCAAATTCCTTGACATTTCTAAACTTCCCGACTATAATAGGGAGTATGCAAATCAGTCTACTGAATTTACTTACAGTAGATTCCTAATACCACATTTAGAAAACTATGAAGGATATAGTATCTTTATTGATAATGATTTCATATGGAGAAACAATATTCTACCTTTATTCTATTATCTGAATTTAGATGATGCAGTTGCATGTATTCAGTATAAACAAATAGAACATGATACAACTAAGTTTAATGGTGAGGTCAATATAGATTATCCTAAAAAACTATGGTCGAGTCTTATGATTTTTAATAATAGTCATGAAGACTGTAAAAAGTTAACACCCGAAGCTGTCAATACATGGACAGGAAAACAACTACACCAATTCGAATGGACTGATAAGATTAGTCCGATACCCGAAAAGTATGTATTTACCGAAGGGTATGATAACCCTGATGAAAAATGGGATTACCATGGTATTCACTATACAAGGGGAGGCCCATGGGTAAAAGACATGGATTATTCCAACATAAATAATCTAGATGATTGGATAAAAGCAAAAAACATCTTGCAAAAATAACAATTCTATTATATAATGGAGAGAGGAACAAATAAATGAATGCATTAATTTACACAGAAAGCGGAAAACTAATAATTAGAAAACCAAATGGTTTGGAATGGGAATATGAAAATGTAGACCAACCCGAACTAGGATTTGATTATGAGGTTCTTGTCTATGACGATATTGAAGTCAAAATATTAAAATGGAATGACGAAATTAGAGATTTTGAAGGTCAAGAAAAGTCCATACTAACTGATGAAGATAAACGTAGTATTGAATTATACATAGAGAATTCAGAACCACCTTTAGGATATAACTTAAATACACAATATATTAACAGACTAGAACATACAATTAGTCAATATACTCAAGCAACTTCAGAGTTGTATGGTATGGTTGATTTATATTATGCAACATACGCTGGAAGAGAGGGTTCAAATCACCCTAGACGTGCAGATGCAAGAAGAGTTTTAGAATATTGTGATACTGCATACTCATGTTTTAGTCAGATTGCTCAAGAGATAATGTCCACAAGAGAAGATACTCTAAAACAATACGAAGAATACTTATCTGTAATTCCCGAACCACTAGTTCTTCCCGACTCTAGAACAGGTTAATGTATGGAACTCATTTATCATGATGAGTCCTTTAAGTTAAAAGATATAGGATTCCCCCTTAAAGACATTCACATAATTGATAATTGGTTGCCAGTCCAACTACATCATTGGGTCGATAAATCAATTGGTAATTGTAATATTTGGGCAAAAAGGAATGAAGTAAGAGGGACAAGTCCTACAGGTTTATCACATCATCAATTTTGGGGTGGGACACTACTCTCTGCACTTGAAAGAAGTCCAAAATATACATATCCTAATTTCGCAGGTGACATTGCAGATTACCACAATTCTGCACCCAAACTAGTAGCAAGATTTTTAGATAAAAAACTACAAACTGATTTTGGTTTTGCATGGGAAAGATTTCAATATATGGGTTTAAACTCTCAGACACAAGGATTACATGGAACAACACACTCAGATTGTTCAGATGAAGATGAATGGAATCTATCATTTCTGTATTACACTAATACGTTTTGGTCAAAACATTGGGGAGGCCCTTTGAGAATATATGACGAAATGCAACAGGGTTTACATGGAAGGAACGACCATATTAAGAATCACCAAATTGCAGAAATAGAATTTGTTCCAAATAGACTTGTTGTATTTGACGGAAGAATACCACATGGTGCAGATGCACCCACACATGAAGCACGATATATAGATAGGAAGTCAATAGTAATCAGAGGTGATGAAATTAGACTTGTAGAAGATAAGGAATGGTTTAAACAATGCCCACAATAGAATTCAACACATTTAATGAACAGACTTTAAGAGACACTAAACCTGTATTAGCAAAATCTGTCACACCCGATTGGTGGAAAAATATGAAGTTCAATGAATATACTCGTGGAATCATGGGAACTACTATACGTGCATGTCCAGCCATGGACGATTGGTTAAAAAGTGGTTGGTATTTGTGTGCAAATCGAGATATGATTGTAAAAAATGGTCACATAGATGATAATGATGACAGTCAATATGTTGGTTCACAAGAATTTGGAGATGGTTGGGAAACTCCTTCTCCTCATCACCCCTCATGGCAGGTGGGATATGCATTTCAATATCTTCCTGATGATGAAGCACCCGTAAGGAGTGCATTCAAGTTTAGAAATGCATGGAACATAACTACACCGCCTGGATATTCCACTATGTATCTAGACCCATTTTTATTTCAAAATAAATACTTTGCAACATGGCAGGGAATTATTGACACGGATAAATTTAATGCAAACTATGACAATGCACAAATTATATTTTATCCACGTGTCAGTCATTCGTTTGTTATAAAGAAAGGAACTCCTTTAGTTCAAGTAATACCATTTAAAAGAGAGGAATGGAATGCAACTTACCTAGTAAACGGAAGTGAAGACTGGACAAAGAATAGAAGTTATCTAACTGCAAATGAAGGTCGTCAAAAAACTATGGACGAGTTTTCAAGAGACCCATTAACTTCTAATGAAGCAAGAAGTGAAGAATTTGCATTAGGTGGATATAGAGGTGGGAAACTACATACAGGTAAGGGTAAAAACTTTAAAGAAGAGAGTCCACCACCCGAGTGTCCTTATCATGTCAGTGAAGACTCACCCGAAATACAACTAGAATTACCTATAGGAGATAAAGATGGCGATTAGATTACTATTTCCATATACATGTATTGAAAGAAACCTTTTAGACGAAGGTGTATTCACACAAGATTATATGGATATGTTAACAAATACTATGGATAGTATGAGAAAGAAAGACCCGAAGGGTAGAAAAGTCTCTAATCAGTATACTGGTTGGCAGTCTAATGATGGTGTAGAAAGAAATCCAACCTTCTCTAAAGCAATAAGAGCAATTAAGAATACTTTTGATACTGAATTATTGAGTTATACAGGACACAATCCAGCAGAACTTCAATTATCAATAGGTAATGCATGGGCAAACATTAATGATAATACAGCATGGAATGCTCCACATTTACACAATGGTTGTTGGTATAGTGGTGTATTTTATATAAAGGCAGATGGTGATGAAGGTAATTTTATGGCTATTGATACAGACTGTAAAGTAGTTTCAGACTTTCCATATTCTCCTAGAGAACAACAGAACTGGAGACTTGCACCAAGAACTGGTCATTTATTTCTATTTCCAAGTGCATTAATGCATATGGTTGAACCCAATCTTACTCAAAAAGATAGATATAGTATATCATTCAATATGAATGTAAATTTCCTTTCAGCTGAATCAAGAATGTCTACAGGTCAAGGGTTTCACCCTGATGAACTTCTTTTTCATACTGATGAAAATGGAAAACTAATACAAAACCAAACCACTACAGACGAGTAAAATATTATAAATAATGGTATGGAAATAGTCATATCACCTTATATCTTATGGAATGTCATAATGACAGTTGTTATTCTACCCATAGGTTTCTTAGTTCGAAATGTTCTATCAGAACAAAAACGAATTGATATTCTAATCAATAAAACAAGAGAAGAGATTGCTAGGGATTATGCTACTAGAGAACAAATTGAAGCTGACTTTCAAAGAATTATGGATTCAATTGGTAATATAGATACAAAGATAGACAGACTTCAAAGTAAAACCTATTTCCAAGATTAAATTCGTTATAAATAGTAGTATAACAGGAAACTACTATGGCAGAACCAAATTCAAAAGCAACCTTTAAAGAGTATATAAAAAGAAAACTTGGAGCTCCAGTTTTAGAAATCAACGTGGACGATGACCAATTTGACGATAGAATGGACGAAGCTCTGCAGTATTTCCGTGAATATCATTACGATGGTTCTATAAAAACATACCTCAAACACCAAATTACACAACAAGAGATTGATTCATTTAAAACGAATGAAACTCATAATGCAGCGACAACTGGAACACATGCAATTTCAAATCAGACGTTTGGTGAAGGCCAAAACTACATTACACTACCCGAACATGTGTTAAGTGTATTACAGATATTTCCATTCAACTCGGGTCAAACTTCAAGTATGTTTGATATTCAATATCAATTAAGACTTAATGATTTGTATGATTTAACTTCAACCAGTGTTTTATATTACTCACAAGTTCAATCACACCTATCACTTTTAAACGATATCTTAGTGGGTCAGATACCTATAAGATATAATATGCACTCTAACAGACTATACATGGACTACAGTGCAAGTAAACTAAGTGCTGGTGAGTATATCATTATAGAGTGTTATAGAAAATTAGACCCTACAGATATGACTGATATCTACAATGATATGTGGTTGAAAAAATATGCAACTGCATTAGTTAAGTATCAATGGGGTGAAAACCTATCCAAGTTCCAAGGTATTGCACTTCCAGGCGGGGTGACACTCGATGGTTCTGCAATGAAACAAGAAGCACAAGAAGAGATTACAAGATTAGAAGAAGAGTCTAGACTGAACTTTGAAATGCCAGTCATGGACTTAATGGGGTAATAAATGCCTACAAACGTATTTTTTAACCATGCAGTATCGACTGAACAACACCTCTATGAGGATTTAGTTGTTGAGTCATTACGAATATATGGTCACGAAACATATTATCTACCAAGAGAGATTGTAGAAGAGGATTCTATACTTGGAGAAGACGTGCAGTCAACATTCGGTGATGCATATTCTGTAGAAATGTATTTAGAAAATACAGAAGGTTTCGAGGGAGAAGGAGACCTTATGTCGAAGTTTGGTGTCCAAGTAAGAGACCAAGCAACATTTATCATATCACTTAGAAGTTGGGAAAGATTTATATCCTTAGATTCAAACCTTGCAACTTCAATGAGACCTAACGAAGGAGATTTACTTTATTTCCCTCTCAGTGGTTCAATGTTTGAAATCAAATTCGTAGAACATGAGAATCCATTCTATCAAGTCGGAAAACTATTTGTATTTAAATTACAATGTGAGTTGTTCGAATACAGTGGAGAAGATTTCGATACTGGTTCATATGCAGACCTAATAGAACTAGACCAAGCATATTCAATAGGATTAACAATGACTTCAACCAATGCATATTCTATTGGTGAAAACATAACTAAGGACGGAGTTGTTGTTGGTGAGGTTCAAACGTCACTAGGTAATGCAACAACAATTATTCACAACACTGCAACACTTACAGTCGGTGATACACTTGTTGGTGTTGATTCGGGTGTATCTGATACAATTGCAGCTATCAATGACGTATTGACTATGTCTAACGATGGTTCTGCACAAAACAAAGACTTTGAAGATAAAGCAGATAACTATTTAGACTTCTCAGAGACAAACCCATTCGGTGAGGTCACATAATGTTTGGGACACATTTTTATAATGAGACAATTAAAAGAGCAGTATCAATCTTTGGAACACTGTTTAATAATATCACATTAAAGAAAACAAAGGAAGACGGAACTGTATTGAGTATAACAAAGGTTCCAATTTCATACGGCCCAAAACAAAAATTCCTTGCAAGACTACAGGAAGAACCAAATCTTTCAGATAATAATAGAAGTGCAATTTCTTTACCAAGACTTGCATTCGAACTGAATGGTTTTGAGTATGACCCTACAAGACAACAAAATAAATTGATAAGACATTCTAAATCAGATTTAGATACAGACGGAGTGAATCGTTCATATCAATACAACCCAGCACCATACAACTTAACTTTTACACTAAGTGTTCTTGCAAAGAACATGAATGATGCATTACAAATCGTAGAACAAATTTTACCATATTTTCAACCCGAATATACAGTCACAATGAAAATGATTGACTCTATGACAGATACTAGAGATGTTCCAATTACACTTAATAGTGTTGCAATGGAAGATACTTATGAGGGTTCCTTTGAAGAAAGAAGAGTTATTGAGTATACCTTAGAGTTTACTATGAAACTATACTTCTTCGGCCCAGTTTACACTGGAAGTGTTATTAAAAGTGTTATTGAAAGAGAATATATCAATACTGGAAATGCAAACTTTACAACTTCAGAGATTAATGAATCAGGATTGGTCAAAGAGGTCAAACATTACGAACCTGCCTTTGCAGAAATATCGAATGCAGTGTCCAACTCCACAACAATCACCTTTCCAACTGCAATAAATACAAAGATAAGTGCAAATGATGAAATATTTGGAACAGGAAATGCAACCAATCCAACAGTAGTTTCAGTTGCAGTCGATAAACTATCAATGGTAGTGTCGAGTGCAGTGACTATAGAAACAAACACTACACTTAAATTTGTAGGTTCTGTTGACCCAACAGATACATTTGTGGTTGCAGAAACAGTGACATTTTATGATGATGGTGCTAAAGAAAGTTTTAGTGAAACCAATGACAGTTAATTATGACAAAAGAACCAATAGACGATAAGTTAAACTCTCTCTTAGATATCAACACCGATATCAAAAAAGAAACACAAATAGTTAAATTACCGACAAGAGCAGAGAACATGGACACGGACTATAAGTATGCCCGTGAGAACCTCTATAACCTCGTAGAACGTGGTCAAGATGCAATAGACGGAATACTTGAGTTATCCAAAGAAACCGAACACCCACGTGCATATGAGGTCGCAGGACAGTTGATAAAGACTGTAGCCGATACTGCAGAGAAACTACTAGACGTTCAGAAAAAAATTAAGGATTTAGAGAAAGAGGACGAACAAAGAATAGGTAAAGTTGAAAATCACCTATATGTTGGTTCTACTTCAGAACTGCAAAAGTTTTTGAAGAAAGAAAAGAAAGATGGTTAAACCCACAAACGAAGGTTATCTTGGTAATAATCTAATCAAAAGAGCTGGAATTGAAACCCAGTATACCAAAAAACAAATGGCAGAATACTTGAAGTGTTCTGAAAATCCTGCTCATTTTATAGAAAATTATACACAAATCATATCACTAGACGAAGGTATGGTTCCTTTTCAATTACGTGGATATCAAGAAAACCTAATCAATCATTACAATGAGAATCGTTTTAATGTGGTTCTTGCAAGTAGACAGAGTGGTAAATCAATCACATCTTGTGCATACTTGTTGTGGTTTCTGTTATTTAAACCCGAAGTCACTGTAGCAGTTCTTGCGAACAAAGGTGCAATTGCAAGGGAAATGATTGCACGTATCGTCACCATGTTAGAGTCTGTTCCCTTCTTTTTACAGCCAGGTGTTAAGATTCTAAACAAGGGGTCAATTGAATTCGCAAATGATAGTAAAGTCGTTGCAGCTGCAACTTCTTCAAGTTCAATTCGTGGACTTTCAATTAACCTACTATACTTAGACGAGTTTGCATTTGTAGACGATGCAGAGACATTCTATACTGCAACGTATCCCGTTGTGACCTCGGGTAAAGACTCTAAGGTTATTATTACTTCCACTGCAAATGGTGTAGGTAATATGTTTCATAAGATATATGAATCTGCAGTTCATAGTCAATCAGAATATAAATCCTTTCTTATCAACTGGTATGACGTGCCAGGCAGAGACGAAGAGTGGAAGAAAGAAACTATTGCAAACACCTCAGAAGCACAATTTGAACAAGAGTATGGGAACTCATTCTTAGGAACTGGTAATACACTTATTAACTCTAATACACTATTAGGTATGAGAGCATTAGAACCCGACTGGAATAGAGACAACTTATTCCTTTATGAGAAACCATTAGAGGGTCATAGATACGTATGCACAGTAGACGTATCCAAAGGTAGAGGGTTAGATTACTCTACATTCACGATTATAGACATAACTACAAGTCCATTTAAACAAGTATGCACATATAGAGATAACATGATAAGTCCCCTTCTCTTCCCCGATATTATAAATAAGTATGTTAAACATTATAATGAACCAGTCGTTATTATAGAAAATAATGCAGAGGGTGGAATGGTTGCAACACAACTACATTACGAGATAGAATATCCGAATGTATTTGTTCAAGGTCAACTAAAAGCCGAAGACATAGGTGTGACCATGTCTAGAAAGATTAAGAGAATCGGTTGTTCTACACTTAAAGAATTATTAGAAGAAAATAGACTTATTCTGAATGACAGACATACTATTACAGAACTTATGACTTTTGTTCATAAGGGTAATAGTTGGGAAGCAGATAGAGGATATAATGACGATATGGTCATGAATTTGGTATTATTCAGTTGGTTTGTGACCACTGCATACTTTGAACATTTAACCGATACACAAGTTAAAGATTTATTGTATTCAGAACAACAGAAATTAATCGAAGACGATTTATTACCAGCTGGTATATTTGACGGGGAGTCTCAGTCAGATACCTTCGTAGATAGTGAAGGAGACCGATGGTTTCACAAAAGTATGGATATACCAATTAAACTATAGTTGTTGGGTTTTTAAAAGTTATAAATAAAACAGTAAACAACTTTTTACATTAACAGGAGTAAAAGTATGGCATTTCAAGTATCACCAGGCGTTCAGGTCTCCGAGATAGACCTGACTAATGTTGTCCCAGCCGTTTCATCGACTACAGGTGCATTTGCTGGACATTTCCAATGGGGCCCTGTTGGTGAAGTAATAACAGTTTCAGATTCTAAGGGTTTAGTTGATAATTTTTATCAACCAGCTAATTCCGACGCTGGAGCAGAGGACTTCTATTCAGCGGAATCATTTCTAAAATATGGTTCATCACTTAGAGTGGTTAGAATCAATACATCTCAATTAAACAATGCAAACTCATCAAGTGGAACTGCATTACTTAAAAACAATGACGATTATGTCAATACTTATCAAGATGGTTCTCAAAACGGAACTGTAGGTAATTATGTTGCAAAATACGCAGGTTCTTTAGGTAATTCATTAAAGGTTTCAGTATGTGGGTCTGCAAATGCATATTTCAACGATGCAGTGACAACAGTCACAGGAACAGAGTCAGTGGGTCAAACAACTATAACAGTTGGTGATTCATCAGGTATGTTCGTAAGAGACATCGTGAGATTTGCTGGACATAACAACGAATACAGAGTATTGACGATTCCTGATGGAACTTCAATTACTATCGAAGCACTTGGTCAACCAAGTGGAACAGGTCTATTAACTGCAGTCGCAAGTGGTGGAAACGTAGATAGATACTGGGAATTCTATAATTCATTTGATAAAGCACCTGCTAAATCAGGAACAGCAACAGCTGCTGGTGGTTCAGATGACGAAATTCACGTTGTTGTATCAGACCAAGACGGATTATTCAGTGGAGTTAAAGACACAATTTTAGAATCATATGGATTCGTATCACTTGCGTCAGACGCAAAAGATGGTCAAGGTCAATCAAATTACTACAAAAACGTTATTGCAAGAGAATCAGACTACATTTACTGGTCAGGTCATTCAACAGACTTACTTGCAAGTGCAAACGAAACAAGAACTCATTTACAATCTGCAACGACTACATTCGGTAGACCTTCTGCAGTTATCACTTCATCACTTGCTGGTGGAGTTGACGGAAGAGTTCCTACTGCTGGTGAGAAATATGGTGCATACCAAACTCACTTCGGTGATGCAGAAACAATAGACGTATCATTCTTAATTGCTGGTTCAACAAGAACTGATAACGGAAGTGGTGTCGAACAAGATATTCTTGCAGACCATAACACAATCGTTAATCAACTTATTGCAACAGCAGAAGGTAGAAAGGATTGTATGGTTATAGTTTCACCTAGACGTGCAAGTGTCGTAGGTGTATCAAGTGAATCAACACAATCAACTAACGTTATTGCAGATTACGCATCAGTCACATCAAGTTCATATGTTGTATTAGACAGTGGTTGGGTATACCAATACGATAGATACAACGACAAATACTGCTACGTGCCCTCTAATGGACACACAGCAGGTATAATGGCAAGGTCAGACTTATTAAGAGACCCATGGTTCTCACCTGCTGGTTTCTCAAGAGGTCAATACTTAGGTATAACTAAACTTGCGTTTAACCCTTCACAATCATCAAGAGATGACTTATATCGTGCAAGGATTAATCCAGTTGTGACATTTGCTGGACAAGGAACAGTATTATTTGGAGACAAAACAGGTCTTACAAGTCCTTCAGCATTCGATAGAATCAATGTCAGAAGGTTATTCATAGTCTTAGAAAAAGCAATCGCAGTTGCAGCGAAATCACAACTCTTTGAATTCAACGATGCATTCACAAGAGCTCAATTCCGTGCTGCTGTAGAACCTTTCCTAAGAGATGTTAAGAATAGAAGAGGTCTAGTAGATTTCTCAGTATTATGTGATGAAACTAACAACACTGATACAGTTATAGATAGAAATGAATTTGTTTGTTCTATCTTCGTGAAACCTGCTAGAAGTATTAATTTTATTACTTTAAACTTTGTTGCTGCTAGAAGTGGTGTTGAGTTTGAAGAAATATACAGTGCAGTTTAAGGAGAAATAAATGGCAACTATAGACCAATTTAAAGCACAACTTATCGGTGGAGGCCCACGTGCTAACCGATTTAAAGTTTTTATACCAAGAGCTGGTAATAAGATTGAGTTCTTATGTAAAGCTGCTAATATCCCTGCGGGAACGTTGGGAGAAGTGGTAGTTCCTTTCAGAGGACACAACCTTAAACTTGCTGGAGAAAGAACTTTCGAAGATTGGCAGATTACAGTTATCAACGATGTTGAGTTCTCAGTAAGAAGTGGTCTAGAAGCATGGCAGGAAGAAATTCAAGCTATGGATAGTGGAGTAGGTTCAACATCTACAGATTATCTTATATCTAGAGCATTCGTAGAACAACTAAACAAAGATGACTCAGTCCTTGCGAGATACGAGTTTTTCAACATGTTCCCAAAAAATATTGGTGCAATCGAATTATCTTACGATACTGTTGATGCATTAGAGGAATTTACTGTTGACTTTACTTTCTCTCACTGGGAAAGAGTTCAGTAGTCTTTAAAGTGAAGAATTACCACACATTTTGGTGGTATAAATATTAGTATGGAAATTTTAGGGTTTGAAATAAATCGTAAGAAAGACGATTTAAGAACGATAGAAGACAAGAATCAAAAGTCTTTTGTCCCACCAGTTGATGATGACGGGACACCCGTCATTGAACAACAGAGTGGTTTTGTATCGGGAGCAGCCTACGGGTCGTTTGTCGATATGGAAGGCGGTGTCAAGAATGAGGCAGAACTTATTCGAAGATACCGAGAAACGTCTTTGGTGCCAGAGTGTGACTCTGCAATCGAAGACATAGTTAATGAGTGTATCACATCTGACACATCAGATAAGATAGTATCACTCGACCTCAGAGACGTTAAACTCTCTGATAGTATCAAGAAAAAGATACAAGAAGAGTTTAATCACATCTTATCTCTAATGAAGTTCAATCAGAACTCTCATGAATTGTTCAGAAAATGGTATGTTGATGGAAGAATTTACTTCCATAAAGTCGTTGACTCAAAAAGACCTAAATTAGGTCTAGTTGACTTAAGAAATGTTGACCCGATTAAAATTAAGAAGGTCAGAAACATTGAGAAGAAAAAGGGTGCCGACAAAATTGATAGAATTTCTAAAATAGAAGAGTTCTATCTCTTTAACGACAAAGGATTTGATAAATCCACTGCAACAGAAGGACATGTTGTAAGAATTGCACCTGAAGCTGTATGTTATACAACTTCGGGATTACTTGACTACACTAAAAACGTAGTCATTGGGTATCTGCACAAAGCATTGAAGACTGCAAATCAGTTATCAATGTTGGAAGATGCACTTGTTATTTACAGAATATCACGTGCTCCCGAAAGAAGAATTTTCTACATTGACGTAGGAAACCTTCCAAAAGCAAAAGCAGAACAGTATCTTGCAGACGTTATGAACCGATATAAGAACAAATTGGTTTACAATGCAGATACAGGGGAAATCAAAGACGATAGAAAACATATGAGTATGTTAGAAGATTTTTGGTTGCCTCGTAGAGAAGGTGGTAGAGGAACAGAAATTACTACACTGCCTGGTGGACAGAACTTAGATGATATTGCAGATATAGAATACTTTAAGAAGAAACTATATCAATCACTAAACGTCCCTGCCTCTAGAATGGAAGCAGACAATGGATTCAATATGGGTCGTGCGTCTGAAATTTCTAGAGACGAACTTAAATTTAATAAGTTCACAAACAGACTTCAGAAGAAGTTTGCAAGAGTTTTTACTGATATTCTTAAGACTCAATTGGTTCTTAAGGAAATCACAACTGGAGATGAATTTGATAATATCAAAGATTTTCTTCAGTATGACTTTGCAACCGACAACCATTTTACAGAGTTGAAAGATGCAGAGATAATAAGAGAGAGATTAGATACTCTCTCAAATATTTCCGACTATGTTGGAGAGTATTTTTCTAAGGAATATGTTAGAAAATACATTCTAAGACAGACGGAAGAAGACATTAAATTAATAGACTCACAAATCTCAAAAGAAGGAGATAGTGGTGAGGACAATGAAGGAAGTGATAGTAATGACTTCGGAGGATTTTAAAAATGAGTAGTGAAATTGCAAAAGAAATAGTAGACTCAATTGAGAGTGGTAAGTTGGATACTGCAAAAGACCAAGTATTTACTGGTATTAAACAGAAATCTGCAGAAGCTATCGATATGAAAAGAGTTGAAATGCAAGTGGATTGGATGGATAAAGTTAACGAACCAACTGGTGAAGTAGAATAACTGATGAAATCCTTTGCAGAAATCACTGTTGAGTTAAACGAAGCAAAGTTTAAATTGCCTCGTGGACATAAAGAACTCAAAAGAGATGTTGTAAAAATAGGTGGTAAGGATATAGTAATCACTTACACTGAATATCGAGGTAAAGTCCACGTCTATGTAGACGGACAAAGTTTCGGTGGTGCAATATATAAAGATTTAAAATCTGCTGAGAAAGAAATGAAATCCATGAAGGAAGTTATTAAAACAATGTCAGAAGAAGAAAATATAGACATAGAGGAAATTTTCAATGAAATTAATATCAGAGTTTAATAATTACAGTGTTTCTCCAATCATAATTGAGGAGAACGACAAAGGACAAAAAGAATACTTCATTGAAGGTGTCTTTATGCAAGCCGAAATCAAAAACAGAAACGGCCGTGTATACCCTAAAGAGGTTATGCAGAAAGAAGTAAAAAGATACAACAAAGAATTCGTAGAACAAGATAGAGCATTCGGTGAGTTAGGTCACCCTGAAGGCCCTACAATTAATTTAGACAAAGTTTCACATATGATTACCAAACTAGAAGAAGATGGTAATAACTATGTGGGACGTGCAAAGATTTTAAGCACCCCCAATGGTCAAATCGTAAGAAATTTGATTGATGATGGTGCTAAATTGGGAGTATCATCTCGTGGACTTGGTTCACTAGAACAAAAAGGTGGTGCTCAATATGTAAAAGATGACTTTCAACTTGCTACAGCAGGTGACATTGTTGCAGACCCGTCTGCACCCGAAGCTTTCGTTAACGGAATCATGGAAGGTGTAGAGTGGATTTATCAACATGGTAGACTTACTGCTCAAGAAATTGATGAGATGCATACCGAAATTAAGACGGGAAAATCACATAAATTGGAAGAAATCACTATAAAATCATGGAAAAGGTTCGTTGAGAGTCTTTAACATATAAATAAAAAAGTAAACTCAAACAGGAGAAAAACATGGCAGAGTTAGAAACAAACCTAGATACAGTCGAAGAGACTGTAGATGCATTGGAGGAAGGTCAACAACCTAACGCTAAAGCAGAAGATGGTGACAAGAAGCCAGTAAAACAAGGGTCATCCGACGCTGAGAAAATCGAAAGCGGAAAGGGTGATGTCGTCAAACCTGAAGAAAATCCTGTTGACAAAGCTGTTGCATCAGTAAAATCAGCTGAAACAGCACCTTCTAACGAAGGTGATGCTCAGAAGAAAGGTGCATCAAAACCTGAAAAGGGTGATAAACTCAAAGAAGGTGAAGAAGATTCTAAGAAAGATGTTGCTACAACATCTAAAATGGAGAACATTAAAGCTATCGTCAACAATATGAAGGAAATGACTAAAGAAGAACTTCAAAAAACTTTTGGTGAAATATCAGAAGACGAAGTTGACGAGACCTTGACTAAAGCAGAAGTCGCTAGAAAAATCGTTGAAACACTAAAAACTATGGACGAAGCACAAGTTGCTAAGTTCGTTGAGAAGTATGAAGACGAAGAAGAAGAAGAGAAAGAAGAATCAGTCAAAGAAGAATCTGTTGACGAAGAAACTTCTGCAGAACTCGAATCTTCATTGGTAGAGATAGAAGTAGAAGACGACCTATCTGCAATCTCAGAAGCACTTGACCTTTCAGAAGAAAATCAAGAAAAAGCTAAAACAATCTTCAAAGCTGCAGTGACTTCAAAAGTTGCTGAAATCAAAGAAGAACTTGAGTCTCAATACTCAGAAGAATTAAAAACCTCAGTAGAGAAAGTTAAAGGTGACCTCGCGGAAGCAGTTGACAAGTATCTTACTTATTGTGCAGATGAATGGACGAAAGAAAATGAACTTGCTATAGAAAGAGGTTTGAGGTCTGAGATGACTGAAAACTTTATCGAAGGATTGAAAACATTGTTCGTAGAACATTATGTTGACGTTCCTGAAGATAAGTATAACGTTATCGATGAACTCGCAAATCGTCTCGATGAGATGGAAGAAAAACTTGACAACGAAGTGTCTAAAAACATGGAAATTGTTGAGGAAAACGACCAACTTAAGAGAAGTGACGTGATAAGAGAAGCCTGTAAAGACTTATCTGAATCACAAAAAGAGAAAATGGAATCATTATCAAATGGTGTAGACTTTAAAGATATCGAAGACTTTAGTGATAAAGTTCAAGAAATCAAAGAAGCTTACTTCCCAGTTGAAGGTGAATCCATCTCTGAAGACACTATAGTTGAAGAAGGAACTGGAGAAATCTCAGAAGAGAAAGAACCTGTTCTAGAACCTTCAATTGCTAGATATTCAGAGGCATTATCAAAACTTAAACCATTAGGTTAATTTAAAGGAGATTAAAAACAATGTTTTTATCAGAAAACTTACAAGATAAGTGGTCGCCGATTCTAGAACACTCCGATTTACCAAAAATCGAAGATAACTACAAACGTGCAGTCACAGCTGTTATCCTTGAAAACCAAGAAAAAGCTCTAAACGAAGACAGAGCTACTCTTGCAGAAGCAGCACCTTTAAATTCCACAGGCACAGGAATTTCTAACTGGGATCCAATCTTGATTTCATTAGTAAGACGTGCTATGCCAAATCTCGTTGCATACGACATTTGCGGTGTTCAACCAATGACCGGCCCAACTGGACTTATCTTTGCTATGAAAGCAAGATATAACGATGACGTTGACGCTGATAGACTGAATACATCAGAAGCTTTACATAACGAAGCTAGAACTGATTACTCAGCATCTGCTCAAACAACATCAACTTCAGTAGGAAGCGACCACTCAGGAGACCCATTCAATGGTTCTTATGCGTCACAGACTTCTACAGGTATGTCTACAGCTTCAGCAGAATCACTAGGTGATGGTGCTGGAAACCATTTTGCTGAAATGGCATTCTCAATCGAGAAAGCTACAGTGACAGCAAAGTCAAGAGCACTAAAAGCGGAATATTCATTAGAACTTGCACAAGACCTTAAAGCAATCCACGGCCTTGATGCAGAATCAGAACTTGCAAATATATTATCATCAGAAATATTAGCAGAAATCAACAGAGAAGTTGTAAGAAGTGTTAACAACCAAGCTAAAACAGGTGCGTCAGCAACTGCAGTTAGTGGAACATTTAACTTAGACGTTGATGCTAACGGAAGATGGTCTGTAGAAAAGTTCAAAGGACTATTGTTCCAAATCGAAAGAGAATCAAATGTTATTGCTAAAGAAACACGTAGAGGTAAAGGAAACTTTATTCTATGTTCTTCAGACGTAGCTTCTGCTCTTTCAATGGCAGGTGTATTAGATTACGCTCCTGCTTTATCAACTAACTTAAACGTAGACGACACAGGTAATACTTTTGCTGGTGTATTAAACGGAAGAGTTAAAGTATACGTTGACCCATATGCTGGTTCAGACTACTTAACAGTTGGTTATAGAGGTTCAAATCCTTATGACGCTGGTTTATTCTACTGTCCTTACGTCCCATTACAAATGGTTCGTGCGGTTGGTGAGAATACGTTCCAACCAAAAATCGGTTTCAAAACTAGATATGGTATGGTATCAAATCCTTTTGTTGGTTCAACACCTTCAGACGGACTTGCTTCAGCAGGAACAAACCAATACTACAGAAAATTTGCAGTGTCAAACATTCTGTAAGACGAAAGTCTCATTCCTTAATTGGAATACTAAAAAGGTCTCTTACGAGACCTTTTTTTTTGTTTAGTGACTTCAATCGTTCAATGTCTAGGGAACACCCTATTCTTTACGCCGTGTCCTTCAAGTGAGGCCTTACCCCAATTTTATCTAGGTCAATAGGCAGTGACCATAAAGAAATTCGTTTACCACACAATCCCAATTCGTCAAAAATTTCAAGTGTTTCTCTGTTCGGATTCTATCCACACCTCACGATTATATGCCACGTCTTAATTGACTTTAACAGTGTGGAACACCTTTTCTATACGGAACAACCTCTCACAACCATCTTACTTCCGTCTCGATTTCCTACCTTACTAGTATACCAAAAAGTGAGTGTTATTGTCAACCTAAATATAAGGTATCAATGATGATACAGACATAAACACACACACAGGAGGAAATTATGTCAAATGGAAAATCAGGTTATGAAATACGAGCCGACTTACTAAGTATGGCTCAGTCTATACTAATAGAAAACTTACAAAGGAAAAACGATGCGGTTTACACCCACAACGATAATCACCCTGATGATAAGAAACCATTACTTACTACATCAATCAATGCACAGGATATTATCGCCGTTGCATCTGAATTGAATGAGTTTGTTAATGAAAAATAACTATAAATAGTATTGTGGGGTGGAATTATTCACCCCCTTTAGAAGGAAAAACTATGACAGATTATGAAAGAACAGTGAAAGTTTTAGAAGGCCCTTGGTCAACTAAAGCATTCCCTAATGGGGAAGAAACAACAGATGGTATAATACACAGAAAAATTACCACACTGTATGAAAAAGATGGATACCTTTGTGAAGAGGTAGTCACTAGAGAGTATAGAGGTAATGATTACTTCGACACTTCAACAAATAAGAGAGTTTTAAAACTAAATGACTGAAATTAACAAATCAATACTCAATAAGAATAACTTTAGATTACTAATTGATAAAGTTCCTACAGTGGAATACTACGTTCAATCAGTAAATATCCCAGGCTTATCATTCACTGAAACAGTCAGTGCAGCTGGTGTTGGATTAGATGCATTTTTCCCAGGCGATAAAGTGTCATTTGAATCACTAAGTGTATCATTCTTAGTTGACGAAGATTTGTCTAATTTCAAAGAAATGTATGACTGGATGAATGCAATTGTTCCAGTGTCAGACCCAACTGCATATGCAAACTTTACTGGGACTGAAAAGACTACAACAGGTCAATATAGTGATGTGACTAATGACCTTGCACAATATTCAGACATTACAATAGTAGTTAATACTAACAAAAACATACCAAATAAATTCTTCAGATTCCATGATGCATTTCCTATATCTCTTAGTGGTATAGAATTACAAAGTGGTGCAGAAACGGAAGCCGTGGTTGCAACTGTAGAGTTTAGATTCACATATTACGACATAGAATCCACTTCCTAAAATACCATAAATATGGTATAATAGTATATTATGACATTAGATGAAATTAAGAGCCAGTGGGAAAAGGATTGTGAAATAGACGATATCGAACTTGATAAGTCTTCTTTAGAAATCCCTAAACTCCATGCAAAATATCAAGACTTACTAACCAGTAAGATTCTTGTTATGAAACAATATCAATTCAAATACGATACACTATTAAAAAACAAATGGTTATGGTATAACGGAAAAATGTCAGAAGACCAAATAAAAGAACTTGGTTGGAATGATGACCCTTTAGACGGATTAAAGATTATGAAAAATGATTTACAGTTGTTCTATAATTCAGATACAGATATACAAGAACTCAATGCAAAAATTGAGTATTTAAAAGTCACAATAGATTATCTCAAAGAGTGTATGACTAATATCACTTGGAGACACCAAACGATTAAGAATACAATCGATTGGAGAAAATTCATGGCAGGTTCTTAATGAATTACGACAAACATGTTTGGATTGCAGAAGCATTCTTTAATGAGACAGAAGTAAATGAAATACTTGCAGTTTCTAATAAATTGGAATGGCATGGAGGTAGAGTCGGTCAAAATAATAATAATGACCCTGATGCAGAATGTCTAGAAGGTGGTAAAGAGGTAAGTGAAATTAGAATGTCTCAAGTTAAATGGATAACTCAAGAGTTATTACCACAAAATTTTCATGAAAAACTTGCAACTGCTGTGCAATATGCAAGTGCAGATTGTCATTGGAACTGGGATTTTAGTCACTTTGAAAATTTTCAATTTACAAACTACACAAACAGACCACATTTAGGTGGTGGTGATTTCTATACTTGGCATACAGATAGTGGCCCAGTGGGACAAGTTCATGACCCAAGTCATGATATGATTCGTAAATTAAGTATGACTATTCAGTTGTCCGACCCTGATGATTATGAGGGTGGTCGATTTGAGTGGTTAGAACCTGGCGGTTCTTTTGATAGTTTGAGGTCGATAGACAACAACATTACATTAGACAATATTAGACAATCTGCACCATTCAGTGCAAAAACAAGAGGGTCTATTATACTATTCCCTTCAGACGTTCATCACCAAGTCACACCAGTCACAAGGGGGACACGAGAATCACTAGTAGGGTGGTTGTTAGGTTATCCTTTTAAATAAAATGGTTAAAGTTTCGAAGATAGACGATGTCTTTATGAAAGTTGATTGTGACGATGGTCTTGCAAGAGACTTATACGACTTTTTCTCATATACAGTTCCAAATGCAAAGTTCATGCCTTCATACCGAAATAAATTTTGGGACGGGAAGGTAAGATTATTTTCTTTAAAAACTAAAAAGATATACATAGGATTACTTCCATATGTAGATGAATTTTGTAGAGAACGTGGATTTGAGTTTGGTGGTATTGAAGATGTTATAGGGGAAAAAACTACAGAGAAGTGTAGTCAAGAATGGTTAGCTGATTTAAAACTTCCTTTTGAACCTAGAGATTATCAAATAGAAGCCTTCAATGAAACTATAAAATATGGAAGACAATTACTATTGTCTCCAACTGCAAGTGGTAAGTCATTAATCATATACTTACTTGCACGATACTATGATAAGAAAACTATTGTTATAGTTCCAACCACTTCTCTTGTGGAACAGTTAACCAAAGACTTTGTAGATTATGGTTATACAGAACCAGTCTGTAAAATATACCACGGACAAGAAGTTTTTGATTCACCTATTACAGTCACCACATGGCAATCATTCGCAAAAGCTCCAAAGGAGGTGCTAGAGTCTTTTGATGTTGTCATTGGTGACGAAGCACATTTATTCAAAGCACAAACACTTAAAGGTATCTTGGAGAAGATGAAGACCACTGCAATTCGTATTGGAACTACAGGAACTTTAGACGGGTCAGAGGTTCATAGACTTCAATTAGAAGGTTTATTCGGCCCAGTCAAAAAAGTTATAACCTCAAAAGAACTTATGGATTCGGGAACAATTGCAAATTTAAAAATAGATTGTGTCATACTACGTCATACTAAACAGAAGAAAATGACCTACCAAGAAGAAATGGATTACTTGGTAAGTTGTGATAGTAGAAACCAATTTATAACTAATCTTGTTGGTTCTCTAAGAGGTAATACACTAGTGTTATTTCAATACATAGAAAAACACGGACAACCATTATGGGAAATGTTTAATCCTATGGTCGGTAGAATGAATGGAACTTTACATTATGTTCATGGTGGAACTGATACAGAAGACAGAGAAACAGTCCGAGAGATAGTTGATAGTCCAAGGAAGAAAAAAAATAATGTCATACTAGCGTCATACGGAACTTTTTCTACTGGAATTAATATTAAAAAAATCGATAACGTTGTGTTTGCAAGTCCCTCTAAATCTAGAATAAGAAACTTGCAGTCAATTGGTAGGGGTCTAAGAAAGACCACTGGGAAGACTGAAATGAGATTATTTGATATTGCAGACGATTTGCAATGTGATAACTACACTCTCAATCACCTTAAAGAACGTATAAATATATACAACGAGGAGAACTTTTCTTACAATATACAACAATTCGATTTAAAATGACAAGACCTTCAGACTTAATCAACGAACAGAAATACGAAGTTATAAAACTTAAAACTGGTGCAGAGTTTGTAGGTATGGTGAGAGATTCAGTTGAAGGATTAGAGGTCACCCTACCTATGATATGTCATTTATCAGTTCAACAACCAGTTAATTCAACACTTGCAACCTTCTATCCTTATGCACCTATGAGTGAAGACCCTATCGTCAAAATCCCCTTTGACCAAGTCTTACATAGAAGTAGTATGAATCAACAGTTTATTCCCTTTTATGATGAAGCCTCTGCAAACTGGTTAAAGATGGTGGAATCTAAATCTATACCATTAACAAATGATTTGAAAAAAATCAGTAAAGAATATATGAAAAAAGCAGTTGACTCTATTTTAGAAAATGTATCTGAAGAAGAGTTATTTGATGAATACTTTGAAGAACTTGCAGAGAGTGATTTTGAAATTGCAATGAAACCTTCCGACCCAAAGAAAATTCATTAGACTTTTAGTTTGTCTAAATAAGTGCGTATAATTTAGATTTATATCGCATTATACAAAATACTTATAACTTAATTTTAGGAAAACCATGACCACAGCAACTTTATTTGCGAAGAGCATGGTGCGAAAAGCTAGAGAAATTAACCATATAGTCCGTCCAACAAAACGAAAACTGGTTGAAACTATCGAATTTCTAGTGCTGATGACTCTTCCGTTCTTACTACCATTCATTACGATGTATTATGCATCATCTATGAGTTTGTTTTAATGAACACTAAACTTAGAGATACCTTGGAGATAACCACACTTGTGGCTATCTTCATGGTTTCCGTCATATCAATAACAGGAATATCATAATGTTCGTCCCTTGGTTCACAAAACCTGAAACAGAGAAGAAAGTATTGCAAATTGTAAATCTTTCTCCCGATGTATCCGTTTTAGATAAGATAGAAGAAGTTCACCCAATGAAACAGGTTGCAGTAATGTCAGTCGTGCAAGTCCTCGTTTTCGGTTTTATGTTGTTTTGTTTTTGGTTAATCAACCTAGGATTAGGTAAGATATGAAACACTATATAGTATATACAGTTATAAGTTGGTGCATGTATGAACTTGCTGTTGGTGATATCGATAGAATGAGTCGTGCAATCAATAATCCAGTTAAAAGTAGAGTAGTATCCTATACTTAATCCCTTATTAGTATATTCCAACGCAGCAACATATTTATTTTATCATACTTTTCTCATATGTCTAGTGGGTTTCGGTAAATAAATTAAAAAAATAAATACTTAAAACCCTCTTACAAAATAACGTATTTGGTGTATAATAGATACATGACTACTAAAAAAGACCCCAAAAAGGCAGAGCATTACGTAAACAATAAAGAGTTTACAGCTGCAGTCTCCGAGTTTAACATTGCATGTAAACTTGCAGAATCTAAAGGTAAGTCTAAACCTCAAATGACAGAATACATTGGTGAATGTATCTATAAGATTGCGACTCGATTATCGACTCGTCCTAATTTTATCAACTACACATACAGAGATGAAATGATATGTGATGCAATTGAAAATTGTATTCAGTATATTGGAAATTTCAACCCCGAAAAATCAACTAACGCATTTGCATACATAACACAAATTTGTTATTATGCATTCCTCAGAAGAATCCAAAAGGAGAAAAAACAGGTCTTTATTAAACAACAGGCCACGGACGCTGCTGGAATGATAACAAGTGCATTCGACACAATCGATGGTATACACGACCCCACCTTGACCAACACTAACGTGGAATGGATGCAAGAAAACATGAATAGGGTCGAATACGAACCACGTAAATCAAGAACAAAAAAAGTAAAGAAAACAACTAACTTAGAAAAATTCACTGAATGAAAATAGCGTTGCTAAATGATACCCATTGTGGTGTCCGTGGTGACATGGAAGCCATGTCAGACTATCAAGGAAGATTTTATAATGAAGTCTTCTTCCCATACCTAGATGAAAATGATATAAATCATATCATTCATTTGGGTGATTACTTTGATAGAAGAAAGTATATAAACTTCTCCTCTATGAAAGCAAATATCAAACACTTCATTGACCCTATGAATGAGAGAGGTATTACTATGGATTTAATCCTAGGTAATCACGACACTTATTATAAAAATACAAATGAGGTGAATGCACCCGAACTTCTTTTATACAATCAACCAAATGTAAATGTTATTGTAGAACATGAAGTTAAAGAGTATGACGGATTTAATATTGCATTGTCTCCATGGATTAATCCCGAGAATTATGCAGATGCAGTTGACTTCTTAATGAGTGCAAATGCAAGTTGGTGTATGGGACACTTTGAATTTGAAGGTGCATTAATGATGCCAGGCATGACGTGTCAACATGGACTAGACCATTCTTATGTTAAAAGGTTTGAAACAGTTTTGAGTGGTCATTTCCACCAAAAATCTGAGTTTGCAAACATCAGATATCTTGGGTCTCAAATGCAATTTACTTGGTCAGATTATGGAGATAACAAATACTTCCATATATTTGATACCGAGACTCAAGAACTTACTCCAGTTTTAAATCCAATCACTATGTTTGAGAAAGCATTCTATAATGATGAGAAAGAAACATTCGAAACAATTTCAAATCAAGACTATTCAAAATACACTGGAAAGTTTGTAAAAGTAATAGTAGTGAACAAAGAAAATCCGTATTGGTTTGATACATTCTTAGATAAACTACATGCAAGTAATCCATTACATGTTGCAGTAGTAGACGACAACAAACACATGGATTTTTATGGTGACGATGATATAGAAGATATCGAAGACACTTTAACTATATTAAACAACTATATTGACGGGTTAGAAATACAAGGGAAGAAAAAACCACTTTCAGAACTTATGTCGTCACTATATAATGAGGCTTTGGACGAACATAACTATCTATGATAAACTTTAAGAAAGTAAGATATAAGAACTTACTATCCAGTGGAAATAAATTTACTGAAATACAATTAGACCAACACCAAACAACCTTAATACTGGGTGATAATGGTGCTGGTAAATCTACATTACTTGATGCACTTTGTTTTGGTATGTATGGAAAGGGGTTCAGAAACCTCAAGAAAGACCTTCTAATCAACTCTATTAATGGTGGGAACCTTTGGGTAGAGGTAGAGTTTTCTATTGGTAAAAAGGAATATAAGGTCATTAGGGGTGCAAAACCAAACAAATTCGAACTATATGTTAATGATGTATTCGTCAATCAAGACGCAACAGTCAGAGACTATCAAGAACACTTAGAAAAGAACATACTCAAAATGAGTTATCGTTCCTTTACTCAAGTTGCAATCCTAGGGTCAGCAAACTTTACACCTTTCATGCAATTAAAGGCAACTGAAAGACGTAAACTTGTAGAAGACCTTTTGGATATATCAATCTTTTCTACAATGGGTGATATCCTTAAGAAAAAGATTTCTAACCATACTGTTGAGGTTAGAGAGAATAATCATGAAATCGACTTACTTGAAGAAAGAATTAACGGACTAAATGAACAACTTAATGCACTTCGTGAAAATCGTGAATCGAAAATCCTAAAATATGAATCTACTGTTGATGAAACTCAAGAAAATATTAACAACCTTTTGGGAGACATAGATGAAAAGACGAAAAATGTGGTGGAGAAAACAACCAGTATCAATGATAAAGATTCGAAAGAAACTAGACTCAAACAAATTGTCGACATGGAAGCTGGACTTGAAACTGCTAGAAAGAAAGCAATTAAAGACATTGAGTTCTATGAAAACAATGACGATTGTCCAACATGCAAACAGGGATTAGACATTGAACACAAGAAGAAACACATTGAGGAAAAACAGACTAAGGTCTCAGAAATCAAAGAGGCGATTACAACACTCGATGAACAAGTCGAAGACCTTAATACCCGAATCCAAGAAATCAACGGAATCCAAGACGAAATAACGAAAATTCAAAAAGAGGTTGGTATTCTACAAACAGAAGTTGTATCCAATCAAAAGTTTGTTCAGAAGATTCAAAAGGAAATAGAAGAACTGAAAAAAGAGGGACAGGGTAATGGAGACGTTCAGAGTAGAATAGACGACAGTGAAGATAAACTAGACATTCTACATGCAAAGAAAGAATCATTAGTTGACCAACAACACTATTTTGAAATTGCACAAGTGTTATTAAGAGACCAAGGTGTAAGACAAAAGATTATCAAACAGTATGTTCCAATTATGAATAAACTAATTAACAAGTATCTTGCACAATTAGAATTCTATGTTGGTTTTGAACTCAATGAAAAGTTTGAAGAAACAATCAAGTCAAGATTCAGAGACGTATTCAAATATGATAACTTCTCACAAGGAGAAAAAATGAGAATCGACCTTGCACTACTATTCACATGGAGAAGTGTTGCAAGAATGAAGAATAGTGTTAACACTAACCTATTGATATTAGACGAAGTTTTTGACTCCTCATTGGATACACAAGGAACAGACGATTTCTTAAAACTATTAAACAGCTTGACAGAAAAGACGAATGCATTTATCATATCTCATAAAGGAGAAGCACTATATGATAAATTTAATGACGTTATTAGGTTTGAGAAGCACAAAAACTTCTCGAGAATTGCAGAATAGTATAAATAGTAGTATGAAATCATTCTCAGAGTTTACCAATCCAACATATGAAGGAGTCAAATTAGACTTACCTAAAGTTATATCTGAAGGTTCTAAAATGTCTAAGGGAGACCTATTCAAAAGAAAGAATAGAAGTGGATTCTTACAAAAAGCAGAAGACGGAGTATTACTCGATAAGGACGGAAACGAACTTAAGATAAAAGACAAAGACCTTTGGAGTGAATTGTCTAGTGAACTACAGTCTGCTGGAGACGAAAAAGATTTAACACTATGGACACCTAAGAACTTCAAACAAGTGTTTGGAACTACATTAGGAAATGTTCTGAAAGGTGGTAATGGTTTCTCAACTGTAGACCAAAAAAATCCAACTGGTGAAGATTGGGAAGCTGGTATTGCAGTAGGACTTCAAAAATTAGGAAAAGGTATAGACTATAACTCACCCGAGTGGTTGAGATTCGATAAGTATTGGACTGATTGGGAAGAGTCTGCAATGAAAACTGCAATAGATTTCAAAAACAAATTAGGTATATCAGAACTCAAACAAACTGGTTCTATGAAAGTGGGTGGACTTACTAAAGAGTGGAAAGGAACAAACACTACACCTAAAACCGACCTTATGGATAAGAGTGGTAAGATTAGAGTATCACTTAAAAAATCGGGTGGTTCTCAGTTAATGTCTGCTGGTAAAGCAGAAGCAATATCTACAGTAGAAGCTGCAATGAGACAATATGGAAACTCTTCCAGTGGTCAAAAAGAAGCACAAAAGTTAGTTAAAGAACTAGAAGATAAAATGATTAAGTTATCTCATAAAGGTGCAGTAGGTGACTTAGAACAACTTAAAGGTAAAGACAAATTATCAAGAGAAGAAGAAGAGAAACTTGCAGAATTAGATATTGGACATAACTATGCACAAGAACTCAATCAAAGGTTAGAACAAACCTTTAATGGTAATGAAGAATTGAAAAAACTATTTTGTTATGAGGCTGCAACTGGTCATGCAAAGTTCGGTAAAGACACTTGGCCAACTGCAACAATGATTGCAACCTTCTATGAAGGTGGAGGTCTCTCACATGTTCAAAACTTAAGAGACCCATTAAAACATGGTGGAGCACTTGCCTCGGGAAATGACTTTTATGTGTCATTCAAATCAAGTGGTAAAAGTTCACCATATCTTTCTTTAAGAAGTAAGAAAGCAAAACAAAAACTAAACATGGACACCCTCTCAGATATCATACACAACGAATGTGGAAATTCAAACCTATTCTTAACAGAAGAGGTAGAAAATCTAACTGAATCACAACTGATAAATAAACTTATGAAAATGTCAAAAGAATTTTCTTCTAAGGTTGCAAATGCAGCCAAGAAAATTCTTAATGAGATTACTAAGAGAATACAGAATGCATTCAATTGGATTAAGAAACAAGGTGCAAAAATATGGAATGCAATCTTGTATTTCTTTGGATTTCAAATTTCAGATGTAAGAGTCAAAGGAGGGGGAGTTTACCCGTTATAATATGTTAGAATTGATAGAAGAGGCCTCAAAGGTCTTACGAACACCACCACCCGAATTTGATTTCGAGAATCCACCCGAAGACCCTAAAGAAATTGAAACAAATCTTTCAAGTGCAATGGAACAGTTTGGTGGTATAGGATTATCTGCAAATCAAGTTGGATTGAACTATAGAGTTTTTGTAATGAGAACTGCAGACAATGGAACAGTTGCATTCTTCAATCCCGAAATTACTAAAGTATCACAAGAAACAGATTTAATGAAAGAGGGTTGTCTATCTTTCCCCGACCTTTATCTAATGATTAAGAGGTCAAAAGAGATAGAATTTAAATATCAAAATGCAGATGGAGAGGAAAAGGTATTACACTTAACAGGATTGGGTGCAAGATGTGTTCAACATGAATGTGACCACTTGAATGGTATTCTATTTCTACAACGTGCATCGAGACTCAAACTGGAACGTGCATTAAAATCACGACCAAAAGAGAGAAAAAAGAGAATTGATTATGAAACAAGAATTGCATATGCAAGAGCAATACAAGAACGAGAAAGTCTTACTGCTTCCGAATCTGATAACGGAGAAGGAATCGAGAGAACTGATTCTGTATCTGAAGAAACACTCGCATCTTAAAACAATAGGAGACGGGACAGACTATACTGCAATAAACATATTGCATATTCACACTCAATGGGTTCGAGATATCTTTAATAGACTATCTTTTGACGTTATTGGTGAGATATACAAAAATACAGGTGAAAGAGTATATCCCGAAATGTCTGCACTTAATGAGTGGGATATAGGTGGTGTTCAAGAACCACATACAGATGAATTATCTGATGTCGATTTAAGAAACGATAACGTTAAAAAGGACGGACTAAGTAGAGAATGGACTGTCATTCTTTATATAAATGGTCATGAATCCTTCCAAGGTGGGGAGACTTATTTTCCCGATGAGGGGCCAAGTGGTGAGATTATAACCCCCGTATTAGGAACAGGGGTAGTATTTAGAGGGGTAGACCTAAAACATGGTGTATATCCCGTTAGAAGAGGTGCTAGATACACTATATCTCAATGGTTCACTGCAGATAGAGACAGGATTATAACTGATTCTAGAACTAGAGACTTATCCCTTGACCATGTCACATTAAGACGTTCAGAGACTTGACAATGACAATCCAAAAATGATAGTAAAACCCCGTTTGGGGTTTTTTTAGGCTAAAAATAAATTTGACAATGGGTGTCACTTTTTGTTATACTATGTATATAATGAAAAATCATGGAGAAAATGTGAATAATATAAACTATCTTACTGAATACGATTCAGTCAAATACGAACAAAGTGGTAAAACCTATGAAGGTGTTATTACTAAAGTTGTTAATAACGACTTTCCTTTTATCGAAGGTAAATTTTACGAAATAGATAACATTGGTCAAAGAGTTGATAACATAAGATTCAATGCAATTATCTATGCACAATCATTCAAAGGTTTAAATATGGAATGGTGGTATGAAGGACAAGGTGGAGACAACTCTGCAATCGGTGTAAGTGGTGCATGGGAGAAACTTGTTGCATGAAGTATCTTAAAGAGATAACAGATTGGGAAATATCCAATCACACTTACATGGTCAATGATGCTGGACACTTAGTTGGATACATCAAGACTGGAACCAAAGAAGAGATTATCTTCAAATCCCCAATGAAACAATTTTCAAAATCAAGGAGAAAATTTATTACTCTCAAGCGTTGACAATGACCTTCACTTTTTAGTATACTATAAACATGACAAAAATAACTAGACAAAAAGACCAATTAGCAAAATTAATGGCTGCAGAGAATATCACTGTTGTCCATAAGAAAATACCAACTGCATACTTTGATGTTAAGAATAGGATACTTGCTTGTCCTATCTTTAAAGAAGATATCAGTAGTGAACTTTATGACCTATTCATGGGTCACGAAGTTGGTCATGCATTGAATACACCTTACGAGGGTCTTCACTCTGCATTAGAAATGAATAGAACACTTAAGGGATATCTTAACGTTGTTGAAGACGTAAGGATTGAGAAAGCAATCAAAAACAAATTCCAAGGATTAAGGAAGTCATTCTTTACTGCATATAATGAGTTAATGACAATGGACTTCTTCCAACTTAAGGAAAGGAATCTTGCAGAACTTTCATTGATTGACAAAATTAATTTACAAACTAAGGTCGGTTCAAGACTAGGTCTTAAGTTCAACAAAGTAGAACAAGAATTCTTAGACATGTCAGAAGCATGTAAGACTTGGGAAGACGTTGTTGAATGTGCAACTGCAATCTATG
>Ga0209630_10001069_pt1 | contig 30301 bp, 30 predicted proteins | sample COG_01_FD_184745 | JGI IMG/M metagenome (GOLD analysis project Ga0209630, IMG submission 184745) | Pelagic Microbial community sample from North Sea - COGITO 998_met_01 (SPAdes) (version 2) | ecosystem: Environmental > Aquatic > Marine > Neritic zone/Coastal water | place: Helgoland, sampling... | reverse complement strand
GTCCGGCGGACAGCCGGGCGACGGCGTTCCAGCCCTTCGCCTTGCGTTCTGCCGGCGTCCACGACGGATCGCATGGCGGGCTCTCGGCCGCCGCGACCTGATCCATCAGCATCAGGGAGGTCCCGTCGGTCGCGGTCAGCCGCTCATAGCGCCGCGTCGAGGCGTCGCCCGGCAGGGGCGCACGCGCGGCGTCCTGAAGGCCGGCGGCCTTGAGGAAGTCGAGACGCTGAAGCTCACGATCAGGCGAAGACATGGTCGATTCTCGTTTCCCACGATCCTGCGGCAAGAACGGTCGCAAGACGACCGGCGGTTTCGGGATCGTCGCCCTCCTCGGAGAGCGTGATGCAAAGGCGGTTCTCGCCGATCAGCCAGCTGACGTCCTCGCCCAGCCGTTCGGGCCATTCGACGATGGCGACCCCGTCGTCCAGCGCCTCGTCCAGCCCGATCTCGAAGGCCTCGTCGGCGCGTCTCAGGCGATAGAGGTCGAAATGGGCCACCGGCGGCGTGGTCTCATAGAACTGGACCAGGGTGAAGGTCGGGGACGGCACGTCTTCATGCGGTCCGGTCAGGGCCCGGATCAGGCCGCGCGCCAGGGTCGACTTGCCCATGCCCAGCGGCCCGTACAGCAGGACGGCGTCGCCCGGCTGAAGCAGGGGGGCGATGCGCGCGCCCAGCGCCGCCGTGGCCCCGGCGTCGGCGAGTTCGATCGTGTGGGAAGCGCTCACGCGAACTCCGCGTCGGGCTGGCTGGGCAGGACCCGCTCGGTGAAGGCCTTCAGCCCGTAAGTCGCCCGGGCCGCGTCGATGTCGAGGCGGGTCGGCGGGATCGGCAGGCCGACCTTCAGCTGGAAGGCCTTCTTCCGCTTGTTGAGCAGCTCGTGGAACAGGGTGATGTCGCGCAGCTCCTGCGAGACCTTGTCGAACAGATGGAACAGGGTCGAGGTCGGGCCCGCCACATGGATGGGGATCACCGGCGCATTGTACTTACGCGCCATCGAGGCCGCCGTCGGAGCCCATTCCGGATCGGTGACCGAACCGTCCTTGCCGACCCGGGCCAGACGACCGGCCGGGAACATGACCACGCAGCGCTCGCCCTCGAAGGCCTGCTTCGCGGCGTCGAGGGTGGCGCGGGTCTTCTCACGCGTGCGCTTCTCGACCACCCATTCGACCGGGATGACGATCTCACCCAGCCGGGGCGAGACGCGCAGGGCGTCGGCGTTGGCGAAGAAGATGGCGTCGGAGCGCCGCTGCTTGATCGCATCATAGACGGCGACCCCGTCGGCGATGCCGGTCGGGTGGTTGCAGACGATGACGCAGCGCCCGGTCGCCGGGATCCGCTCCAGGTTCAGGGTCGAGACCTTCAGGTCCAGCAGGTCGGACATATAGTCGAACGCTCCCTGTCCCGAGAGCCCCTTGACCCCCTCGGCCATCCGGCGTGCAGCCTTGTAGTTCAAAAGCTTGTAGAGGGCGGGTCGCACGATCGGCCAGGCCCAGGACCGGGTCAGACGCGGCGCGCGCTCGGCGATCAGGACATCGCAGATATGCGGCTCATTGGAAGCGGGAACGGAGGAATCCATGCGCGCCGGTTGTCGCCGGATCGGGGCGCGGGAGCAAGCGCGGCGACGTTGAGCGTTCCACCGTAACAGCAACTTTCGCACCGAAGGCGACGGTGCTACGCCTGCCGTCCTCGATACTGGACGCCTCTGTCCTGAAGGACCCGCTCGATGTCTTACCGCTCGCTGTTGTCCGGCGCCTGCGCCGCTCTCGCCCTTTCAAGCGCCACCATGGCGATGGCGGAAGCGCCCCCTGCCCCCGCGGCGACCGCGACGGCCCCGGCTCCCAGCGACGCCTTCACCTATAACGACATGATCGGGCTGAACCGGATCGGCGATCCGCAGGTCTCTGCCGACGGCCGCTGGCTGGTCTATGCCCTGACCGCGACCGACGTCGCCGCCAACAAGCGTTCGGGCAGCCTGTGGATCAAGGACCTGCAGACCGACGGCGAAGCGCGCCGCCTGGCCATCTCCGACGACGGCGCCAACTCGGCCCGCTGGGGCGCCGACGGCCGCCTGTATTTCCTGTCGTCCAAGTCCGGGACCAGCCAGGTGTGGAGCGCCGCCGCCGACGGCACGGGCGCGAAACAGCTCACCAGCCTGCCGCTGGACGTCAACGCCTACAAACTCAGCCCCGACGGTTCGAAGATCGTCGTCTCCCTGGCCGTCTTCGGCGACTGCGCCGACCTGCAGTGCTCGGTCGACCGCTTCAAGGCCAATGCCGGGAAGAAGTCGACGGGTCAGGTCTATGACCGGATGTTCGTACGCCACTGGGACACCTGGGCCGACGGCACCCAGAACCACCTCTTCGTCGTTCCGACCGCCGGTGGCGACGCCGTCTGGGTGACCAAGGGCTTCGACGGCGACAACCCGTCCAAACCTTTCGGCGACGAGAGCGAGTTCACCTTCACCCCGGACAGCTCGGCCATCGTCTTCTCGGCCCGCCATGCCGGTCATTCCGAGCCGTGGAGCACCAATTTCGACCTCTACCAGACCCAAGGCCTGACCACCGGCGACGGGAACTTCACCAACCTGACCGAGGGCAACAAGGCCTGGGACACCGGCGCGGTCTTCTCGCCGGACGGCAAGACCCTAGCCTATCGCGCCATGGCCCGCCCGGGCTTCGAGGCCGACAAATATTCGATCTTCCTGCGTGACGTCGCCACCGGCCAGACCCGCCAGCTGGCCGCCGACTGGGATCGCTCGGCCGATGGCCTGCAATGGTCGGCCGACGGCTCGACCCTCTACACCACCGCCGGCGACGTCGGTCAGACGCGTCTGTTCTCAATCAATGTCCGTTCGGGCCAGGTCGTGCCGATCACCGGCGCGGGCCACGTCTCGGCCTTCGTCCAGACCCCCTCGGGCTTCATCTTCCAGCAGGACAGCCTGACCGAGCCGGGCGACCTGTACGCCAAGACCTTCCGCGGCCGCGAGATGCCGCGCCGCCTGACCCATGTGAATCCGTCGCTGGACGAGAAGGTCTTCGGCGCCGCCGAGCAGTTCACCTTCGCCGGCTGGAACGGCGAAGAGGTCCACGGCTATGTCATCAAGCCCGCCGGCTATGTCGAAGGCCAGAAGTATCCGGTCGCCTTCCTGATCCACGGCGGGCCGCAGGGTTCGTTCGGCAACGGCTGGTCCTACCGCTGGAACCCCGAGACCTACGCGGGCGCCGGCTATGCCGTCGTCATGATCGATTTCCACGGCTCGACCGGCTACGGCCAGGCCTTCACCGACGCGATCAGCCAGCACTGGGGCGACCGTCCGTTCGAGGACCTGCAAAAGGGCTGGGCGGCGGCTCAAGCGAAGTACAGCTTCCTCGACGGCTCCAACGCCTGCGCCCTGGGCGCCTCCTACGGCGGCTATATGATCAACTGGATCGCCGGCAACTGGCCGAACGAATTCAAGTGCCTGGTCAACCATGACGGCGTCTTCGACACCTTCGCCATGGGCTATTCGACCGAGGAACTGTGGTTCACCGAGTGGGAATACGGCGGCACGCCGTGGGATCATCCCGAGGGCTATCAGAAGTTCAACCCGGCCAACCACGTCGACCAGTGGAAGACCCCGATGCTGGTGATCCAGGGCGACCGTGACTTCCGCATCCCGACCGCCCAGGGCCTGTCGACCTTCACGGCGCTGCAGCGTCGCGGCATCGACAGCCGCCTGATCGTCTTCCCCAACGAGAACCACTGGGTGCTCAAGCCGGCCAACAGCCTGCAATGGCACAATGAGGTCTTCGGCTGGCTCGACAAATACCTGACCCCGGCCAACTAGACCCGCCGATCATGGACACGAAAAAGGGCGCTGCCGCGAGGCAGCGCCCTTTCTTTTTGGCCGGATGGCCGGCGCTTCTTACAGCGCGGGGCGGGCCGTTGCGGCGCGGCTGGTGCGCGGCGCCATGGCCTGATTCAGGCGCTGATGCTCACTGGCGGTCATGCAGCGCGGCGCCGACCAGCGCTCGCCCGAGGCACGGGCGGACAGGACCTGGTCCGCCGTCACATAGACGGGGTTGGCGCCGTAGTTCTGGCGGAACGCCGCCTGGGTCAGGGCGTCACGTTCGCATACGGACACATTAATGCGGCCGGCGGAATGGCTCGCATCCCCGGCGAAAGCAGGCGCGGCGGCGCTCAAAAGGGTCGCGGCGGCGACGGCGATGGTGGCGAAACGGTTCATGTCGGGCTCCTCCCATGGCCTGAATTACGTCAGGGTCCGGAGCATAATGCGCGGGTTTTCGCGTTTGTAAAGGTAATGCGACAACGACAAGACCAAAGTACGACAAATAATCCCCAATCGGATCGTTTTCAGCGAAGCGTCCGGCAAAAGACCTGTCCGATGGCGCCGATCCGGCCCCTGAGGCGTTGTTGCGGTTCTCCCTGAACAGCCGACATGGCCGCCGACTTGAAAAACCCGTTGAACTGGAACGCCTTTCATCAGGCCGCCCTGGCTCCCGCCGGGGCGCGGGCGATGCAGTGGCGGGACTGGGTCAAGGCCAACGATCCCGTCTACCGGGCCTTCCGCCGCCCGGGCCGGATCGAGCAGGTCGCGGGCGGTATCGTCCTTTTGCTGGTCGCGGCGGTCGTGATCTTCCTGCTGTTGTTTGACTGGAACATGCTGCGCGGTCCGATCGGCCGCTGGGCCTCGGCCAAATACGAGCGCGAGATCGCGCTGCAGGGCGATCTGGACGTGAAGCTGTTCAGCTGGACCCCGTCGGTCGTGGTGCGTGACCTCAAGGTCGGCGGCCCGCAGTGGGCGCGGGAGAAAGACACCGCCGACGTCGACCGCATCGAGGCCTCGGTGCGGCTGAGGAAGCTTCTGGCCGGCCAGATCGAGATGCCTTTGCTGTCCTTCACCCGCCCGGAGGTCGTGCTGATCGCCACCAAGGACGGCCGCAACAGCTGGACCTTCGGCAAACCCAAACCCGACACAGGCGAGGGCATGAAGCTGCCGGTGATCCAGCAGCTGATCATCACAGGCGGCCATATCGTCGTGGACGAACAGAAGCGCGGCCTGACGCTGGACGCCTCGATCAACGCGCGCGAGGCAGCGAATGAGGGGGACGCCGGCTTCGTACTGGACGGCAAGGGCAGTCTGAACCGCTCGCCCCTGACGCTGCGGATCGAAGGCGGACCCTTCATCAACATCCGCCGCAACAAGCCCTATCACTTCAGCGCCAACCTCTCGGGCGCGCGCTCGCGCCTGGTGGCGGACGGCTCGATCACCCGGCCGTTCGACCTGGGTCAGTTCCAGTCGACCCTCAGCCTTCAGGGTCAGGACCTGAACGACCTGTATCTGCTGACCGGCATCACCCTGCCCAACACCCCGCCGTATCGCCTGTCGGGCGCGCTCAAACGGGACGACAGCACCTGGACCTTCAAGGATTTCTCGGGCCGCGTCGGCGCCTCGGACCTGAACGGCGACGTCAAGGTCGAGACCCGCAACCGACTGCGCGTCGAGGCCCGGCTGGCCTCGCGTAACCTCGACATCAACGACCTGACCGCCATCCTCGGCGCCAGGACCCAGACCAATGCGGCGGGAACCAACACCACCACCGTCAGCTCGGGCGCGCCCGGCAAGCTGCTGCCCGACGCCACCCTGCAGGTCGATCGCCTGCGCTCGATGGACGGGACCCTGACCTATCGGGCGGCGACGGTGAAGGCCAACGACCTCGACATCCGCGCCGTCAATCTGGGCGCGAAGCTCGAGAAAGGGATCCTCGACCTCGATCCGGTCTCCTTCACCTTCAACCGCGGCGAGCTGAACGGCACGGCGAAGATCAACGCCACCCGCGACATGCCGTACAGCGCCATCGACTTCCGCCTGGCCGGCTATCCGCTGGAATCCATCGTGCCGATCACCAACGGCTCGCCGCCGATCACCGGCCGCGCCCTGGGTCGGGTGAAGCTGGAGGGGCCGGGCGATTCGATTCACCGCTTCGCCGCCGCCTCGAAGGGGTCCGCCACCCTGATCGTGCCGCACGGCGAGATGCGCGCTGCCTTCGCCGAACTGCTGGGCATCAACGCCTCGGCGGGCCTGCTGAAACTGCTCAGCGGCGACCAGTCCAAGAGCGACATCCGCTGCGCCGTCGCCGACTTCAATGTCTCGAACGGCGTCGCCCGCGCCCAGACCTTCGTCATCGACACCGACGTCGTTCTGGCCAAGGGCTCCGGGACGGTCGATCTGGGTCAGGAGACGCTGAACCTGAAGATCGACGGCGAGTCCAAGAAGCCCCGCCTGCTGCGTCTGTGGACGCCCATCCTCGTGCGCGGCCCGCTGACGGCGCCCCATATCGCCGTCGATCCGGCTTCGGTCGTGGGTCAGGGCGGTCTGACGGCCATCCTCGGGGCGGTTGTCGCCCCGGTCGCGGCCCTGTTCGCCTTCGTCGACCCGGGCCTGGCCAAGGACGCCGACTGCGGCGCCCTGATCCAGCATGCGGGATAATTCACCGGACGCTTGAGCCGAACGGCGCCGCCGTGCGTATCTGCGGTTCGATGGACCTGCCCAAAGAGACTTCATGACCCGCAGAGGCATTCTCGCCGCCACGCTCGGCTCTCTCGCCGCCGCCTGTTCGCCTCTGGGCATGCTCAACACCCTTGGTCCACGCGACCGGGGCGTCGGGCGGGTGGCGCGCGACCTGTCCTATGGCGACGACCCGCGCCAGAAGTTCGACCTCTACGGTCCGCACTGGACCCCCGGCCAGCCGACCCTGCCGGTCATCGTCTTCTTCTACGGCGGCGGCTGGGATTCAGGGTCCCGCACCCTCTATGGCTGGGCGGCCCAGGCCCTGGCGGCGCGCGGCTTCCTCGTCGCCCTGCCTGACTACCGGGTCGTGCCCCAGGTCGTCTTCCCCGCCTTCATCGAGGACGCCGCCCAGGCCACGGCCAGGGTCGCAGAGGTCGCGGGCCGGTACGGCGGCGATCCCGCCCGGCTCGGCGTCGCCGGTCATTCGGCGGGCGCCCATCTGGCCATGATGATCACCCTGGACCGCCGCTACATGGCCGCCGTCGACCGCCAGGACCTGATCAAGGCCGCCGCCGGTCTGGCCGGCCCCTATGAGTTCCTGCCGTTCGACGTCCCGGCCTCGATCAATGCGTTTGGCCGCGCGCCGGACCCGACCCTGACCCAGCCCGTCACCTTCGTGCGCGCCGACGCCCCGCCCCTATGGCTGGGTCACGGCACGGCCGACACTGTGGTCCACGACGAAGACACCGTCATCCTCAACGAGCGGATGCACGCCGTCGGCGGGCGTTGCGAGGCGAAACTCTATCCGGGCCTCAACCACGCCGACCTGATCGCCACCTTCTCGCCCCTGTTCAGGAAGAAGGCGCCGGTTCTGGACGACGTCTCGGCCTTCTTCCACCGAGAACTGGGCTGACCCTCAGACCGCCGAATAATCCATGGCCTTCAGGTCGGCGATCAGACCCGGGCCTTTCGGAGTCCAGCCCAGGGCCTCACGCGTCCAGACGCTGGAGGCGACCATGTCCAGACCGGCGAACACGCCCATCCAGCCGAAGTGGCTCGCGACCTCCTCGGGCGGGACGCTGACCGTCGGCAGGCCCAGACCCGCGCCCAGCGTCTCGGCGATCTCGCGGGCGGTGACGCCCTCCTCGGCGACGGCGTTGTAGCGGGCGTTCTTCTGACCCCGATCCAGCGCCAGCCGATACAGTTCGGCGACGTCGGAGACATGGGCCGCCGGCCAGCGGTTCAGGCCCTCGCCGACCCAGGCCGAGACGCCCTTGGCCCGGGCGATCTCGATCATGGGCGAGATCAGCCCCTGTTTCACCGGGTCATGCACCTGCGGCAGGCGGATGACGCGGACGTCGACGCCCTCGGCCTTGAGCGCCTCCCCGGCCTCCTCGGAGGCGATGCGCGGATTGGGATGGGTGCGGTCGAAGACGTCCTCGGTCGCGGGCTTGCCCGGCGTTCCGCCGCCCATGCCGACGCCGGAGGTGATCAGGAAGGGCCGGTCGGAACCCTTCAGCACCTCGCCCATGGCCGCGATCACGCGCCGGTCCTTCTCGCAGTTGGCGACGAAGTTGGAAAAGTCATGGTCGAAGGCGGTGTGGATCACGGCGTCGGCCGCCGCCGCGCCCGCGCGCAGACTGTCCAGATCCTCGATGTCGCCACGATGGACTTGCGCGCCCGCAGCGGTCAGGGCGGCCGCGCCCGCTTCGGACCGGGTCAAACCCAGCACCGAATGGCCCGCCCCGATCAGCCCGGGCACGATCCGCGAACCGATGAAGCCGGTCGCGCCGGTCAGGAAAACACGCATGAGAAACGCTCCGAATTCTTTGGCCGTCTTGCCTGGAGAGCCTTCTGGGCGCAGATTTGATCCTGTTAAAGTAGTGACCGTATCCCGGTATAATGACCACCCGGATCGCCGCATGACCGCCGAAGCCCCTAATCGTCTCGGAGACTATCTGAGGGGCCGCCGCGCCCGAATGGACCCCGCCGCCCTCGGCTTCCCCGTCGGTCGGCGCCGCACGCCCGGCCTGCGCCGCGAGGAGGTGGCCCAGCGCGCCAATATCAGCCCCACCTGGTACACCTGGCTCGAACAGGGCCGGGGCGGGGCGCCCTCGGCCGATGTTCTGGACCGCATCGCCTCTGGTCTGATGCTGACCGAGCCGGAGCGGGAGCATCTGTTCATCCTCGGCCTTGGTCGTCCGCCCGAGGTCCGCTACCGCGCCGTCGACGGGGTCAGCCCACGCCTGCAGCGGGTGCTGGACGTCATGACCCACAGCCCGGCCATCGTGAAGAACGCCACCTGGGACGTGGTCGGCTGGAACGCCGCGGCGGCCGCCGTCCTGACCGACTATTCCAAACTGCCGCCCGAGCGCCGCAACGTCCTGCGGCTGATCTTCTCGGACTCGCGCGTCAAGGCGGCGCAGGAGGACTGGTGGAAGGTCGCCCGCTTCGTCGTCGCCGCCTTCCGCGCCGACGCCGCCCGCGCCGGTGCGGGCGCCGAGATCGACCGGCTGGTCGAGGAGCTGTCGCGCCAGAGCCCGGAGTTCGAGACCCTGTGGAAGGAGGTCGACATCGTCGCCCACGGCGAGGGCTTCAAACGGTTGCATCACCCCGAGCTGGGCGTGCTGGAGCTTGAGTTCTCCACCTTCGCCGTCGAGGGCCGGCCCGAGCTGGCCATGGTCGTCTACAACCCCGTCAACGACGCGGATGCGGAGCGGATCCGGGGGCTGATCGCAGCCCGCAACGGCTGACGCCGCCGTGACTGGACAGGTGTGAGGCCGGGTGCATTCTCCCCGGTCAGGGAGAGCCTCATGAACATTCGGGGGATGGTGATCGCGGCCGGCGTGGCCGCCTGCATGGGGCCGGCGATCGCCCATGGTCAGACGGATTTGGGCCAGACGGACATCGAGCAGGTCTGGGCCCGCGCCCGCGCCGTCAGCCCGCAGCCCCTGAGCCTCGACCGCGAACACGCCGAATGGCTTGAAGAGCGCAAGACCGACGAGTCGGCCGACCGGGTCTGGGACGGTCGATGGACGTTTTCCGCCACGCGCGACGCCGCGGCCCGCCGGCTGGTCGTCAGTGAAGACCGCCTGGCCATGGCCTGCGTCGACTTCGACCTGCACGACTGCGTCGTGCAGCAGGCCGGGTCCCTCATGGCCCGGGACGGTCAGCTCTACTGGCAGATCCAGTATGGCGAGGAGCCGAACGGCACGACCCAGGGCTTCATCCTCCTGACCCCGACGGCGCAGGGTCTGAAGCCCGTCGCCTGGAGCTTCGACGGCCTCGTCTATTCCCCGCCGATCCTGATCCACGACGAGGACGGTCGCGCCTATGTCGCCATACCCGGTCGGAAGGCGGGAACCGGCCAGTACAACGCCGACCGGCTGTACCGCTGGACCCCGAACGCCGCCGTTCCCCTCACACAGATCGACAACGAAAGCTGGCGGGACGGACTGGACGCCCGCCTGCCGGCCGGACTCCATGTCCAGAAAGGGGTCGACTTCAGCTATGAGAACCTCGGCAACGTCCTGAACCTGAGCGCCCAAACCCTGCTGTGGCGCGACGACGACGGGAACTGCTGCGCCGCGGGCGGCGACGCCTGGCTGACCTTCGACATCGAGAACGACGCTCTGGTCCTGACCGATGTTCAGGTGCAGGACGCCTTCGCCAGCATCGCGGCGACCGTGCCGACCGACATCTACGACTACGCCGGTCGCTGGATGGGATGCAGTCACTGGGGCGGCGAAGAGCCGTATGACGCCAACCGCAGGGCCGAGATCGAGGCGGCGGTCACCGAGCTGCGCTGCTCCGCGCTGCAAGGCGACGGCGAGGCGCTGAAGGCGAAATACCGCCATCGGCAAGCTCTGCTCGAGCGCATCCGATCCCTCGGCGAGTAACGAATGACCGCCTTCAAGCGTCGCCGTCTCGCCAAGGTCATGATCTTTCGCTAGAGGAGGCCATGACAGACATGATGACAGCCCAGATGACGGCTGAGGCGGCGCTGGACCGCCTCGAAACCCTCTACACCCAGTCCGTGGCCAATCTCCGCAGTGCGGTGCGCCACTTCCTCGCCACCGGCGAACGGGCCGACGCCGAGGCCCGCGCCAGAGGCCTCTTCTCCTATCCCTCGCTGAAGATCAGCTGGTTCGGCGACCGCCCGGTCGACCTGCCCATCCGCGCCTATGCCCGGATGTCGCGTCAGGGGGTCTACGCCACCACCGTGACCCGGCCGGACCTGTTCCGGTCCTATCTGCACGAACAGCTGACCCTGCTGGAACAGGACTATGGCGCGACCTTCGAGGTCGAGCCCTCGGAGCAGGAAATCCCCTTCCCCTATGTGCTGGACGGGTCCGACGTGGTGCTCAACCCGTCGCAGACGGCGGCCATCGCCCGCTACTTCCCGACCACCGACCTGGCCCACATCGGCGACGAGATCTCCGACGGCCTGTTCGATCCGGACGAGGACTTCCCCCTGTCGCAGTTCGACGGTCTGCGCACCGACTTCTCGCTGGCCCGGCTGCGCCACTACACCGGCACCCCGGTCGAGGACGTCCAGTCCTACGTCCTGTTCACCAACTACAACCGCTATGTCGACGACTTCGTGCGCTGGGCCTGCCAGCAACTGCGCGATCCGGACAGCCCCTACGAGACCCTGTCCTGCGCCGGCGGGATGGTCATCACCCGCGAAACCGCCGACCCCGAGGCCGCCGTCATGGACGCGGCCTGGAAGAAGCACCAGATGCCCGCCTACCACCTGACGGCGCCGGGCGCGACGGGGATCACCCTGGTCAACATCGGGGTCGGGCCGTCCAACGCCAAGACCATCTGCGACCACCTGGCGGTGACCCGTCCGCACGCCTGGCTGATGATCGGCCATTGCGGCGGCCTGCGTCCGACCCAGACCATCGGCGACTATGTCCTGGCCCACGCCTATCTGCGCGAGGACCATGTGCTGGACGCCGTCCTGCCGCCGGACATCCCGATCCCCTCCATCGCCGAGGTCCAGCGCGCCCTCTATGACGCCGCCAAGATGGTCTCGGGCGCTCCGGGCGAAGAGGTCAAGCGTCGCCTGCGCACCGGCACGGTAGTGACCACCGACGACCGGAACTGGGAGCTGCGCTATTCCAAGTCGGCCCTGCGCTTCAACCAGTCGCGCGCCGTGGCCATTGACATGGAATCCGCGACCATAGCGGCGCAGGGGTACCGCTTCCGCGTCCCCTACGGCACGCTCCTGTGCGTCTCGGACAAGCCGCTGCATGGCGAGATCAAACTGCCGGGTCAGGCCAACCGCTTCTATGAGGGCTCCATCTCGGAACACCTCCAGATCGGCATCCAGGCCATCGACATCCTGCGTCAGGAAGGCTCGCGCCTGCACTCGCGCAAGCTGCGCGCCTTCGACGAGCCGCCATTCCGGTAAGGGCGCTAACGCTCGCCGCGCGGCGGCTCGCTGCTTGAGCGCGTCACTGCGCAGGCGGCTGGCGCAGCAGATAGAGGCCGAAACCCAGCGCGCCCTCGCCGAAGTCGAACATCAGCTGCAGCTGATGCGCCCGGCTGCGGATCGAGGCGGCCGCCGGGTGCTCGGCATGACCGTCCAGCCAGGCCTCGACCGCCGCCATCATGGTCATGCGGTAGCGGTTCCAGAGCTCTGGTGAAGACACCTCGGCGGAGATCACCTCCAGCCCCGCGCCCCCGGCCGCCGCCTGCCAGCCGGCATGGTCGGCATAGGTGTTGTTCAGCTCGACGATCTGCCTCAGCGGCTGCGACGGCTCGCTGGTCCAGACCAGATCGCCCCACAACAGCCAGCCGCCGGGCGTCAGCCGACGGGCCAGCCCCTTCAGCATGCCGCGCGGATCGCGCACCCCGCCGCCGATCGGCTCGGTCGTCCCCAGCGCTACGATCAGGTCGAACGGCCCGCCGGCCTCCAGCACCACGTCCGAGCGCGCCTCGTGCAGGATGATCTGGCAGGAGGCTTCCGAGGCCTCGATCCGCGACCGGGCCAGCTCGGCCATGGCCGGGTCCAGCTCGACAGACGTCACCTCGAACCCGAACATCTCGGCAAGGGCGATGGCCACCGCGCCGTTGCCGCTGCCGATGTCCAGCACCCGCGCGTGCGGCGGCAGGCCGGTGGCCTGCACCGCCGCCTCCAGCGTCGCCATCTCGACCGCGTTGCAGACGTCGAGGGCCTCATAGGCGATGCGGTGAAAAGTCGGGCGCATGGCGCAAAATAACCTGCACCGCAGGCTGTCGCCAACCGGATCGTGAAAAGCACTTTACATCCCAAAGTGAATGCCGTACCAAGCCCTCATCAACCGAGGGGGACATCCCGTGACCGCCACCGTCTATTCCGACCCGTCGTCCGCCGCCGAAGTCACACTGGCCGTCTGCGCCGGGCGTGTCATGACCCTGGCCGGCTCGGTCTTCGCCGCCGCCAACCTGTTCCAGTTCGGCGTCTACAGCGGCCTGCTGCACCTGCATCCGGCGACCCTGTCGCTGAGCTGGCCCATCGCTCTGGCGATCTTCTTCACAGGTCTCGCCCGGCTGCGCGCCGGCGGCGGCGCCAACGTCCGCCGGGTCGCTCTGTGGTCGCGCATGGCCATCGGCGCCCAGATCCTGATCGCCCTGGCCCTGCTGGGCGTCAGCCTCCTGCGTCACGACTTCACCTTCATGTACTGGACCTCGCCCGTGGGTCTGGTGATCTACGGCCTGGCCTGGATGACGGCGGCGGCGCGCGGCGGTCGCGGCTGGATGGTCGCCCCGTCGCTGGGCGCCTTCATCGCCGCCGGGGTGGTGATCGCCCTGCTGGGGACCGCCCCGGCCTACCTCGCCTATGCCTGCGGCCTCATCGCCTTCGTCCTCATCCCCGGCCTTTGGCTGATGCTGGGCCATAAGGCCTGAATCGCTCTAGAGAAGATCAGAACATGACCGACGATCTCGATACCCGCTCCACGGACATCGCCTGGATCCGCAGCCTGGCCGAGGAGGGCGCGAACGCCCCGCTCGGCGGCGGCCGTATCCTGATGGCCGCCGGGGTCATCTACGGCCTCGCCAGCCTGACCCAGTGGGCCGCCGTCACCGGCCTCGCCCCGTTCAGCGTGCGCCAAAGCAACTGGATCTGGCTGGCCGCCACCGCGGTCTTCCTGCTGCTGACCCTGCTCGACAAGATCTTCCTGTGCCCCTCCAGCGGGGTGAAGACCGCAGCCAACCGCGCCGCCCAGGCCGCCTGGGCCTGCGTCGGAACCGGCATCTTCGCGATCATCGCTTCCATGAGCGTCGTCGCCTGGAAGGTGGGACCGACCGGAGGCGTTCTGCTGGCCCTGCTGCCGTCGCTGATCATTGTCTTCTACGGCCTGGGCTGGGGCGTCTCGGCCGCCATGGTCCGGTCGGCGCGTCTGATGGGCCTGGCCATCGCCTCCTTCGTCTCGGCCGTCGTGCTGGCCGCCATGACCGGATCGGACGCCCAGTTCCTGGTCTACGCCCTCGCCCTCTTCCTGCTGATGGCCCTGCCCGGCTTCCTGCTTATGCGGGCCGCCGGCCCGACCCGCTTCAAGGGCGCCTGATGGCCGAGGATTTCGACATCGGCCGGATCGACGACGTCATCCACGGGCGAGTGCGGCTGGGAATCATGGCTGTGCTGGCCGGAGTGGACAGCGCCGACTTCAACACCCTGAAGGCCCGGCTCCAGACCACCGACGGCAACCTCTCCGTCCATCTGCGCAAGCTGGAAGAAGCCGGCTTCGTCGCGGTCGAGAAAAGCTTCCAGGGCCGCAAGCCCCTGACCCAGGCGAAGATGACCGAGGCGGGCCGCGCCGCCTTCCTCTCCTATCTGGACGCCATGGCCGGGCTGGTGCGCGACCGCTGACCGGCCCTATAGAGCGGGCATGAGCACCGATCGTCTGCGCCGCCTCGAGACCCTCGACAACCTCCGCGACTACGGCGACTACGCCGTGGCGGGCGGCGGTCGCATCCGGTCGGGCCGGCTGATCCGCTCGGCGCATCAGTCGCGCATCAGCGACGCCGACCTGGCCGTGCTGGGCGAATACGGCTTCGGGACCATCGTCGACCTGCGCCGCCCGATCGAACGCTCGAAACAGCCCTCGCGCCGCTATGCCGGTTTCGACGGCCGGGTGATCGAGAACGACCTCGACGCCGTCGGCGAGGCCCCGCACATCACCTTCCTGAAGTCGGCCGACCTGACCCCGGATTCGGGCCGCCGCTTCATGACCGCCCTCTATGGCGAAATGCCCTTCGCCCCCTCGCACCTCGAAATCTTCGGCCAGTATTTCGAAGTCCTGGCCGAGAGCGACCGGCCGGTCCTGATCCATTGCGCCGCGGGCAAGGACCGCACCGGCATGCTGGCCGCCCTGACCCACCACCTGCTCGGCGTCAGCCGCGACGATCTGCTGGAAGACTATCTGCTGACCAATGTCGCGGTGGACTTGGAGGCCCGCGCGCCCGACATCGCCCTGCAGATGCAGAAATTCACCGGCCGCCTCGCCGCCCCGGACGCCGTCGTCGCCTTCATGGGGGTGGAGGCGGCCTATCTGGACGCCGCCTTCGCGGCCATCGACGCCCGCCACGGCTCGCTCGACGCCTATCTGGAACAGGCGCTCGGCGTCGACGCCGCCCGCCGCGACCGGATCGTGGAGCGGCTGATCGCATGACCTCTTCCGGGTCTACCGGGGATCGGCCCATTTTCGACCGGCCCGTTCAGACGCGGCGCTTCCTGCCCTGGGTCTCGCCCCTCGACGTCGCCGCAGGCGTCGCGCACCGCCCCGGCGCCCTGTGCCTGCTGTCCGACCCCATGGTTCCGGGCAGCCGCTCCTTCATCGCCGCCGACCCGGACCATGTCGGCGTCCTCGAACGGGCGCCCTGGGGCGAGCTGTTCACCCCGATGAAGACCATCGGCTGGCGCGGCGGCGGCGTGGTCGGCCTGGCCAGCTATGACGCCGGCGCCCGTGAGGCGACCGGATCGCGGCCCCAGGTCTGGCCCGACCTGATCATGGCCCGCTATCCGGCCATCGCGGTGTTCGATCACGACACGCAAAGCCTGACTCTCGTCGGCTGGGGCCGCGACGGGCGCGAAGCGGGAGAGGCCTGCGACGACGCCCGGATCTGGTTCGATCTCGCCCGGTCGCCCGACCGGCCCGAACCGCCCGCGACCGTCTTCTCGCCCGACGCGGCGCCGCAAACCTATCGGGACGCCGTTGCCGAGGTCGTGGACCGCATCGCCGCCGGCGACCTGTTCCAGGCCAATATCGCGCGCGGCTGGAGCGGGGCGCTCGACGAGCAGGCCGATCCCTTCGACGTGTTCCTGAGGCTGACGCTGGCCCGCGACGATCAAGCGCGAATCGCCCCCTACGGCGCCTTCTGGCGCATCGGCGATCGGGCCCTGGTGTCCAACTCGCCCGAGCTCTTCCTCGCGCTCGATGCCCATACCCGCCGGATCGAGACCCGACCGATCAAGGGCACCCGACCGCGCCACCCCGACCCCGCCGTCGATGCCCTCCGCGCCGCCGAACTGCGCGCCAGCGCCAAGGACCGGGCCGAAAACCTGATGATCGTGGATCTGATGCGTAACGACCTCGCCCGCGTCTGCCGGCCGGGCTCGGTCGTCGTGGAGAAGCTGTTCGAGATCGAAAGCCATCCGACGGTCCACCACCTGGTCTCGACGGTCAGCGGGACGCTGGCGCCTGACCTCGGCCCGGCCCAGGTGCTGGAGGCGACCTTCCCGCCCGGCTCGATCACCGGCGCGCCCAAGCATCAGGCCATGAAGGTGATCGCCTCGCTGGAGCCGCCGCGCGGCCCTTGGTGCGGCTCCCTGTTCCTGATCGACGAGAACGACGACCTGACCGCCTCGGTCCTGATCCGCACGGCCGCGTTCGAGAAGATCGAGGGGCGCTGGACCTTCCGCACCCAGGCGGGCGCCGGCATCGTCGCCGACAGCGATCCGGAGGCCGAGCTTCAGGAAACCGAGGCCAAGATCAGCGCACTTAAACGCGCCCTTACGGGCACGAGCGCCTGATCAGCAGTCGCTGCAGCCGACCTTGTCCACGCGGCGCGGGCGTTCGTAGAAGACGCTCGAGAATTTGGTCACCGCCGGCATCAGATATTTGACCGGCGAGGCGTAGTCATAGGTGGTCTCGGCCATCACCGCGCTTTCGCCGTTGGCGATCATGTCGGTCGGCACCGTCACTGTGGCTCCGGCATTGTAGGCGGTGATGCCGCTGGCCCGACTCCAGTCGACCTTGGCCACGCCCTTGGAATCGCGCGTCACACTGGACACCCGCGCCGTCAGGGTCGAGGTCGAGAAGGGCTTCATGATGGTGCCGCCGATGGCCAGGACGTCATCCAGCTCGTCCTTGGTGACCACATCCGTCTGGGCCACCAGGTCGGCGACGGCCGAGGCGCTGTGGGCCAGTCGCTTCTGGGACATGTATCCCTGACAGAACTCGGCCAGGCCGAAGTAGAAGGCGATCATCAGGGGAGCGATCAGGGCGAACTCAACCGCCGAGACGCCGCGCCGGTCGCCCGCCAGCCGGCTCAGAAAGCCCGCCGAACCCTTCGTCTTTATGCGCCGCGGAGCCGTCATTGGTTGTACGGCTCGTTGCGGAAGGTGGTGGTCGCCGTCAGCATGGACGAGCCGTTGCCCAGCTTGGACAGGGACTGGGCCATGAAGGGCGTGATCAGGGGCTGGGTGTACCAGACGCGGATCAGCATCAGGCTGCCCGGCTGGCCGGTCACATAGGTCAGGCCGGAACTGTCGAAGCTCTTGCCGTTGGCCAGGGGGTCCGGCGGGTTCACATTGCGGAACTGGGTGATCTCGCGCACATCGACCGTGGCCCGCGACGGGCAGTCGGCGCTGAAGATGCTCATGCGCGAGCACAGCGAGGTCTTGAACTGGGCCGCCGTCAGGCTGGAGTTGGCCGCCTGGCCGGTGCGGATCAGCCGCCCGGTCTCGATGGTGGCGTTCTCCAGGATGGAGTCCGTCACGAAGATCAGCCCGACCTCCATGATGGCGAACAGCATGAAGAAGAAGGGGAAGGCCACCATGGCGAACTCGACCGCCGACGAGCCGTCGCGCTTGCGACGGTCGCCACGGAGCGAGCGAAGGCGACGCAAGCCCTTCATGGCGATCAGGGGTTCGGGGTCGCCGCGGCGCCCTCGCCGGTCGAGCGGATGCTGGGCGAACAGGACGAGGCGCAGGCCATTTCGGTGACTTGGGCGCCGCGCCAGACGCGGACCGAGCCTGACTGGCCGCCGGTCACGACGATCTGGTTCTGGAACAGGACCCGGCCGATGGCGTCCACGGCGGTGACCTGGGTGGTGCCATAGCCCTTGCCGGTGACGAACAGGGTGTTGGCGTCCACCACCGTCGCATCGGCGATCTGGGGGTTGGCCACGATGACCGAGCTGATCGAGCCGCGCACCGAAACCCGCTGCATGGTGTCCACGGCCAGGTTCATCGGCGCCGACTGGGCGAGGGCGGCGCCGGCGGTCGCCAGGGCCATGACGGCGGCGACGGACGCGAGACGGCGGGGGGTGACGATCATGGCGATATATCCTGCGCGGCCCCGCGCGTGAGGCCGAGCGCGACCATGCCCGCGAAATCTCAACAAAGTCTGAAACAGCGGATGCGATTGAAACTTCCGGTTTCAAGTAAATATTCGCTAACTATATCATTCTACCTAAAGTCTGAATCCGTTTTACTTGCGTTTAACGGCCACGCGTTAGATTGATCTCGTGAATGGGGGATCCAGCGGGCGAAACCGGTGGTCCCACGGTGGATACCAAAACAGCTCGCTGCCAAAAGGAAGACAAGCATGACCAAGTTCATTTCGAAGTTCGCCAAAGACGAATCCGGCGCGACCGCCATCGAGTACGGCCTGATCGCCGCTCTGATCGCCGTCGTGATCATCTCGGCCGTCACCACGCTCGGCACGACGATTTCGTCGAAGTTCCAGGCGGTTACGACCGGCATGGGCGGCACCGGCGCCTAAGCCGACCTCCCAAGCACTTGAAACCGGCGAGGGCCGGGGCGGAAACGCCCCGGCCCTTTGCTTTGCGCGTCATACGGATCTGGCCGGCCCCGCCGCGCCTTCGATCGCGGCTCCCGGCCCCGCCCTTCGGGAACTTTTTTACAGTAAACGCGCAGGTAACCAATCCCGACGACGCACTCTTAACTGCTTGGGCGCATGTTGACCGTGCGTTTGGGGGTCAAGCGGGCGACCGGTCTCCCCCCATCGATCTGTTGCTCGCAAAACCGCTTTTCAAAGGGATATCACCATGACCAAGTTCATTTCGAAGTTCGCCAAGGACGAGTCGGGCGCCACCGCGATCGAGTACGGCCTGATCGCCGCCCTGATCGCCGTCGTGATCATCTCGGCTGTCACCACCCTCGGCACCACCATCTCCTCGAAGTTCCAGGCCGTGACGACCGGCATGGGCGGCACCGGCGCCTAAGCCGAGGCCTGAGGTCTTGAAACCGGCGAGGGCCGGGGCGGAAACGCCCCGGCCCTTTGCTTTTTCATCTGCATACACAAGCCGTTAAGCCGGACCACCCTAGTCTGCCTTGGTATTTCAGGGATTTTCGCCATGACCCGTTTCATCGCCCGCTTCGTCCAAGACGAGACCGGAGCCACGGCCATCGAATACGGGCTGATCGCCGCCCTGATCGCGGTCGTCATCATCTCGGCCGTCACCACCCTGGGCACGACCATCCGCACCAAATTCCAGGCGGTCACCACCGGCATGGGCGGCACCGGGGCCTGACCCCCTTCCGCAGACAAGCGAAACCCGGCCTTAACGCCAGATCGGGATAGTGGCCCTCATGGACACCGTGACCCTGCTCCTGCTCAGCATCCTGCCCTGCCTGACCATCGCGGCGGGCCTGCGGGACCTGACGACCATGACGATCCCGAACTGGATCTCGGGCCTGCTGATCCTCGGCTTCTTCCCGGCCGCCTTCATGGTCGGCCTGTCTCCCATGACGGTCCTCGCCCATTTCGGCGTCGCCGTGGCCGCCCTGTTCGTCGGCATGGGCCTGTTCGCCATGCGCGTCATCGGCGGCGGAGACGCCAAGCTGATGGCCGCCGTCTGCCTGTGGCTCGGCGTCACGGGCTCGGCCATGTTCATTCTCTGGACCGGCGTCGCGGGCGGGGTCTTCTGCCTGACCCTGATGTTCGCCCGCGCCCAGCTGCGCCCCTATGTTCACGGCGCGCCCGGCTGGGTCGACCATCTGCTCGAGCCCAAGGGCGACATCCCCTATGGCGTCGCCATCTGCGTCGGCGCCCTGATGGCCTTCCCCTCCAGCCTGCTCCTGACCACCTTCGCGGCCGGCTGAGCGCCCCGATCACGCAGGGCCGCCGGTACGCCGTCGGACAGTTTCGACGAAAACGCGCCATTTAGGCGCTCGTTAACAGGTGGCCTTCATTCTTCTTAACGGCGCGACCTCGGTGGGGACCGATTCCGTGTCGCCCGCTTGCGCCGGAGACCGTCGATGAAGCCCGCTCGTATCGCCGTCATCTGCATCGCCGCCGCCGCGGCGATCGGCCTGGCCTTCGTCGTGCGCGCCATGGGCTCGTCCGGCAAGCCGGTCGCCGTCGCCGCCGCCTCGGCGCCCGTCGAAGAGGCCAAACCCATGGCCAAGGTCCTGGTCGCCGCCCGCGATCTGGATCCCGGCAAGCGCCTGGAAGACGGCGACCTGACCTGGAAGGACTGGCCCGTCGACGAGGTCAATCCGGCCTTCATCACCGACGGCACGACCCCCATTCCCGCCCCGCCGACCGCCGGCCAGGCCAAGGCCGCTGCCGGAACCCTGGAAGGCGCGCCGGCCGCGGCGAACGCCAAGCCCAACAACGCCATCGCCGCCGTCGCCCGCGCCGCCAATGACGTCGCCACCGGCGGCGCCAAGGCCGACTACATCGGCTCGGTCGTGCGCGAACCCATTCTGGCCGGAGAGCCCATCGTCGCGCGCAAGATCGTCCGCGCCGGCGACAGCGGCTATCTGGCCGCCTATCTGGAGCCCGGCATGCGCGCCATGGCCATCCGGGTCACGGTCGAGACCGCCGCCGGCGGCTTTATCCTGCCCGGCGACCGCGTCGACGTCCTGCTGACGCGCCAGACCTCCCTGTCGAACCTCGACAACGCCGGTCAGGATTCCAAGTTCGCCTCGTCCACCGTCATGCGCAACATCAAGATCCTGGCCATCGACCAGACCACCCGCGCCGGCGACGACGAACAGGCCGTGGTCGGCGCCACGGCGACGCTTGAGGTCGGCCCCGCCGACGCCGAGGCCCTGGCGCTCGCCAAGTCCGAGGGTGAGCTGTCGCTGGTCCTTCGATCCTACGCCGATACCGCCGGACCGTCGGGCCGCGTCCAGGCCCCGCGTCAGTCCGCCGCCGTCCGCATCTTCCGCGGCGGCGCTCCCGAAGTGGTCGTGGTCCAATGAAGCGTCTCATGCCCCCCATCAAACAGCCCGCACGCCTGCTGGCGATCCTGGCCTCGGCCGGTCTGACCGCCCTCGCGCCGGTCGCCGCCTCGGCCCAGAACTTCGCCGCGCCCGCCGACGCCGGTGGCCGCTCCACTGTCCAGGTCGGCTCGACCCCGCGCCTGATCAACCTGCCGCGCGGCTCGTCGATGGCCATCGACCTGCCGACCGACGCCCATGACGCCATCGTCTCCAACCCGGCGGTCGCCGAGGCCCTGACCCACAGCTCGCGGCGCTACACCATCATCGGCGTGGCCCCGGGCCAGACGGACGCCGTCTTCCTGGACGCCGCCGGCCGCACCATCCTGTCGCTGCGCATCCGCGTCGACGCCGGCGTCTATGCCCTGCAGGACACCATCGACCGCGTCGCCCCGGGTTCCCAGGCCCATGCCGAGGCGCTCAACGACAGCATCGTCCTGACCGGCATGGTCACCAGCCCCGCCGAATCCGACCGCATCGTCCAGCTGGCCCGCGCCTTCGTCTCGGCGCCCGAGAAGGTCATCAACATGCTGACCGTCGCCGGCTCCGACCAGGTGACGCTGCGGGTCCGTGTCGCCGAGGTTCAGCGCAGCACCGCCAAACAGCTGGGTCTGTCGTCGGACGTGATCTTCAACTCCGGCTCCCAGTCGATCAGCTTCGGCCGCGCCAACACCTATGGCGTCAACGGCTCATCCCTGGGCGGCGGCGGCGCCTGCTACGGCCAGACCGGCGCCCGCACGACGAACTTCAGCAACCAGAGCGGCGCCTCGAGCTCCAGCTCCCTGAGCAACATCACGGGATCCACGACGACCGACCTGGGCACCTCGCTCACGACCTCGGACGGGCGGATCCTAACCTTCAACGACGCCACGCCCGGCACGCTGGTGGTCAGCAACGCCAACGGAACCACCGCGACCCTGTCCGGCGACGCCGCAGCCAACTATCTGCGCACGACCGTCACCAGCACCAGCAACCCCGCCAGCATCAACCAGCTGGGCAACGCCCTGTCGCAAGCCGCCGCCGACCCCGCAACGGCCTCGACCTCGGCGCTCAACAGCCTGGTGCGGACGGTGGTGGGCGCGGTCACCGGCAACACGATCACCAACACCCTCCAGAACGCCATCAGCTCGACCTACAGCACCGTCACCGGCAACAACGCCAGCGCCTGTATGCAGGCGTTCGAGCGGGTCGGCCTGATCCGCACCCTGGCCGAGCCGAACCTGACCTCGGTCAACGGTGAAAGCGCCACCTTCCTCGCCGGCGGCGAGTTCCCGGTTCCGACGGGCCGTGACAAGGACGGCGCCATCACCGTCGAATACAAGCCCTATGGCGTCAGCCTGGCCTTCCGCCCGGTGGTCCGTTCGGCGGGCAATATCTCGATGCAGGTGTCGGTCGAGGTCTCCGAACTGGCCAATGACGGCGGCCTGACGATCGGCGCCGGCACAGCCTCTTCGATCACCCTGCCGGGCCTGAAGGTGCGGCGCTCCCAGACCACGGTCGAACTGCCCAGCGGCGGCTCGATGATGATCGCGGGCATGCTGCAGGAAAACACCGCCCAGACGATCGATTCCCTGCCCGGCGTCACCAACCTGCCCGTCCTCGGCTCCCTCTTCCGTTCGCGCGACTTCCTGAGCGGCGAGACCGAACTGGTCGTGATCGTCGAGCCCTATATCGTCAGACCGACCACCCCCGGCCAGATGCAGACGCCCGCCGACGGCCTGAGGATCGCCACCGACATCCAGTCCAACCTGTTCGGCCAGCTGAACCAGGCCTACGGCACCCCGGCGCCGACCCCCGCCAACGGCGCGGGATGGCAGGGCCCGGTCGGCTATGTGATCGAGTGAGGCGCAGATGAACCGTTTCCATCTCACGACCGCCGCCCTGGCGCTGGCTCTTCCCCTGACCCTGTCCGCCTGCATGGGCGGTCCAGCGGGCGGGACGGGCCCGACGCCGTTGAACCCGACCTCGCGCTTCACCCTTCAGGTCGAGCCCGACGTCGATCGCATCGCCCTGTCCGTGCATGAGGACGGGCTTTCGGCCAACCAGCAGAACGCCCTCGCCGCTGTCTCGAACCGCTTCGGCATCGCCGGCGCGACCGTTCTCCGGATCGAGGCCCCGTCGGGCGGCGACCCGGTCTCGGCGGATTTCGCCTGGCGGGTCAAGGCCGAGCTGGAAGCCCGCGGCGCGCCCGTCGGCGCGATCCAGGTCGTCGGCTACCAGGCTCCGGATCCCCGTGCGCCGGTGCTGGTCGGCTTCGAGACCGTCCGGGCCGCGGTGCCGCAATGCGGAACCTACTGGGGCAACCTCAGCCGGACCAACGGCAACAACGGCTCGGCCAATTTCGGTTGCGCCGTGACCGCCAATCTGGCGGCCCAGATCGCCGACCCGCGCGACATCGTCGCGCCGCGCGGCATGACCCCATCGGACAGCGGCCGTCGGTCCGTCGTCTTCGACAACTACCGCAAAGGCGAAGCCACCGCGGCCCCCCAGGAGGAACTCGTCGCGAATCGGCGGGTCTCGCAGGCGGTGAATTGATCCGATCATGAGTAACGCCTTCGCCCCCCGGAGCTACGAAGCCTTCGAGGACGAATTCGATCTCGACGCCGAATTCGCGCCTCAAGCAGGCGGCCCCGACGCGCGCGAGCCGCTGCAGTTCACCGCTCCGGCCGGCATGACCCCCATGCCGGCGCCGTCCGCGCCCGCCTATGCGCCCCAGGACGCGCCGGTCAGCGGCCAGATGCCCGTCGCCGCCTCCGGCTTCAATCCGGTCGGCGACATGATGGCCGACGCCATGTCGGCGCTCAGCCCGTCGTCGATGGCCGCCGAAGTCTCCGTGCCGCGCATCGCCATCCACGTCTTCGCCGAGCGTCAGGACACCCTGGCCGCCGCCGAGCGCGCCGGTCAGGACCGCCGCCTGTCGCGCGCCACGACCCAGATCCGCGTCGGCGGCGTCCCCGCGGCCGTCGAGACCTACCACCACGAGCCCACCCCGCCCCTGATCATCGTCGAATGCCTGGCGGACCCGCACACCCTGCTCCAGCAGGTCGACAGCCTGGCCGAGGTCTGCGACGCCGGCACCAAGGTCGTGGTCGTCGGCGCGACCAACGACATCATCCTGTTCCGCGAGCTGATGCGCCGTGGCGTGTCGGAATATCTGGTCGCGCCGGTCCAGCCCCTGCAGCTGATCGCGGCCATCGGCGGCCTGTTCGCCGACCCGGCCCAGCCCTTCGTCGGCCGCTCGATCGCCTTCGTCGGCGCGCGCGGCGGCGCCGGCGCCTCCTCGGTCGCGCATAACACCGCCTATGCGATGTCCGAGCGGATCGGCGCCAACACCGTCATCGTCGACTATGACCTGCCCTTCGGCACCGCCGGCCTGGACTTCAACCAGGATCCGCTGAACGGGGTCGCCGACGCCCTGGGCCAGCCCGACCGCCTGGACGCCACCCTGCTGGACCGGATGATGGCCCGCGTCACCGACAAGCTGTCGCTGTTCGCCGCCCCCGCCACCCTCGACGTCGACTGGGATATCTCGCCCGACGCCTTCGAGGAGGTGACCAGCCGTATCCGCTCCACCGCCCCCTTCGTGGTGCTGGACCTGCCGCACCTGTGGTCCGGCTGGATGCGCAAGACGCTGATTTCGGCCGATGAAGTGGTGGTTGTCGCGACCCCCGACCTGGCCTCGCTGCGCAATGCGAAGAACATGATCGATCTGATCAAGTCGGGCCGTCCGAACGACGCCCCCCCGCGGCTGGTGCTCAACCAGGTCGGCGTGCCCGGCCGTCCGGAGATCCCGGCCAAGGATTTCGGCGCCGCTCTGGGCGTCCATCCCAGCCTGATCATCCCGTTTGATGCCAAACTGTTCGGCGCCGCCGCCAACAACGGCCAGATGATCATCGACTCGGGCGCCAAGACCAAGGCCGCCGAGGCCTTCCAGACCCTGGCCCAGATCGTCTCGCGCCGCGAACTGCCGCAGATCGCCGGTCCCAAGGGCAAGCCCGCCGCCGCGTCTGCCTCGGCCAAGCCGGAGAGCAAGTCGCTCTTCGGCGCCATGTTCAAGAAGCGCTGATCCGCCGTGTTCGGTAAGCGCACAGGCCAGCCCGGACCCTCGGCCCCCTTGCAGCCCATGGGGCAACCCATGGCGCAGCCGGCTGAGGCCGCGCCCGCGTTCGGCGGCCAGCCGCAGCAGGGCGTCCAGACCCAGGCCTTCGCCTTCAACGCCGACGACGCGGCGCCCGCCCCGTCCGGCTTCGCCCAGACTCCGGGCGGCGCGCCCGCCGCCCCGACCGGTCCCGACCGGCTCGACGCCCTGGCCGCGCGTCCCAAACCCGCCGCTCCGGCTCCCGCGCCCAAGACCTCGGGCGGCCCCGGCCCCCGGGCCACCGCCGGCTTCGAACAGCTGAAGAAGGCCCAGCCCGTCGCCGAGATCGTGCGCGAGCAGAGCGACTATTATCACGCCACGAAGACCACCATCTTCAATGCGTTGATGAACACCATCGACCTGTCCCAGCTGGCCCAGCTGGACACCAAGGCGGCGTCGGAAGAGATCCGCGACATCGTCGCCGAGCTGGTGGCGATCAAGAACGTCTCCATGTCGGTCGCCGAGCAGGAGCATCTGGTCCAGGACATCGTCAACGACGTCCTCGGCTACGGCCCGCTCGAGCCGCTGCTGATGCGCGACGACATCGCCGACATCATGGTCAACGGCGCCGGCCGGGTCTTCATCGAGGTCAACGGCAAGGTCCAGCTGACCAACGTCCGCTTCCGCGACAACACCCAGCTGATGAACATCTGTCAGCGGATCGTGTCCCAGGTCGGCCGCCGCGTCGACGAAAGCTCCCCGATCTGTGACGCCCGCCTGCCCGACGGCAGCCGCGTCAACGTCATCGCCCCGCCTCTGGCCATCGACGGCGCGACCCTGACGATCCGGAAGTTCAAGAAAGACAAGCTGACGATGAAGAACCTGGTGGAGTACGCCTCCATCAGCCCGGAAGGGGCCCGCGTCCTGGGCGTCATCGGCGCCTGCCGCTGTAACGTCGTCATCTCCGGCGGTACGGGTTCGGGCAAGACCACGCTTCTGAACACCCTGACCGCCTTCATCGACCCCACCGAGCGCGTCATCACCTGCGAGGACGCCGCCGAGCTGCAGCTGCAGCAGCCGCACGTGGTTCGTCTGGAAACCCGGCCGCCGAACCTGGAGGGCCAGGGCGCCATCCACATGCGCGACCTGATCAAGAACTGTCTGCGGATGCGTCCCGAACGCATCATCGTCGGCGAGGTCCGCGGCCCCGAGGCCTTCGACCTGCTGCAGGCCATGAACACCGGCCACGACGGCTCGATGGGCACGCTGCACGCCAACTCCCCGCGCGAGGCCCTCGCCCGGATGGAATCGATGATCACCATGGGTGGCTATGGCCTGCCGTCCAAGACCATCCGCGAGATGATCACCGGCTCGGTCGACGTCATCGTCCAGGCGGCCCGCCTGCGCGACGGTTCGCGCCGCATCACCCACATCACCGAGGTGGTCGGTCTGGAAGGCGACGTCATCGTCACCCAGGACCTCTTCGTCTACGAAATCACCGGCGAGGATGAGCACGGCAAGGTCGTCGGCCGTCACCGCTCCACCGGCATCGCCCGCCCGCGCTTCTGGGACCGCGCCCGTTACTACGGCCTGGAACGCGAGCTGGCCGAAGCCCTCGACGCGGCGGAGTAGAGTTCACGCCATGCTGCCCATTCTCGCCGCCATCCTCGCCTTCGTGACCATCGGCGGTCTCGGCTGGGCGCTCGTCGGCGGCGACGATTCCTCCACCGCCGCCCTGAAGCGCGCGCAAGGACTGGGTCAACGCAGCCCGGCCAACGCCAAGAAGCTGGCCGCAGCCGCCGCCAGCAACACCCCCGAGGCGCGCCGCAAGCAGATCGTCGATCAGCTCAAGGAGGCCGACCGTAAGGAGCGCAAGGCCCGAATGACCATGGCGGCCAAGCTGAAGCACGCCGGCCTGACCCTGAACATCCGCACTTTCTGGATCATCAGCGCCGTGCTGGGCGTCTTCGGCCTGCTGCTGCCGCTGCTGCTCGGCGCCAATATCTTCATCGCCCTGGGCGCCGCCGTCATCCTCGGCGCCGGCCTGCCGCGCTGGGTCGTGGGCTTCATCGGCAAGGGCCGGATGAAGAAGTTCTCGGGCGAGTTCGCCAACGCCGTCGATGTCATCGTGCGCGGCATCAAGTCGGGCCTGCCGGTCCACGAGTGCTTCAAGATCATCGCCCGCGAGAGCCCTGCCCCGCTGGGCCCGGAGTTCCAGACCCTGGTCGAGGGCATGGGCGTCGGCCTGACCCTGCCACAGGCCCTGGACAAGATGTACGAGCGGATGCCGACCTCGGAGCTGCGCTTCTTCTCCATCGTCATCGCCATCCAGCAAAAGACCGGCGGCAATCTGGCCGAAGCCCTGTCCAACCTGACCACCGTGCTGCGCGCCCGCCGGATGATGGCCGAAAAGATCAAGGCCCTGTCCTCCGAGGCCATGGCCTCGGCGGGCATCATCGGCTCCCTGCCCCCCGTGGTCATGGGCCTCGTCTTCATCACCACCCCCGCCTACATCATGCTGCTGTTCACCGACCCGCGCGGTCAGGTGATGCTGCTGGGCGCGGGGCTCTGGATGTCCGCCGGCGTCTTCGTGATGAAGAAGATGATCGCGTTCAAGTTCTAGGCGGGAAAGATCATGGTCGCCTTCCTCACCAACCCGCAGAACCTGCTCTCCATCCTCGTGGGGGTGCTGGCCTTCGCCACCCTCTTCACCCTGCTCTCCTCCTTCGGCGGCGGGGCCAAGCTCGAGAACCGGATGAACGCCGTCGCCGTGCGCCGCGACGAGCTGAAGCGCCGCTCGCGTCAGGCCATGGCCAAGGACAGCGGCCTGCGCCATACCGACGCCGGCTTCCACAAGGACGTGGTCGAGAAGCTGAACCTGGCCAAGATGCTGGAAGACCCCAAGGTCATCGAAAAGCTGGCCCAGGCCGGCTATCGCGGACCCAAGCCACTCAACCGCTTCTACTTCTTCCGCTTCGCCTCGCCCTTCATCTTCTTCGCCTTCGTCGGCTTCTACCTGTTCATCTTCAACGACTTCGGCCTGCCCCTGATGGCGCGAGTGACGGCGACGATGGCGGCGGCGGTGATCGGCTTCTATGCGCCGAACATCTATCTCTCCAACATGATCGCCAAGCGCCAGCAGTCGATCATGCAGGCCTTCCCCGACGCCCTCGACCTGCTGCTGATCTGCGTGGAATCCGGCATGTCGATCGAGGGCGCCATCCAGAAGGTCTCACAGGAGATCGGCGGCTCCTCCATCGAACTGGCCGAGGAGCTGTCGCTGCTCTCGGCCGAGCTCTCCTACCTGCCAGAACGCCGTCAGGCCTATGAGGGGCTGGCCAAGCGCACCAACCACGCCGGGGTCAAGGCGGTCACCACCTCCATGGTCCAGGCCGAACAGTACGGCACGCCCCTGGGCGCCGCCCTGCGCACCATGGCCAAGGAAAACCGCGACCTGCGTATGTCCGCCGCCGAGAAGAAGGCCGCCGCCCTGCCGGCCAAGCTGACCGTGCCGATGATCGTCTTCTTCCTGCCGGTGCTGTTCGTCGTGATCCTGGGTCCGGCGATCATCAATATCCAGGACACGATGGCGAAGAGCCACTAGGGCGACCGATCCTCCCCCGTCGGGGGAGGTGGCTCCGAGCCCTTGCGAGGAGACGGAGGGGGCTCAAGCCAGACGCGGGATCCGCATGTGGCCCCCTCCACCGCTTCGCGGTCCCCTCCCCCGATGGGGGAGGATCCTTACGCCTTTTCGATCGCCTCGGCCGCCGCCTTCAGGGCCTCGCCGACGCCGATATAGGCCTCCTTGATCGCCTTGCGGTGCTTGTCGTGGAAGAACTCGCCGCGGAAGCCCCCGAACCAGACGCCGTTGGCGACGATGCAGTTGCCGGGCACCAGCTCCTCGATCTCGAAATAGCGCATGGCGTTGAACTGCCAGCCGCGCCGCTCGTGCCAGATCAGCTGGGCGTAGGGGCGCCAGTCGCCGACCTTGCCGATCACCTGCCGCTCGGGCATCCCCGGAATGGCCTCGGTCAGGCTGATCGAGCCGCCATAGCCGATGCGGCCCTCGGCGCCTGTCTCGATCGGGTTCCAGCTGCTCCAGGTCGCCAGATCGCCGACCAGGCTCCAGATCGTGTCCGAGGTGGCCTGCACCCCGATGCGGTTTTCGATGCGTGTCGAACTGTCCATGCCCGGTCTGTGGCACGGCGCGCGGGCGGAAGGAAGACAGGTCCGATGTCGCGGTCAGCGATTGCCTTCCGGACCCGGCTGGGAGGCGGGCGGCTCGGACGCCGCCTCCGCCCCGACCCCCGTCGAGACGGCCGCAGCCCTCAGCGCCGCGCTGGTCATGCAGATCACAAAAGCGAGCGCCAGCAACGCCGCATTGGCCGCGAACGGCCCGAACCCGGCCAGTTGATACAGCGCCACCCCGACCACCGGCGGGACCAGATAGCTGATCCCCGCGATGGACATCATCAGTCCCGCCACCGCCCCCTGCTCGGCCGGTCCGACTGCCAGGGAGGCGCCCGCCGTGAAGCCCGGCCGGGCGAAGCCGACGCCCATCGACACCACAGCATAGCCGACGACCACCCCATAGAAACCGGGCGCGAAGATACTCAGCAGATTGCCGGCCAGAGCCATCCCCGCGCCCCAGCGCATCAGGGCGCGCGGCTCGAGCTTCAGCAGGGGGATCAGCCCCCACTGCACCATCAGGGTCGCGGCGGCCCCGGCGAACATGGCCGTGGCGATGAAGGGTTGGGCCTGCAGCGTGGTCAGTCCCGTTTTCGCCATCTCGTCGATGACGTGGAAGCCCAGCACCGAAATGTTGATCGCCTGGGCTCCCGTGACCAGCAGGCCGTAGATCAGGAAGTCCCGCACCCGGGCGTCCTTCCACAGACCCCTTCCGTCATGATCCTTCTGGCCCGTCGGCGAGGGGATGCGGGTCACGCCCCCGCTCGGCAGCTTGCGCGCCACCCAGACGAAGGCCGCGGCGGCGACGGCGGCGAAGACGTACATCGGCCCGGCCAGTCCCACGACCGGCAGGATCAGCAGCGGCGCCAGCGTGGGACCGATGACCGTGCCCAGCCCTTGCGCCGAGGCCAGCAGGGACATGGCCTGGGTCCGCTCCTCCGGCGCCGTGCGGTCGGCGACATAGGCCTGTGAGGCGATCGGGGCGGCCGAGCCGAAGACGCCGTAGATGGTCCGCCCCACCGCCATCAGGACGAAGGCCATCACCGGCCCCAACCAG
>Ga0209630_10001057_pt1 | contig 30572 bp, 28 predicted proteins | sample COG_01_FD_184745 | JGI IMG/M metagenome (GOLD analysis project Ga0209630, IMG submission 184745) | Pelagic Microbial community sample from North Sea - COGITO 998_met_01 (SPAdes) (version 2) | ecosystem: Environmental > Aquatic > Marine > Neritic zone/Coastal water | place: Helgoland, sampling... | reverse complement strand
ATCTAGAAAACAACCAAGCCGTTCGTGACGTGATTGACTTATATAGAAACGACAACGATTAAAAGATTAGAAATGAATAAAACATACAATTACCAACTTCCACAATTACCCGAGAGAACTATTAAGCCTCGTGAAAAAGGAATGACTATGGTAATGGATAAGGGCTTAAGCCTAAGAGAAGCAGAAGACTTCTTATCGATGACTGAACAGTATGTAGACGTAATTAAATTGGGTTTTGGAACATCTATCGTGTCTCCAAACTTGAAAGAAAAAATTGCTTTATACAAAGAAGCAGGGATACCTGTTTATTTTGGAGGAACTCTTTTTGAGGCCTTTTTGGTGCGAAACAAGTTGGACGACTACCTGAAATACCTTGACAAATACGACATTCAGCATATTGAAGTAAGTGACGGTAGTATTGAAATATCTCAAGACGAGAAATGTGAATATATCTCACGATTATCAAAGGACTTCACCGTATTGTCTGAAGTAGGATCTAAAGATGCAGAGAAAATCATCCCTCCATATAAATGGATTGCTATGATGAAAGCGGAACTTGAAGCTGGAGCTTGGAAAGTTATTGCAGAGGCACGCGAAAGCGGTACAGTTGGTATTTTTAGAAAATCTGGAGAAGTTAGATCAGGTCTGGTAGAAGAGATTTTGACACAAATTCCTCAAGAGAAAATTTTATGGGAAGCCCCGCAAAAAGTACAACAACTCTGGTTTATCAAGTTATATGGTAGTAATGTAAGCTTAGGCAACATTGCACCAAACGAGGTAATACCGCTCGAGACTTTGAGAATTGGTTTGCGTGGAGACACGTTTAACTTTTTCTTATAAAAGCTGTATTTTTAATCCATGAAACGTGTAAAACTCCTGTTCTTCCTTCTGATTTGCAGTGTAACAAGTTCTTATGCGCAATGGTCAATGGGAATTGGGGTTAATACGGTTTTACCACAAGGAGTTATTTCGCAGCAGAACTACCCCTTGGGTATTGGAGGTGACTTTACATTATTGAGCCCAACGGTTCTTAACAAGGAATCGAACTTTAAACTCCAGTTTGGCATTAATTTTGGCGGTAGCGACAATGGCCGAAAGTCATTTAAAACCAATGGCCAATTCGAAGAAGGTTCACTTAATTTTTACAACTGCATTGCCAATAGTCAGGTGACTTCGCGTCTTACGTATATCCCCCACCCAAGATTTAGTTTATTTTCAGAAATTATAGCCAGTCGTACTTTATTTCATTCTGGATTAAACGAAGTAACTGAAACGGATGATAGCTACAATCACTACCACAAGGTGGTTGCTTCAAAAGGTTTATTCAGGTATGGTGCAGGATTTGGTGGATCTTATTATGTCAATCACTTGGTTCGGCTTGACTTACGCTTTGACTACACAAAAGGCGAGTCTGTCGAATTTATTGATATGTCTTCCACTAGGCGGACAGAAGACGGATATAATTTTGACAAAGGCACAGCTAGCCAATCAGATTTAGTTAACATCCAATTGAGAGTCAGTTGGTTACTTCGGATAAAACAACAAGGCTAAATAAGATGTTTAACTGGTACAGTTTATGTATTAACTATATCATACAAGCACTAAAGACTGAATTATGAAAACAAAAGTACTTTTAGCATCTTTATTAATCCTAAGCGGTTTGAGCGTTTCAGCCCAATGGCAATTCGGATTTGGCGGGATGGGTTTAGGCCCAGTGGATCGTTTTGATAGTTCGGTATACAAACCTGGTGCTGGCTTTTTCATGAACATAACATCACAGTCGGTACTTCCTAAAGCGTCTCCGTACGAAATTCGATTTGGCATATACCTAGACCACATGTGGTCTGGCTCAAAGAACTTTGATGTTGATTTGGCCGACCCAATTACTGAGCAAGGCCAAACCACTTTTCAGAATAGCAGTGTTGGCAATCACTTTATTACACGATTTGGGTACAAAGCAAGTCCGAAAATCACCTTGTTTACCGACGGTATTATTGGTCATCGAAAGTTTTATTCGCAAACCACCACAGGTGTTAAGGGTGGATCTGAAGAATATGAAGACGACATCAATCGCGTTTTCACTTCACGAACCTTTAGATATGGCATTGGTGTTGGAACACGCTTCAATCTTGGTAAATCTTTCGGTATTGAGTTACGGGCCGATTACACCCGAGGAAACGAAGCATCATACTTCGACTTAGATGAAATCAAGGAAACAACAACGTCTTTTGAGTATGCCGATGAAACATGGGCGCACTCAGACCTTTTTGTTTATGGGATTGCACTGAACTGGAAGTTGTTTCGCATTCAAAGCTCTGGAAGTTATAACGGCTCAAACGACGCTCCGAATAATTATACCCCATCGCCAACCTATCGAAGAACATATCCTAGACGGAGAACAACAACCCGAACCACTAAGCCTAAAAAGAAGGTGACGCCAAAAAAGGATATTAAAAAGAAAGAAAAAGAGGTCCCAATTACGTGGTAATCCTAACCAAGGTTGTACACCAACCCCACGCTAAACCATCTGTTAAACATACCAATACGGTTAAATATACGTCTTGAATTGGTAGGCAATTTGCTGCTTATTTTATTTAACGAATAGGCGTGTCTTACCCTGAATCCCAGCTGATCGCTAAAATCGTACGTCGACCCCAGTAAAAAAGCTATTTCTAAAGGGTTGAATTCAGCATCTGTGGCTGTTATGCCGTCGTCAATAGTTCCACCAAGATTTACGTCTACAGACAAACCGGTGTGAAATGTAAGTTGCTCTACAGTTGGAAGCCTTTTGGTATACACCAACGGGAAATCGATATAATTAGACTTAATGATATAGATGGGTTGTAACGCGGCGTCTGGGTCATTGACCAGCTTACTCCCTTTCTGCGCATAGAGTATTTCAAAACCCAATGACGCTGTTTCATCCAGGTCATGATATATCCCTATGCCAGCATTTAAACCCAACTTATTGTATCCGGCGATATGATCTCCATCAACCTGAGCAAAATTTGCCGAACCGATGACACTAGCTTTAAAAAACTGCGCTTGACTTTGTTCTGCAACTAGAATCACAGATAGGCTAAAAACGATTCTTGTGAGATAGATGTAATATTGGGAGAAATTCATTGAAATGTTGTTTCGATTTGAATCAAAAATAAATAAACTTGTATGTAAGTGACGCACAATGACAAAAGCTCAGTTTAACAAAGACATTACAGGCTACTTAATTTTATCAATCCTTGCTGAAGCCGACGGTGATTTCGATGCTCGCGAAGGATCAGTAATTGTAGATTACATCAATAAAAATTTCCCGTTTGGCGGAAACCTAGAATTGGCGGCTGAAGAACTAAGTTCCTTAAATTCTGACGATTATGAAGACAAAATGCTTTCTCTTGCGCAAGACTTCTATGCTGAAAGCAACCCTAAAGAACGTACAGAATTTTTGCGTTTTGCCATGAAACTGGTGCGCGCTGACGATCAAATAGCTGATGAAGAAAATGTTTTAATTACCAAGCTATTTGAAGCCTGGGACATTTAGGTTTTAGGCGAAAGTTCCAAAATTGTTGCGGCTTTAGCACAACATATTTTTTCTGCATTCTTCTTGGAGTAGTTTTCTGCAGTACAAATTTCTTCACCGTCTACTTCTAAACCGATCTTAAACTTGCCATTTTTTGAGTCTCCTTTGTCCTTAATCACAGTAAACACAAGCTTCTTTTTGTTCTTTTGTGCCCACTGATTCACCAAACTCTTATAGTTGATGTATTGATTTTGAATCTCGTCCAAGTCTATGTGGGGTTTGAGTAACTTTTTATATACAAAGGACTTGGTCTTGCCATATCCTCTATCTAAGTAAATCGCGCCCACAAGTGCCTCCAAAGCATTACCAGCTAGTGAACCCATCACGTGTCGGTTTTTCTGCAACACATTCTCCACTTCTATAAAGGATGGAATACCAATTTTTATGGCCATAAAACTTAATTGTTTACGACTCACAATCTTACTTCTTACCTCAGTTAGAAAGCCTTCGCCTTTAAACGGAAACTTTTTAAATATGATTTCAGCGATAACCATATCCAGTACGGCATCCCCTAGGTATTCTAATCTTTCGTTGCTGTTTTTTTGGCTTGTATACTGGATGTTTTCCGATGCCGAAAGATGTCTAAATGCCTTTTTGTAAAGCTTAAGGTTTTTGGGCTTAAACCCAATGAGTTGCTTAATACTTGCCCGAGTTTGTTTATCCTTTTTATTTTGGAAAAGCGTCAAAGGCATTTGAGATTTAAGCCTGGAACTTTTTCATAATGAGCGATACATTATGCCCTCCGAAACCAAACGTATTGCTTAACGCGGCGTTAACTTCTCGTTTTTCAGCCTTATTAAATGTAAAATTCAGTTTTGGATCAAGTTGTTCATCGTCGGTAAAATGATTTATCGTCGGTGGAACTATACCTTTGGTAATGGCCATTATACAGGCTACCGCTTCAACAGCACCCGCTGCACCTAACAAGTGACCAGTCATAGATTTTGTTGAACTGATATTCAAGTTATATGCATGGTCGCCAAATACACTTTGAATTGCCTTTGTTTCGGCAATATCACCTAGTGGCGTTGAGGTTCCGTGCACATTGACATAATCAATGTCTGAAATGTCCATTTCAGCATCTGCAAGTGCATAACGCATGGCGTTACTTGCACCTAGTCCATCTGGATGTGGTGCAGTAATATGATGCGCGTCAGCCGATAATCCGCCACCACCTACTTCGCAATAAATGTGGGCTCCTCTTGCTTGAGCGTGTTCTAAAGTTTCCAATACAAGACCTGCCGCACCTTCACCTAGAACAAAGCCGTCTCTGTCATTATCAAAAGGACGACTTGCCGTTTTAGGATCGTCGTTACGTCCGCTTAAGGCTTTCATTGAATTGAACCCACCCATGGCAAGTTCATTGACACAGGCTTCTGAACCACCTGTAATCATAACATCAGCTTTACCCATTCGTAAATAGGTAAATGCATCCATTATGGCATTGTTTGAAGAGGCGCACGCACTTACCGTAGTAAAGTTTGGCCCTCTAAAATTATATTTCATTGAGATATAACCACTGGCTATATCCGAGATCATCATTGGAATAAAGAATGGACTAATACGCGGTGTACCATCACCCTCTATAAATGTTCTGGTCTCTGTTAATAGTGTATGTAAACCACCAATTCCTGAGCCCCAGATTACGCCAGCCCGATCTGGATCAACAGCACCTTCACCAGTTAGCTTCGCATCTTCCATCGCTTCTTGTGCAACAACCATTGCATAGTGCGTGTACGGGTCCATGCGTCGTGCTTCACGACGGTCCAAGAAATCCTCAACTTTAAAATCCTTTACCTCACAGGCAAAGCGAGTTTTAAATTTGTCCGGGTCGAAACGTGTAATAAAATCGGCACCACTAACACCCGCTGCAAGATTGTTCCAATATTCTTCTTTGGAATTCCCGATAGGTGTTAGTGCCCCGATACCAGTTACAACAACTCTTTTGAATTGCATGCAACTAAATTACTTTGTGTTTTCTTCGATGTAAGAAACAGCTTGTCCAACTGTTCCAATTTTTTCAGCTTGCTCATCAGGAATGGCGATATTGAATTCCTTTTCGAATTCCATAATCAATTCCACTGTATCTAATGAATCAGCGCCTAAATCATTTGTAAAACTAGCTTCTAATGTAACTTCTGAGCTTTCAACACCGAGCTTGTCTACGATGATGTCTGTTACTTTTGATGCAATTTCTGACATTGTTTTTACTTTTTAAGTCGTTAAGGGTGCAAAGAACATTTTTTTCATTAAAAAACACAAGTAAAATATTATCCCGCTTAATTTTGACAATTCTTTAAATTTTAATGAAACGCCACTTTTTAAGGGAAACACAGGAGCATCCGAATCGGATTTATGGATTGGTATGTGCAAAACCTTTTACACAGATGGTATGGAATCTATCCGAAATGTTGGATATCCCCTTTGAAAGAGACATAGATATAACACTTAATAACAAAACTGAAACAAAGCGTTGGCCAAGATTTACCTATATAGATGAAGACATGAAAACCACATTTTCTGTAGTAAAAAATAAAGGAGTGGACAATATACTTGCCCCTGAATTACGAAACGTGGATGCTTTTCTGATAGAAACAAATCATTCCTTGACATTTCAGTTAAGTTTGGATAAAGTTTCTAAAACAAGTTTTATAGACTTTTGTTTTGAAGTAACACCTAAAATGATAAACGAAGAGACTGACCTATTACTCTATATAGATTAAGGTCAGCACATATTATGGCAACTGATTTAACATACAACAAGACCAAAATAATAGCGACAATTGGTCCTGCAACCTCAGACAAGGATACTTTGCGCAAGCTAATCGAGTCTGGGATGGACGTGGTTCGGATAAACTTTTCTCATGGCAGCCACGAACAGCACCTTAAAGTAGTAACCAACATCAAACAACTAAACCTTGAAATGAACCGCAGTATTTCTATACTGGGTGACCTTCAAGGACCAAAACTTCGAATAGGTGAAGTCAAAGAAGGTACGTTCTTAAAGGAAGGTCATGAACTAACGATAACGACTACCGAATGTGTTGGAGATAGCGATCAGTTATATGTAAACTACCCTGCACTGCCTACCGACATAAAGGTCGGAGACCCTGTTCTTATCGATGATGGGAATATCTCTGTTGAGGTTATTGAGAAAGTTGACGACAAAAACTTTAGAGTAAAAGTCATTTATGGTGGCCCAATTTCGTCTAAAAAAGGTTTTAACTTACCCAATACCGACATCAGTTTACCTAGTTTAACGCCTAAAGATATTGTTGACTTAGAATTTGCGGTAAAACATTATTTCGACTGGATTGGCTTATCTTTTGTTCGTAAAGGTGCTGACGTAACAGACCTTAGAAAAAGAATAAATGATCTAAACGGCACAGCACGGATTATTGCCAAAGTAGAAAAACCTCAAGCCATCAGATACATCAAGTCTATAGTAAAAAAGGCGGATGCGGTTATGGTAGCGCGTGGTGACTTAGGTGTTGAAATGCCTCTGGAACAAGTTCCGATGCTACAGAAGAAAATTGTAAATCGTTGTCTTGACTTTTCAAAACCTGTAATTATCGCTACCCAAATGATGGAAAGCATGATTAACAATGCCCGACCTACACGTGCAGAAGCTAGTGATGTGGCAAACGCCGTTATGGATGGAGCTGATGCGGTGATGTTAAGTGCTGAGACTTCTGTTGGAAAATACCCACTTGAAGCCGTTCAAGCGGTTCAGAAGATTGTTAAATCTACAGAAGACGGTTGGGACGACATATACCACAAAGGAAAAAAGCCTTCAAAATCGTCTCCAACATTCCTGTCGGACCAGATTTGTTTTTCAGCTGTCCAAATTAGCGAACAAATACACGCTTCGGCAATCATTAGCATGACACAGTCTGGGTACACGGCTTTTAAAATAGCAAGTTGTCGTCCTAAATGTCACATATTTATATTTACCAGTAACAAGTACATTTTTAGACTACTGAACTTAGTTTGGAATGTGCGTGTTTTCTATTATGACAGAATGGAAAGTACGGATCAAACCATGAACGATGTGCTTGACATTTTAAAGACAGAGCAATTAATCGCAGAGGGTGATTTGGTTATTCATACGGCAAGTATGCCAATCTTAAGCAAGTCAAAAACAAATGCGTTAAAAATTAGTAGAGTTGACTAATGGATGAAATTGTAAATAAAGTTGCGAATAGCCCACTAATTACCTTCAACCTAGAAGAGTACTATGACCAATCTGAGGTTGCGGAATTCGACATGAAGGACCATCTCTTTCAAGGCCTTATTTTAAGGGAAAAAGACTTCAGGTTGTTTATCAAAGAATGTGATTGGTCGACTTACCAAGATAAGAATGTTGCCTTGTTTTGCAGTGCTGATGCCATTGTACCAACATGGGCATACATGTTGGTTGCCAATAAACTTGCAGGCATTGCCAACCACGTTCATTACGGTAATGCAACCGACATGCAACAGGCAATAATCCTTGACAAACTAAACGACATTGACATCGAATCATATAGAGACAAGATGATTGTGGTTAAAGGTTGCAGTGATTTAGATGTGCCGATTGGCGCCTATGTAGCCATCACAGAGAAGTTTACACCAGTAGTTAAAAGCATCATGTTTGGAGAACCGTGTAGCACGGTGCCAATTTACAAAAAGAAACGTGTCTAAACAGGCCAGAACATTCTTAACCATTGGAGCAATCCTTGGCGCAATAAGCGTTGCAGTTGGTGCATTCGGAGCCCATGGACTAAATGACTTTTTGGAAGAAGCTGGCCGTATCGATACCTTTAAGACTGCCGTGAATTATTTGTGGTATCACACATTTGCGGTCTTGTTGGTTGGTTTAATATCCATGCACAAACCGTCAAAACTCATTCACCTCGCTGGATATTTATTTCTGCTCGGTATTCTTCTTTTTTCTGGATCACTCTTTCTCCTTATAAAAACGAGCAACCCTAGCTTGGGTGCTGTTACCCCTTTTGGGGGTTTAATGTTTATTGTTGGGTGGGTGTTGCTAGCGGTTGGTATTTTTAAAAGATAGCCTATAATCCTACAACGCAGGATAAACGTAAGAAACCTGACCGTCCGCAGGCAAGAGCCCTATCTCTTTGACTTCAGTCTCATAGTCCCGTAGGGCTTAGCAGCCCTATAACCCGCTCATACTTTTTGAGCGCAAAAAGTAGGCAAAAACGCTCTCCAGAAATATGCTCCCTCTCTTTCGTCTGCCAAGAAAATCTAAAAAAAGAGTTCAGCCAAACGACTGAAAATCCAAGCACTTTTATTGATTTTCTACGGCATCCTCAATTCACCCCGTCGCTTACCCGCATTTCTGTTGGGCCAACACGCTTTAAATAATGCTTGATTTACGACGACCTTTGAAATTCACTCCAGTGGGCGGATGCATGAATTTAACATTAGTGACTTTCCGCTATCCGCTGTCAACTATCAATTGTTAATTACTAATTGCTATTTGTCAATTGCTATTTGCCTTTCTTCTTCCGAAGCCGTATCCGATCAAACTGCTTTCGGAAATAGAATCCAACTCCCGTCGTGGTCACATTGGTTACATCACCTAACGTAGGATCACTGGCTCTTTTGTGATAAGCCTTCAGTTTGAGTGTGCCATCCTTTTTCACTTTATAGACCAAATCCAGATTATAGGGATCTTTAGCCGCACTGGAATTTGCGTTGTATTCAACGGCCAACTCTATACGCTCATTCATCAACTTTCTTCGTGCAGATACAATGAGTTCTGCCCGTTCTTGGTCGGTGATTCCGCTACGGGTTTTGTAGTCGACCCCTAGTTCTAAGTTTTTATCGTACTCGCTGATCCAATTATTGACTTGATTCGAAAGAAACGTCCCAACACTGGCGCTGACGATGTCTCTATAGTCGTTTGAGGAAGACAACCCTATCCCAAAATTTGACGCTGGCGAAAAGGAGCCAAACGTGATTAGCGAAAACACCTGCCGATTCATCTCATCAGGGTCGGCTTCAATTTTTTTCACTAAAGAGTTAAACTCTGTAAACGTGTTTGACGTGATATCTGGGAACTCCCAATCAAATGAGATATCTGGATTAAACAATTCTCCTTTCAACTTCAACAATACATTCATCTTGATTTGTGTATTATACGCCTCTTCGTTACCGTCCACTAAGCCAATCATGAGGTCTAAAGGATTGGCTCTATTTCTTGCCACTGCAGCTGCAAGATCAATTTTCGCATTGTATGGGTCCCCATTCCACACGACTTGGCCGCCTGGCCTGATATCAAATTTCTCGCTGACTAACGTTGGCGATGAAAAAGGATAAATACCCTTAGTGATTTCAAAAACACCATACATAAATAAATCCTCACCTGACGCATATTGAATTTTTACGTTCCCGAATCCACTTCCTGTAATTTTATCGTCTAATACTTCATCAAACAACAAGATAAACTCCGCATCCTCGGTTAAATCTATTTCTAACAACATGCTAATCTTTTGGTCACTTTCAATTTCTTGTTCTGACTTGACTGCTGAAGTATCATCCTCGTGCTTCTTAAATGTTATGTAATCCTCGTAGGCATTGTCCGAATCATCATAAATAGGAATGGTGAGTGTAGAACCACGATTCGTTTTGGCTTTTATACTGATTACTAAATCCTCCACTGGCCCTTTAAAATCTGCTCTTCCGGTGGCAAACCCAGTGCCATAGAATACTTCATTTTGTGCTTTTGTTGTATTCAGCACCATGATGTTGTTGGCTTCTGTCACCGCGACATTCATAACCATATCCGCAAAAAAATCATGTTTTATTTGACCACGAACCTTTGCCGTATTACCAAGTTCATCTCTAACAACCAAGCCTCTAAAATCAATTGACTTGTTAGACAAACCGATTTTATCGTCAACAAAATAACGGGTATTCAAGTAGTCAACAACGATGCTAACTTCATGTGTTTCAATAACGCCTTTAAATTGGGGATCTTCAAATGTGCCCAATAGTCGAATATTTCCTGACGCGGTCCCATTAAATTCGGAAGCCAAGTCTTTAAATATAGGTTCTAGTGGCTTTATCGCTGCGTCATTGGCCGTTACAATCATGTCCAAACGTCCGTCTTCCTTCGAAAGGTCCAATGTCCCTTTTGCACTTACGTCTTTCAGCAACCCTTGTTTAACAGTTGCTTCCACATACATTTTTAACGGGTTTTCTTTGGAACTTGTTTCTATTTCAAAATTCCCAAGGGTATCGCCATTCACGGCAAGGTTTTCTATTTCAATATTTCCTTGAATTACAGGCCTACTCATGGCTTGATAAATACTTATTGAATCATCAGACACTCCACCAAGTTCTAATTCCCATTGTTTCAATAAGGGATTAAAACTGCTTAAGTCAAGACGTTTAGTATTAATGACCACATGATGGTTCGGCACGTCATCAACAATACCGTTTACGTATAATTTCTGGTTGCCGTGGGTCAACGACAAGTTGGTTAATTCAAGCCCATTCCGTGAATACATAGCATGGTTGTCGTTATTGAATCGCCAAGGTTTTTGATCTAGATATAGTTTCGACTCTTCGAGTTGCAACATGATTGAGTCGTTTTGAAAGGTTAAATTTCCAAATGACCGCAATGCAAGTACATCCGTCGTGTCTGCAAAATCCAATAAAAATTCGAGGTAGTTTGGTAGAATACTCATATTCAGCACCAGGTTGTCCGTCACGGTATCTCCTCCATTTTGAACCAGTGTTTTGACATCAGAACTTAAGTTGAGTAGTTGATGCGGACGCTTGCGCACGACCAAATCATTGTCGACCAATCGATATTGACCATACTCCAAATAATCAAACAACGCCCTTGATTCTAAACTTTCTTCCTCTGTATTGTAACTAATGACCACCTTGCCATTACCCAGTTTCATTGGATAAGGCGTCCAATAATCAATCAGTTCATTGGCTGTGATTTGAAATGCGGCGTTGGCTATAATCTTGTCTTTTAACTCAACAGAATCATAAAAATCTGGAAACAGCGTATGTAAGAAATCCGTATACACGACGCCAATGTTTTTCAGACTAAACTCTCCTGACAAATTCCCATTAAGGTAATCCGAAACCACCGTCAGACTTCGTGACGAATTTGTAATGGCACTGCGCACTTCAAGGTTTTTTAGGTTTAATTCTTGATTATCCCGTTTTACCTGAATGTTTTGCAGATTGGCATAGCCTTGCATATTATCCGGATCATTTCCGCGCAGTTGAATATCCATTTTCGCGGCGATCTTGGTGTCTATGGTGTCTAGCCCTAGTGCCTTCAGGTCTATGTTCCCGATATCAGCAGTAAAATCAAACTTAGGCAGTGCGCTTTTAAAATCTATTCTCCCATTAAACACAAATTCCAACTTCTCGTCATTCAGCCACGCTTTACCATCAAAATTCTGGTCGGTGTACAAACCGTTTGCTTTAATATCGGATATGCGTTTCCCATTGTATTCAACAAAATTAATTTGGCTTTTAAAACGCGTTCTAAGATTATCAAACGTCAAACCATAACCCTCTTCCAAATCAAAATTGAAACTGGTCAAGCCCAACTGTTCATCTCCTAAAAACCCGCCTACATCAAAATCAGTCGCCTGAAGATTGCCAAAGTATCGTGCTGCGTCATCCTGTAAAAGTTTAAAATTTATGCGAGAATTGAGTTTCCCCAAGCTAGACAGTAGCACGCCATCCGCAGCGAAGTCAGAATAAAATCCGGTTAAATGTCCTGTAAAATTGAATTCATCAAATCGTTTGACTTTTTCTTGAAGATCCAAGTTCAATATCCGCTCAACTTCACTTGTATTTGAAACCAGTTTATTCAATTTCAATTTGATAAACGAGCTTCTCCAGTCTGGCAGGCCATTTAAATCCACGTCTCCTACCAGCCTTGTATTGTTCCCTAAGCCAATATCAAAATCATCGATTTTAAAATTTCTAATTGTCCCCTGCGCATCCCCGGTCACGGTGGCAATGTTGTGTGCATATGGTAATAAGTTGTAAGAGAAATAGGCTAAATCTTCGGTATTAATCTCCGCCCTATCCAAATGAGATGTAATCTGCACATCGTCAATAAACTGTTTAAAGTCTCCAAAACTTGTGTATTCAAAAGCGATAAAATCTTGAATCGTTGATCTGTTCGTTTTGAATTGTAAATCGCGGTACTCCATTCCTCGAGAATGAATCTTCGCCTTACACACCATTCGTTTGACAGCCAATCCATGCTTCTCAACAGTCGACAGCGACTTAATTTTAAAATCTAGGGAATCCCCTATTAAATAAAAATCTTTGAATGATCCGTTAATCTGATTAAAAGTAAAATCATTTTCGTCAAACTTCCGATCTTGTGGGGGAGCGATTCCTTCAAGTCTATACCTAAACGACCCGTCTTCCATATTTAATGCCTTAAACAAAACATTCCAGACCTTTCCTGTAGGGGTTTGCTTGCGACTTAGGTCTACCAAAAATTGGTAGTTCATTTCTGTTTCGCCTCGTCGTTGAATAAAGTTTACAATCGGTCTTTTAAGCATCACATCACCTAACTTCATTTGCTGCGTGGATCGGCTAAACTGATGCACCTTGAATCGGACTTGTTCTATAAAAAACATCGAATCTGCATGTTTGTCTCGCACTAAAACGTCATGTAGAACTACTTGGCCGTTCCAACTGAAATTCACAGACTTGATTTTCACTTCCGTTTCTATAGATTTTGACACGGAATAACTGACCTCATTCACTATGGCCGTTTGAATAGCAGGAATACTTACTAAAACAGACACAACAAGCACTAACAAGACGAGTATTATCAACGTCCGCAGTCCAAATTTTGCTATTTTTGAAAAAACCTTTTTCAACAATTCGAAATTAGTCAAACTCCCGTCAAATCGAGTATTAATCAACCCGTAGTGCCTGATAAAAAAGACATAATTATTCTTGCGATTGAATCGTCTTGTGACGATACTGGAGCTTCTATTATACATAATGGCAAAATCCAGTCCAATATTGTTGCAAGCCAACAAGTTCATGAACAATACGGGGGAGTAGTTCCAGAATTGGCTTCTAGGGCTCATCAACAACACGTCCTTCCCGTTGTTGACGCGGCGTTGAAGGAGGCCAATGTACAAAGCTCAGCACTAAGCGCAATTGCCTTTACGCAAGGTCCAGGATTACTTGGCTCACTAATGGTTGGCGCTAGCTTCGCCAAGTCAATGGCACTTGGCCTTGATATTCCAATCATTGGTGTGAATCACTTAGACGCTCATGTTCTGGCTCACTTTATAGACGCAACTGAAGTCAAGTTCCCCTATCTATGTTTATTGGTTAGTGGAGGTCATACCCAGATCGTAAAAGTGATAAGTCCTGAACATATCGAAATACTTGGCAAAACACGGGACGATGCAGCAGGAGAAGCATTTGATAAGGCAGCTAAAATGCTGGGATTACCCTACCCCGGTGGCCCAGTGCTCGACAAACTTGCTCAAAAAGGGGACCCTCTTTCATTTAAATTCCCAGACTCGAGAGTAGACCAACTGGATTTTAGTTTTTCAGGGTTAAAGACAGCAGTCCGTTACTTCATTCGAGACATGCCTGAGACCAACCCCAATTTTGTGGAACAAAATTTGAACAATATCTGTGCATCTATTCAGCACACCATTGTGTCTTACTTGATGAGAAAATTGATAAAAGCAGTGAAAGAAACGGGGATAAATGAAATTGCTATTGCGGGTGGCGTTTCTGCAAACAGCAGCTTGCGTAACACGATTCAATCCAAAGCTGCGGAATTGGGATGGACCGTTCACATCCCTGCTTTAGAATACTGTACGGATAATGCAGCGATGATTGCTCAGGCTGGTCATTTCCAGTATCTGGCAGATAATTTTGTAGGCCAAGATGCCGTACCATATGCGCGATTAGGAAAATAATATGAGAAAACTACTCACAACAACCATAACACTTTGCTTGTCGATACTATCTATCGGACAGGTTCATGATACCACGATGTATAGACAGAATAAAGTGAAGTCTGTAAGCACTTGGGTTCACATGATCGCCTTCGAAAAATCGAACGACACCTGCTTGTCGGCTGTTAAGGAAATCAATAAACAAGGGAGCCCGACCTATGTCAAGATGGATTACCATTGTCAAGGGTGGGACGTCATTAATGAGCTCAAATACACCTACGACGAAAACAACTTTATGAGTGGTTTAACAACCTTACAAAATGACCAAGTCATTAGCGAGTTGGCTGTCACGGTCGACAGTTTTGGACGTATTCGAACTGAAAAGAACAAGTTTTTCGAACCTTATACTGAAATAGAAGTTAGAAACGTATACTTCGGAGAAGGAAAAGATGCGGACTCGATGTACGCCGCAGAGGTAAGCGGAACCGACACTACCTATTTTATGACCAAATATACCTACAGTAACAACAGGTTGATAAAATCAAATACAGTGAACGCTACTACAAACAAACCTGTGAATATGCTAACCAACAGGTTCGATCAAAAGGGGCGATTAACCCGTTCTGAGTTTATCTACTTTTTGGGTTACGACAACGATAACATTACGAAATACGAATACAACGATAAAGATCAAATCATAAAAACGAAAAGTGAATTGACCGATTTGGTCGCTGAGTTCTACTACACCAAAGATGGCCTGCCTACAAAAACGTTTTATTACAATAAATTTGGGGCATTAGAAGGCGAAGTGTGGTACAAATACACCTATTATGAATAACATGTTGGTTTTGTGGATAGGATTAGGTGGCGGCTTAGGGGCGATATTTCGTTACGCTCTTTCTGTCCTGATTAATACAAAATCAGAACACACTTTTCCGTGGTCTACACTAACAGTAAACTTACTGGGTTGCTTTTTAATCGGTTTGTTATGGCAATACTTGAGTAAAAGCACCAACCTGAATGCTTTTTGGTTAATTGGTTTTTTGGGTGGATTTACCACTTTTTCTAGCTTTGGCTTAGATGGTCTAAAACTATTTAATTCTGGAGCATTTACCCAATTGATTACATATGTATTGATAAGTAATATAGTTGGCTTATTACTCGTTTTTATAGGGACTAAAGTAGCCGACTTAACACTGGTATAAAATCATGAACAAACTTACATCCATCATATTGTTATTATTTATCGGCATAGCCGCTCAGGCTGAATACCTGCTTATACCGATGGATGATTCTCAAAAAGATCACCTCAAAGCATACGGCATTGCATATTCTGTTTTGGAATTTGATAAAGAAGTTGAATGGTTGTTGAATTATAAGGGTGGTGCTTTTATGACCGCATATTATGAAGACTTTGAGAAGCTCTGCCTTTTAAGAGGTGTTGGTTACAAAAAAATATCAAACAGTCAAGCGCAGGTAATTAGGGACGAAATAGAAAACCCAGTTGTTAACGCCAGCATAGTTAAACTGCTTACGGCACCAAAGATTGCGGTTTACACACCAACTTCAGCTCAACCTTGGGACGACGCCGTTACCATGGTGTTAGAATATGCTGAAATCCCTTATGAGAAAGTGTTTGACGACGAAGTGCTCACCGGCGATTTGCCACTGTATGACTGGCTGCACCTTCACCACGAAGATTTCACTGGCCAATACGGCAAGTTTTATGCACACTACCGCAACGCGCCTTGGTATAAAGAACAAGTAAAAGAGGCTGAAGAAATGGCGGCTAAACATGGCTATGAAAAAGTGTCTGAACTGAAACGTGCTGTCGCTAAAAAAATAAGAGACTTCACCCTTGGTGGTGGGTTTTTATTTGCGATGTGTTCTGCTACAGATAGCTACGACATTGCCCTGGCGGCAGATGATGTTGATATCTGTGCTGACATGTACGATGGTGATGCTGCAGACCCTCAAGCGCAGTCTAAGCTTGACTTCAGCAAGACATTTGCATTCGAAGGCATTCAACTCGAGCGAAACCCATATGTTTATGAATACTCCAATATTGACGTAAATCCCGCGACAAGAGGCGTAACAGAAGCCAACGACGTTTTTGTGTTAAATGAGTTCTCTGCAAAGTGGGATGTTGTTCCAACCATCTTGACTCAAAATCATGAAAAAGTGATCAAAGGTTTTATGGGCCAAACAACGGCTTTCAGAAAAGAAGTCGTAAAGAGTAGCACCATTATAATGGGTGAAAACAAAGCACTTAACGAAGTGCGTTATTTACATGGCACAATGGGCAAAGGCACCTGGACTTTTTACGGCGGACATGACCCGGAAGATTATAGACACTTGGTTAATGAACCACCGACCGACTTATCGTTGCATCCTAATTCGCCAGGCTACAGACTAATCCTGAACAACTTGTTATTCCCATCGGCTAAGAAGGAGAAGCAGAAAACGTAATAGTTGATAGTTCTCCTGGTCGCTCTTCACAAACTTCGTTACATAAACCTCTTGACCAACTGTGATAATAACAGAATAAATACCACTCGAAAGGTCTGAGCAATCAACGTAGTTCTCGTCTGTCCTAATATTCGACACTTTGGCTCCTAACACATCGTAAATCGTGATAGCTTCAAGTACTCCTTTCCCCTTCATCTGAATGGTAAATCCGTTTAATACGGGATTTGGATAAAGAACTATTTCTTGGAAGTCAATCGGAGAGATGGAACCATTCTTCAAATTGAGAACCTTATCGGTATAACAATTATCGCCTCCTTTGTTGTGTGTTTGTAAGCGCACATTAACCAACGAATCGGTATACCCAGATACATCAATTACTGCATTTATGTCGGATGAATTAGAGTCTTTTACAGTCCACCTATAACTAGCAAGTGAATCAATATCTGGTGTCAGTTTCAACAATTTAGTGGAAAGATCCAGGTCCATGGTAAAGTCGATACAGGGTGTTCTATGGACGAAAAAGTTAATGATACTTTCTGGTGCTGGACAACCACCAGCTCCTTCATTCAACGTCGCTTTCACGCGTACATTGGTTGAAACCTCCTTGTCAGTTGTAAAAGTGAATAATGTTGAATTTGCGGAATCATTTCCAAAACTGCCGCCATCAAGTGCTTCCCATTTTACCTTACGACCAAAAGTTGGTTTGGCGTCGACCCAAACTTGCATAATATCACTGTACCAAGTAAAACTAGAATCATCGCTCACTTCTAACTTTTCAGCCTTATTGATTGTCACTTCTACGCTATCCGAACCCTGACATCCATAAATATCTGTATAGAAATACTTAATCTCAATTGGAGTACCAATGACCGTTGCTTTTGAAGGATCAAATTGGCTACCTGAAATTGTTGCTGGATTATCAGATGACCACGTACCACCTGCGTAATTTGCATTCAAGGACTTTATCGATTCCGTCGAACAATAATCAAACGGTGCCGTAGAGTCAAATGGAGTTGACAGCGCATTTAAGTCAATTTTTGACTCAGGAAGCCCGCGAATAGTCAGTGTGGCATCACTTACCGAAACGCAGCCCGACCTATCGTGAAAATATCGCATTTGGTATCTTTCGAAATCTTTTTCCGCAGGACGTGGCGTAACTAGTGTATTTAATGTATCACCATTCAAAGTGTCTCCCCTGAGGGCTGAATTTAAGCCAGAAGCGGACGCAAAACCTGATGAGTCTATTGCCCTCCAAACACCATCGCTCGGGGTAACTTGTGACATAGATTTAAGGTCAACGATACCTTCATCCCAGCACAAATCGCGGAATCCTTGATGACTAATAATTGTTGTTTTCCTCACGGCGACCATGGCTGTGTCTAAGGCAGAACAACCATTAGAATCGCGGTATTCTATTTGAACTATAATAGAATCTGTCTGCTTGGTCCCAAGTGGCATTGATGCCGCATCAAGGTGTAAATAATAATCTGGATGTGTTAAGGTACCTTTATTTTCTATTAAGTCACTTGGCTTATACGGACCACAGTCAATACATTTTAAGAAAACATCCACCTGTCCAACATTTGACGGGTTTACCACGATTCCAGTTTCTGCAATTTTAAGTTCACGACTGGGTTGACAAATGGCAACATCCTGGGTCGTCAGTCCAGGTATAGGATAAAAATTTATAATAATGCTTGATGTATCAGAACAGGCTAAAGAATCGGTAACGATTACTGCATAACTCCCGCTTTTCTTAATGATAAACTTAGTATCCGATTTTTGATATTTGTTTGATTCCCACAGCGAAATATCAAGAGAAGAACCCTGCTTTATTTTCGTTGAGAGCGTGTCACGTGGATCATCCCAGAATGCAAATTGGACACTTGGTTCAATAATCACTGTCTCATCTCCGCATGCGTCCTACTTACTTATAAACGCCCCAATAACCGGGCGTGGTCTCTGCATTACGGTGGTTTCACTTTCTGCCGAACAACCTCGCGCATCTTTTACCTGTACACTTACCTTATCAATAAGCACCGAGTCTGGCAAATTTGCTACGCCAGTTTTTGTAGCGTCGCCTGTTGACCATAAATAGGTGTAAGGGGTAGAACCATTCACTACAGAAACCGATAATGTTTTGGGTGTGCCTTGACAAACAAATGTATCAGCGCCATCTGTAAATTTTGCTACCATTACATCTGTAACAGTTACTGTGTCAAAATATGTGGAAGGGCATTTTTCGCGGTTATTGATTATGTGCTGAATGACATATGTACCGGCTGCTTTAAACTGAATGGTGTCTTTGGCTGCTCTTGAAACTAATGAATTTGACGAATTAAACTCAGGCAAAATGTCGTCAGGCATTGTTTTGCCATTAATGTCAGTCACCACCCAACTATATTGTGGTGTTAACGTACTTGTGGAATCTATCTCACTCTTCACAGCATATTGGCCACAACCTAACGAATCTATGGCAACCACTACCTTTGCCCGAGGCTTTACTAGGATTTGTATGGCATAATAGGAAATGGCATTAGCCGGGCAATTGTTGTCATTGATTTTAATGTCAAATTGATAAGGCAACGTACGAGCAGCCCCTGCCTTTGGCGTCCAACAAAACCTTCCAATTTGGTTAAGTGCCGTATCATTGATTATGCTAAATGTTCCATCAGGTATTCCTCGATTCCAAGAAATTTTAGTGGAATCTGGATCTGGTTTCGGTTGAGGAGGAGGTGGAATCTTCACTTGGTCTTGTGTTGTAAAGTTTACGCAAAGTGACTTACCTTCGCATACCGAATAATGTCTTGCAGCTGCAAGTACTGGTGGATTATTCCCCTTTCCTAACAAGACGGAGTACATCATATCTCTGCGCACCAAACCTATGTTTTGATACTTTCCGTTAGCGTCTTTCCGCCATTCGCGGACTTCAAATACCATCGTTGTATGTTCGTCACATTTGGTAGGGGTGAAAATCAGTTGGCCCGTTTCCTTATCAAAATAAAAACCAATCGGCGGAATTGAATTTGGGTTATTGTATGGATATTTAAGTGTTCCTGGGTAATAACTGGTAAATGGCGGAACTGATGTTGTTATAGCGGTGTTAATTGCACTTTTTGGTTGAACAATTGCATATGACAGCGAGTCACCATCCAGCGTATCAATTGTGCCTACAGAGTAATACACGGGTTGGTTACAAAGAAAGTTTGGTATTGGTGGAAGTGCAAACTCGGGTGACGAATTTCTCCCTCCATCTTTTAGACTCAGCACGGCATAATTAAACAGGTTTTTGTTTGCTGCACCCGTCGTTTGTGAAGAATTTCTACAACATAAACCGATCTCGAACCGGATATCAGTGCAGCCAGATTTAATCAGGTTGGCGAATTTCGCAACTCTAAAGTCAACGGTATCTCGATACACTTGCACCTCTACTCCGTTGCCACTGCGTGTTTTATTTTTCCCAGAACAATTAGGCCCTAAGGTGTCACATAGCGTTTGCAACTCTTTGATAGAAACAAGCTTTAAAGACAAATTGACCTTGCTTCCTGACGTCTGGCAAACCACGTTGGCCGCTGATGAAGGGTTATTAAATGTGACCCCAGCACATGAGCGGTAGAAAACAAAGTTCACTTCATAGGTCAATGTGTCAATCCAACGGTATGTGATTTCATTGGACGAAACATGGCCTGCTTTTGCCTTAATAGGGGCCGTAAGGATTAATAAGGTTACTAATCCAACAACTGCTATCTTGTATACGCTCACTAAGCTTTTTTCTTGGTTACTTAAATATGACACAATTCGGTTTGTATTCGCTGCTTTGTGAATGTTGAATTTTTAATGTTCAATGTTTATTACAATTGTATGTCCGCCGTAAACCTAGAGCCGTTTGATGAAGAAAAAAGAGAAAAAAAGCAACAGCAACAATTTGCTTAATTTGGTTCATAGTCTAAAGTTAGATATAAGTTTATTAAAATGCGCAATGGCCAATTGCGATCTTACTTATAAAGACACAAATTTCACAAAAAGGTTGCCTAGATTAGGCAAATAGGTCTAATACACGTTGACGTCTCCAACCATGTTTTCTGGCCTTACCCATTCATCGAATTGGGCTTCGGTCAACAACTCTAGCTCCAACGCGGCCGCTTTTAAAGTTGTATTTTCCGTATGTGCCTTCTTGGCAATTTTAGCGGCATTGTCGTATCCAATATGGGGATTTAATGCGGTTACAAGCATCAGAGAATTTTCTAATTTGTTTAGAATTTCTGAGTGATTGGGTTCTATTCCCTGTACACAGTTGTCGTTAAAGCTCAAACACGCTTGTCCGAGTATACGTGCTGATTGCAATAAGTTAGCCGCTATTAAAGGTTTGAAAACGTTTAGTTCAAAATGTCCATTACTTCCGCCTACGGTGACGGCAACATCATTGCCCATAACTTGCGCACAAACCATGGTAAGTGCCTCGCATTGTGTTGGGTTTACTTTTCCTGGCATAATGCTAGACCCAGGCTCGTTGGCTGGAATTATGATTTCTCCAATGCCACTTCTTGGCCCACTGCTCAGCATTCGAATATCGTTGCCAATCTTCATTAGACTGACTGCTGCTCTTTTTAAAGAACCGTGCAGTTCAACCATAGCATCATGAGCAGCCAAAGCTTCAAACTTGTTTACTGCTGTAATCAATGGCAACTCCGTTTCTTTAGCAATTTTTGTAGCTACAAGGTCTGCATAGCCTGTAGGCGTATTTAAACCCGTTCCTACAGCTGTTCCTCCAAGCGCCAATTCTGACGCTGTTTCCATACCTTTCTCTATGGCCTCGATACTTAAAACCAATTGGCGATGATAGGCTGAAAACTCTTGTCCAAGTGTAAGTGGAGTGGCATCCATAAAATGCGTTCGCCCAATCTTTACAACTTCTCGAAAATCGCGGGCTTTCTTCTTAAACGTATCTTTCAATACTTGTAAACCAGGAATGGCAAAATCTACCATTTGTTGGTACACCGCAATTGTCATGGCCGTTGGGAAGGTATCATTGCTACTTTGGGATTTGTTAACGTCATCATTCGGATGTAATACCTTATCAACATCAGTAAGCTTACCACCAGCCAATACGTGCGCTCTATTGGCAATAACCTCGTTCACGTTCATGTTTGACTGAGTACCGGAACCCGTCTGCCAAATAACCAATGGGAATTGATCACTTAACTGGCCTGCAGAAATTTCATCACATACCGCAGCAATCAAGTCTGCTTTTTCTTGTGGCAGAACACCAAGATCAGCATTCGTTTGTGCAGCACACTTTTTCAAAACCGCGAAAGCTTTTATGATTTCAATCGGCATTTTCTGGTTGCCAATTTTAAAGTTTTCTAACGATCGTTGTGTTTGTGCACCCCAATATTTATCGGCCGCAACTTGTATTTCGCCAATGCTATCTTTCTCAATTCTGAATTCCATAGTTATACGCCTTTAGACGGCACAAATTTAACTCTATTGCATGGAATCTGCGAATGGGTTCACACAATTTTAGGGCAAACACATAAGAAAATAAGTGCCTATGATTCCTAAAAAGTGTGCAGAATTCTGGAGGGATTTTCACCATGTTTAATAACAATTCAAGTCGAAAGTTCATAAACATCGAATTCCTCAATAATATTGAGCATCTAAACACAGTACATCACATGAATCTGATCAAAATATTTGCAGTTTTAGTCCTTTCGGTTTTTGCTATAAACAGTGCTCAAGCTCAGAAGTTACCAAAAGCAGAAAAGAAGAGACTCAAAAAAGAGCTAAAACAGTACAAGAAAAATCTGATCACTTACAAAAAGGCTAAACAAAAAACCAAGCTTGAAATTGACAATCGCGACCAAATAATAGTTGAGTTAACAGAGCAACTAGATCAACAAAATCTTAAGCTTCGTCGGATGCAAGATTCTTTAAATGTGATGAACAAGAAGTACCGCAACTTGCTAGCCGCTGGATCTACTAAGATTCCGAGTGGAACGATCTATGCCGTACAAATAGGGTATTTCGAATTGCTTCAATTGGAAGAATTTAACAGTCGAATTCGAACCGTACGCGCCGAAAAGCAGGATGGTGGAAAGCGCTATGTTATTGGATATTTTAAAAATCTTGACCAAGCCATTAAATTTGGCGATGAGATCAAAACCATTGGCATAGACGACGCCTTTGTGTCGCAATACATTGACGGTCAAAGAAATATGGCATTCGACGCGCAAGACCCAGACTAAGTCTAGCCACGCATCTCACGCCTGGAGGCTCAATCTGGTAGAAAGGATAATTACCCTTGAGTCTGCCCTCTGCAACCAGATACTTTTTCCATGTAACGATTGCTCACCGTCATGCTCATAACTCAGGAGGTTATGGCAAAATCTTGTCTCAGAAAATGTAAGAAAATAATGACCAAAATGATGCGGTTTTAATTTCAGACAGGGATAGTCTGTTTATGTGAATACACTATCTTTGTCCGTCGAATGAGCACCTTTCCTTTCAAAAAAAATTGGTGGAAATATCTTGGCGCTGTGCTGGTTATATACAGCATCGTCATTGGAACCATGACCAAAGTTGGTCCAGGCGTTGTGAGCGTGTCTCCCTCCCACGTTGATGGTCGTTATGATTTCGAAATAGACATAGAAGGGTACAATACGTCTTTCACAAAGCTGGACAAAGGTGAAAACCAGAAAAACGAACTGACTGTTTGGGTCAAACTTGGCAATACATTTAATAGAGCCAACCTAGCCGATATTATCGACGACAACCATATCCGTTGCTATTTCCGGCCGATTGACTTGATTGTTGATAGTGCTTATTCTCAAACAGGAAGCGTCGTTATTGAAGACAAATATCACGGCATTTTCTTAGGCCCTGACATGGTTCATGTCGACTTTACACCAGACAAAGACAACGGACTCCGTCAGTTGGTAAACCAAGGAGAACCTCCTTACAAATACCAGCTGTCTTATTTTGCCTTCCCATATCGTTATATCCTTAACGAAACGATACGAAACTTGAATTTTCATGTACCCATGTGGTTTGCCATGATGACCATGCTTTTCGTGTCTTTTATATTCTCAATCAAGTACCTTGCGACCAAAAGTGTTTCAGACGACATTTGGGCAAACGGTTTTGCTAAAGTTGGATTACTTTTTGGCATCATGGGCATTGCCACTGGCATGTTTTGGGCGAATTACACTTGGGGTACGCCATGGACAAACGACCCCAAACTTAACGGAGCGGCTGTAGCCGTGTTAATGTATATCGCATACGAAATATTGAGAAGTTCTCTCGAAGATGAGAACTTGGTGGGTAGAATTTCTGCCGTATACAACATATTTGCTTTCCCTATATTTATCGTTTTGATTATCGTGCTGCCTAGAATGGCTGAGTTTTCATTACATCCAGGGGCAGGCGATAGTGTTGGATTTAACACCTATGACTTAGACAATAACTTGCGAAAAGTATTCTACCCTGCCGTGTTGGGGTGGATATTGGTTGGCACATGGATATCGCAGCTAACCGTTCGCGTAGATAAACTTATAAAACAAGACGAAGAATGTTACGGTTAAAACACATATTTACTTGCATAGCCTTCTTGTGTTTGAACATCACAGTGTTTGCAAAACAGCAAGAAGATCAGGATTTCTTTTTTAGATCTGGGAAGTACTACGTGGTTGCTTCTGTATTGGTAATCCTTTTTATCCTGTTGTTTATTTACCTGAGAAGAATGGATAAACGAGTAAAAAAATTAGAACGAAGAGCGTGAAAAGTAAACACATAGTTCTGTTGGTAATTATTGCTGTTGGTATTGCTGCCATTTTAGGCACGTATGGCGATGCCAGCACTACGGTTTCATTTGAAGAAGCCGCCAAAAACCCTGATAAAAGTTTCCATGTCAAAACCTCCTTGGTAAAGGAAAAAGGCATTGAGTACGATGCAGAGGTGGATCCTGAAAAATTTGTTTTTTACGGCAAGGATGACAAAGGCGAAATACGCCGGGTAATCTGCCTAAAAGAAAAACCATTTGATTTCGAACGCGCTGAAGAAATCAAGTTAATCGGACATGCAAAAGGAAGTGACGAATTTGTAGCCACTGACTTTCAAACCAAATGTCCAAGTAAATACGAAAACGAAATCCAAGACATATAATGGAAACGATTACGTTTAATGGGGAACACCTCATTCCTGGCAACCTTGGGCACCTGTTTGTTGTACTGAGTTTTATCACAGCACTGTTCGGTGCATTTACATTTGCCTTGCACACCAAGTCGAATAACCCAACACATAAACTCATTGCAAAAACTACGTTCTACGTTCATTTTGTCAGTGTGATGGGCATCATCGCATCGCTCTTTTACATCATCTACAATCACTATTTCGAATACCAATACGCTTGGCAACACTCTTCACTTGAGCTCCCAACCCACTATATGATTAGTTGTTTTTGGGAAGGTCAAGAAGGCAGCTTTCTGCTTTGGCTATTCTGGGAGGCTGTGTTGGGTTTAGCCATAGTGCTTAAACCGAGCCAATGGCAAAGTCCAGTCATTGCTGTTATTCTTTTGTCTCAAGCCGTTTTGAGTTCTATGCTTTTAGGCATAGAAATTCCATTTATCACTGACTACAAATTTGGAAGCAGTCCATTTATATTGCTTCGAGAGGCGGATCCTTCTGTATTGCAGTTGCCGGTTTTAACCATGCAAGGTATTGCCAAGGCAGACTATATGCAGGTCGTTTTAAACGGTACTGGCTTAAACCCATTGCTTCAGAATTATTGGATGGTCATACACCCGCCAACCTTATTCTTTGGATTTGCAACGACAATTATACCTTTTGCCTACGCTGTTGCTGGCTTATGGACCAGACAATATAAAGCTTGGATGAAGCCGGCTTTACCTTGGGCTTTGATCTCTGTCATGGTACTTGGTGCTGGTATAATTATGGGCGGAGTTTGGGCTTACGAGTCACTAAGTTTTGGCGGCTATTGGGCGTGGGATCCTGTTGAAAATGCTTCCTTAATTCCTTGGGTGGTTTTGATTGCCGGCGTCCATGTAATGCTCATTAATCGCATAACGGGCTCCTCCCTAATCTTGTCTTATCTTTTAATTTTAGGTACGTTTATTTTAGTACTATATGCCACATTCTTAACGCGAAGTGGGGTGCTGGGTGATACGTCCGTGCATTCATTTACAGACTTAGGCTTATCTCGACAATTACTCGTTTTCTTAATGATGTTTGTTTTGCTTCCGGTAATCGTCTCGTTTAAATATGATCGTGCAAGGTGGATGTATTTAGCTACGATGTTTGTACTGTTTATCATCAATGTGATTGTAGGTAAGTTCATCGTATGGTTGAACCTTCTTTTTATTATTGGTTCGGCAGTCGCATTTATTCAGAACTTCAACATGCATCTTCCGCTTAACAAAAAGGAAGAAAGTACGTATAGTCGCGAATTTTGGATGTTTGTTGGTTCACTGGTGCTTCTGTTGTCAGCCATACAGGTTTTCAGTACGACGAGCATCCCAGTATTCAATAAAATTACCTCTGCCCTTGGCTTTTTATTTGAGCCGCTGTACAATTTAACAAATGCAGAAGTTTTCAAAAACATGGCTGAAGGCAATGTCGCTCAACCTATTGAGATTATTCGTCACTACAATACGTGGCAGCTACCGATTGCTGTTATCATCGCATTTTTGACCGGTTTAACTCAGTTTTTTGCGTACAAAAAGACAAGTAAAAAAGCTCTTGGTCGCAATCTTTTAATAATTACGGGGGCATCATTGGTGCTGTCGTTTGCCTTGATGCCTTTATTTAAGTTGACGTTCTCGGACGGCTTCTTATTGATTCTATTCTTGTTTGCCTCAACGTTTGCTGTTACAGGTAACGCCTGGTTTATTTACAAAGCGTTAAGGTTCAAGTGGAAATTATCAGGGGCGTCTTTGGCGCACATTGGTTTTGGTTTGATGATGATTGGCATACTTGTGAGCTCTGCAAAAAAACAGGTGATTTCAGAAAATCGTTTGTACTCGTACGGAGAAAACTTTAGTGATGCTGAGAACCGTGAAAACATTTTGCTGTATAAAGACAAGCCATTCAAAATGGCGCATTACGTTGTCACCTATAAAGGCGACACGACGATTGGTCCAAATACATTTTACGAAGTTCATTATTTTGATACTGCACGCAACCAAGAGTTTTCGCTTTATCCAAATGCCCAGTACAATGAAAATCAAGGCTTAATGCCCAATCCAGATACCCGTCATTACTTAACCCGCGATATCTATACCCACGTTTCTTTGGTCCCAAAATCGGGTGAAGGAGAATGGGAAGAAGATGGTAAACATGCGATGTCGATTGGAGATACTATGGTTATTAACAAATCTCTGGTTATTTTAGAGGGAGTTGACAGAACACTTGGCGACACCATAAGTAAACAACTGGCCGGACATGATTTGCATATTGCCCGTGTCAAAGTAATTACTGGTGACAGTTCCGTCATTGCAAGACCTGTTTTTGGCGTTAAAGATGGACAGAGTTATTACAACATTTTCTCCATTGCTGAATTGGCACGTATACGATTCGATTATGCACCAAAAGAGGTGGATGGCGTGTTGACACATGAATTGGAAACGGATATTCAACCACAACGCTACATCGTAATGAAAGCCATTGCGTTTCCTTACATAAACTTGCTTTGGACAGGAACCATAATTATGTTGCTTGGATTCTTTATGGCCATTAGACGCCGATTGAAGGAAAATAGAAAATGAAACTAAGAATAGGGTTTATCGGTTCAGGAAATGTGGCAACACATCTTTCACATGCGATGAACACTAATGGACACGACATTGTCCAAATCATCAGCCAAAATGTCGACAATGCGCAGGCCTTAGCATCAGCATTCAACTGTGATTTCACAGACGATGTTACCTTGATGGATCAAACGGTTGATGTTTATTTTATCTGTGTATCTGACAATCAAATTGAAAACGTAGCCCAGCAACTCCCAGCGTCTGACTGTGTGGTTGTGCATACCTGTGGTTCTGTTGATTTACAGGTCTTGGCTTCAGTTGGGCCAAACACTGGCGTGTTTTATCCGCTACAATCATTCTCGAAAGAAAGACAACTCGATGTACAAGGCATACCTTTCTTGTTAGAAGCTTCTAATCCTGAAACGCTTATAATTTTGCGTACAGTGACCCATAGCTTGTCTCATTATGTCTTGACCGCCGATTCAGAAACGCGCCTAAAATATCACCTCTCAGCAGTACTTGCAAACAACTTTGTTAATCACTTATATACTGAATCTGCTAGATTACTAGAAGAGAGTGACCTTGATTTCAATGTGCTTAAACCGATCATTAAGGAAACGGCTCTTAAAATTCAAAACCTACCGCCTTCTAAAGCACAAACCGGCCCGGCTAAGCGAGGGGACGAGCGGACCATAGAAAAACATTTGGACTTAATCAAGCACGACAAAGAATTGTCGAAACTGTATAGACAATTGACAGAGGCAATCGCCAAAAGTAATGCATAGTGCCTGTTTTGTTTAAATAACAAGACGGTTCAGCCTATTTTGTTAAGCAAAAAAGCTACAGAAGCTCTCTAAAACAAAGGAAAACCGGTGCGGAACAAGGTTTGCATTATCTGGGTTGACCCAACAATCCAATTATGAAGTATTACCTATCCTTCTTGTTTATCACAATTTGCAGTCTGAGTACTACCGCTCAAATCATTGACCAAATAAAAGATGCTTCTGATAGACATACCGACACCAAAAACAGCAGTACCTCAGGCAGCAGTGACGAGTCCTATTATGAAGAATCAAATGACGAGGGAACGTACTATTATGATGATAATGACTATGGCTATTCTCCAGACTTGTTTACGTATGCAGATCCCATACTGTGGCTAGAAAAAAAACGCGCTGATTCTACGTATAAATTCGCGGCACTAAACGTCCTTTACCGGCAAACAACTTCTAGCGGACAAGTCTCTTTTATGGTTCCAGAAGTACAAATAAAACTGGCTGCTTTTTATAGCTCTGTCCGAGTAACCTCATTAATTGAAGAAGGAGTTACCAAAGAAGATCAATACCAAACCGTCGACTTTCAACTGTTCGGAATTCAAACAAACCCTAAGGGCACGCTAGTGTATAATATGAGTGTCGGGCTGGTTGGAGAACAGTATTCGGGCAAAACTTTTGCCGAAGATCTTATTGGCTTAAGACTACAACCTTCAAACCGACTGGCATTGGCCTGGGAGGGCAGATTGGCTGGCGACGAATTTGTTCGTATGCGGTCTGAAAATAACTTTATCGCTTCCTACGCCGTTATTAAAAACAGTGATGTGTCAGTTGAGGCAAGCGTATTTGGCACCGCCGCGACATACTATCAAGAAGTCGAAGTAAAAGGATTTGGATTCGGACTTGGACTCAGATTCTAGTCACTTAATCTTTACCATTCTCAACATAGTCCATCTTGCATGTTGGACAAACTCCAGCGCTGTCAGACCCGCTTCCTTTGCAATGCATCGGACAAATGAATTTAGCAGTATACTCTGGCCCGGAGTGATTGATCTGTCGATTTAAGTGATCATGTTGGGTACGTGCTTTTCTTTGATGGGCACTTTCACCACACGCGGTTAACATAAAGGCTGCACTCAACGCAATAAATAGTAATCGAGATTTCATTGGGCAAATTTATATCTCTATTTAGTCAAATAAAATATTTCTCGTTGAAAGCCAATGATATAGCTCATATTGTCCGAAATGACATGGTTTCAGTCAATTTGTGTTGTATGTTTACGCTATGGAGAAAAAGATGGAAAACCGATTAGAAGCTTTTACATCTAGTAAGCATACGACAGCTGGTTACGATTACTTTACGATATGTCATTCGTTCGTTAGCCAAATGAAAAAGTTTAATGAATTGAGAAAGCTCAAAACAATTAAACCGATTTAACGTATTACTTCTATATGCACATGTTCTCAAAATTAGGCTTGCTGATATGTCTTATGACACTATCATTTAATGCGCATGCGCAAGGAGTAGAAATTAACCCCGCTGTTAAGTGGAAGTTTGTTATCAGTCATGACCTCACTTTTGAGTCTGGCAACTTCATTATGTACGAATTTCCGGCAGAAAAGAATTACGATTATATCTTCAACATCACCCATAATCAAGACAGCCTTCATGCTGTAATTATGGTATATGACTTACAAGACGGTTTGCAGGACAAGATGATATTAGACAACAATCAACTTTCTATTGACCTACCCTTTGACGTCTCACAATCTGGCACTTACAAGGTCATCATTGGCCTCACGGATCCAAATGGATCCAAAGGGTTACCCATCGATTCTCGATTTACCTTAATCAGAAGGCCAAAAGTTTAAATAAACGTTCATTTCGCGTTTACCATTTTATTTCAGCCCGTATATACGTCTGAAATAAAAAATGAAATGAAACACATTGTAATCTTAATCACCCTAATCACATCTATTTTTTCCCAATCTTTTTCTGCCGACACTGAGAAAGTTATTAAGTCAAAAATTTCTAAAGTAACAGTCTTCATGCAAGACG
>Ga0209630_10001055_pt1 | contig 30581 bp, 44 predicted proteins | sample COG_01_FD_184745 | JGI IMG/M metagenome (GOLD analysis project Ga0209630, IMG submission 184745) | Pelagic Microbial community sample from North Sea - COGITO 998_met_01 (SPAdes) (version 2) | ecosystem: Environmental > Aquatic > Marine > Neritic zone/Coastal water | place: Helgoland, sampling... | reverse complement strand
TATTTAGTCGATTCGCCCAGTCTGCATACATTTGCTCGCCAATTTGCACCTCGCGGCAGGCGGCTCTACGGCTCATTCCTGCAACGCGTCGCCTGTTCACCTCGAGCACCTTGGCGTGCATGTCAGCCCGTCGTTCATCGCTAACGGGTCCGCGTTTATTGTGCGCAACCTTGGCCTTCGGCCCCTGCTTGAGCATGCCGGATTGTATGGCCTCTGGGAAGCCGCGCCGCTGCTTGCATTCGCGCAGGAATCGCGAATGACGCGCCCCCTCGAGTAGATCGTCGCTGCTTATTTTTGAGTCTAGCAGGTCGAGTGTTCGTTTGATTGATTCGTACATATATCTTTATTGGTTCGTTGTAGGTGTGATACACCTAGTTTAAATGGAGTATTTGCCCTGCCATAGTTCAAATGAACTGCGGTTCGTGCCGCATGCCTCGATTGCTTCATCGCGCAGCATGCCACTGGCCCGCAATGCTTTGACCCGGCGCAGGATTGCAATGCGGTCGGCATCGGTGAATTTCTTGGCGCCCTTGCTTGGTCCTGGTGCTTTCGGTGTCGTATCCGGCCGATGCATTAGGCCCTCTATGATAGCCTGCTCCACCATCTGGCGTGCATTACGGTAAAAGGTGTCCCGGTTGACATCCTTGGCGATGCACATGTCCGCGAATGCTATTAGCGATGTAAGCTGTTCTTTTGTGGTCATTGATTTTCTAGGCCCGATTCGATGATGTTTTCAATATCCTCGGCTGTTTGTTTTGTAGTGGGTGGTTTGCCCGGTTGGTTTGATTCGATATTCACTGGAAAAATGTGCCGCCAGGTCTATGTGGTTACCATAAAGCTGGCGACGGTCTTATTTTTTAATAACGCGTAATAGCTACACCCATCGTTGTTGGTATTAATCAGCAGAGTGCTGACTAAAGTGTTTTACCTTCGCAAATCTTGGCTGATCTTGGAGTACCATTCTTGGTGCCGTCGCTGTGCTCGAAGTAAGTCGTGTTGCCATCAACATCATACTCACGCTTAGACCATTTGCCATCACTGCGCTCGTAGTAAGTCACGTTGCCATTAGCATCATACTTACGCTTAGTCCAGTAGCCATCCCTGCGCTCGTAGTAAGTCTCGTTGCCATCAACATCATACTCACACTTGAACCAGTAGCCATCGCTGCGCTCGTAGTAAGTCTCGTTGCCATCAACATCATACTCACACTTAAACCAGTAGCCATCACTGTCCTCGCAGTAAGTCTGGTTGCCATCAACATCTTTAATCTCAATGGGAAAGCTGAATTTGATGTTTAGTTCTGATAGTGTTTCACTTAGTGTTTTCATAGTGCTTTGAGTTCGTATTTAACACCGTCAACTTAAAGTGTTTTACCTTCGCAAATCTTGGCTGATCTTGGAGTACCCTTCTTGGAGCCATCGTCGTTCTCGTAGTAAGTCTGGTTGCCCTTAGGATCATACTCACGCTTAAACCAGTAGCCATCGCTGTTCTCGAAGTAAGTCTGGTTGCCATTGGCATCTTTGATTGTAATGGGAAAGCTGAAGTTGATGTTTAGTTCTTTTAAGGTGTCGCTTAGTTTTTTCATAGTGCTTTGAGTTTAAAAGTGGTGCCTCAGATAAACCCCTGAGACGCGGGTGCTGTGTTTCTTCCTTTAGAACGAGTGCCGCCAACTGTACCGAGGTATTAGTTGTTGGTTCGATGTAATCGCCGGCATGCATGGTTCCTTATGCCTTGCACGCCGGCTTGATTGGCAATGTGCCGCTCAAAGTGTTTGGTCCGAAAGGGGTTATTTTTCTAACGAGTTATGCGGTGATTGTTTCAGCGCGAAGCTTTGCCGCTGCGGTGACTCCTGCTGCAAAATATTTCAAATAACGGTCAGCAATGGTCTTATCGTTGCCATTCATCAAAAGGACCTCAACGGCCTTCGCGGTGGTGCCGCTTCCGGTCTTGGCGCGAATGTCTTTTGCAACTTGCTCGCGTGCGTCGTTTTCGAGGAATTCGCGAATGATTTTATTGGAAAGGATGAAGTTGATTTGATTTAGCATCGGTCGTTAATTTAGTTAATAAGTTCGTCGGCGTGCTGCCTTCGATGTGCCAGATACTGCAAGGTGTAATGCACCTGTCAATTTATTTGTCATTTATTTTCAACCGGCGCAAAAAGGCCCGCATCTGCTTTCGCAAATGCAGGCCAGTATGGAAGCAAGAATGGAGTGGGTTTTCTGACATCCGTTACCCTAGCGCGTCAAAGCTAAGTTCCGACCGAAACTGTGGCAGGTAAGATACACCCGTCAACCATTGAATGCACCTTTTTTCAGCTGGCCACTTCGTAATCGTGGACAATTGCACGCGACCCGCTCGCGGTGACCAATAGGCGCCTGATGCGTTCCTCGATCCGATGCGGCAAAAACATGTCCTGCAATGCCTCGGCCACGCTCGGCATTGGTCCGGCCTGCAATAGATTCCACCATGCCTTTGCCTCGCTGAACCTTGGCCCGCTGGCGTCGTCCAGGTGCACCACTGCCGACACGCTACGCGCCCCGAAACGGTACTGCACGCGCAGCGCGTCCGTTCCGTCAGGATTGCGCCGCAAATGGCATTTGACCCCGCTCACGTTGACCCATTCCGGCTTGCTGAGAATATCAGTCGCGGCCGCCTGGGCCTCGTGCATTTTGCGTTCTCGCTCGACCTCCTCTTCAGCCTGCTTCTTTTCGCCCGGTGGTATTTTCCACCCGCAGTTCGGGCACGCGCCGACCAAGTGAGAAAACAAGTCGCCGCAATTCTCGCAGGTGTACATGCGCACCAGTCGATCGTCCGGCGCATCAATTGGCCCGTGCTCCTCGATACAGTGCGCGAAGTCCAGCACCAGGCAGTCGGCCTTGTTCGGATACAGACGCAGCCCACGGCCGACCATTTGGACGTACATGCCCTTGCTCAGTGTCGGCCGCAGCAGTGCCACGCAGTCGACCTGCTTGGCATTAAATCCTTCCGAATACACGTTGACATTGACCAGCACCCGGTGCCGCCCTGCTTTGAACTCCTCGACGATGCGGTCGCGCTCGCTCGCTGCGGTCTTGGCGGTCACGTACGGCGCATGAATGCCGTACTTTTTCAACTCGGCGCTGATGTGCTGGCAATGCGCGATGTCGATCGCAAACACCACGACGCTTTTGCGCTGCTCGGCGTTGATAATGCCGACCAGTTCCTTGACCGCTTGGCCGACCACCTCGTCTTTATCGAGCTGCTCGGATAATGCCTTGGCCACGTAGTCGCCGGCGGTCTTGCGCACTTTGGACAAGTCCGGCTGGTTGACGCTGCACCGTGTGCGCAGGGTACTTAAAAAGCCATCCTCGATCAGCGCCGCCACGCTCGCATTGTAAATCAACTCCTGCAGGATGTGGTCCTTGTGGCAGATCGGCCCCGCCATCCGGTAAGGCGTCGCCGTTACGCCGACCACCACCAGCTTGGGATTCCAGCGCCGGCAGCCGTCAATAAATTTGCGATACTTGCCCTCACCCTTCAATGGGATGCGGTGCGCCTCGTCGACAATGATCACGTCGAACGGCTCCAGCTCGTCGGCTTTGGCATAGATGCTGTCAATGCTGGCGTACAGCACATTGTGCTCGGTGTCGCGCCGTTTGAGTGCGGCCGCATAGATGCCGACCGGGCAGTCCGGTGCGATGCCCTGAAACTCCTCGCTGTTCTGTTGGACCAGTTCCTTGCGGTGTTGCAGGACGCAGGCGCGCAAGTTTGGATGCTTGGCCCGCCAGCGTTGAATCGCCATAGCAATGACCAGCGACTTGCCGCCGCCGGTCGGGATCGCCACGCACGGCGCGGTGCCCTTGCCTGAGCGTAAATGTGCATCGAGCGCATCGAGCGCCTCTTGTTGATATGGTCGTGGTGTCATGGTTAATTGAAAGTGTGCCGCAGATTTTACCCGCTGCGGCGCCGGGCGCTTCTCTCTTTATAACGAACGCCAACTGTTGACTGGCTATGTCTAGTTTTTGGTTTGTTATTTCACGGACTCGAAGGGTTCCTCACGCCCTCCGGATCGGTTCGAGTGGCAATGTGCCGCTCAAAGTCTAAAGTGATGTGTCGCGCTCTGCTTTTTCTTTCATTAGATTTAGTTCACGGTTCTCCGCTTTGCGTAAGCTCGATTCGTAATAGTCACGGTCTTCCACTAGCTCGTTCAGCTCACGCTCCAACTCACGCGCAAATTCGATGTCTACCGTCTCGATAGTTGTGGCGGCTCGCCCTTGCCAGATGGTTGCTTGGTGTTGGCGTCTGGCTTCGTCTGTTCTTGGCGTATCGCTCATAGCTCGTTAATCATTGGAAACACCTTGGCGATCTCCCGCGCGCAGTTGAGCGCGATGTCCATGTGTTCCTTTTGCGTGCCATTGCCCGAGCGCAGGTCGATGTAGTGAATCCATGAGCGCAGGGTTCCAGACATATACAGACGACTGATGACGTTGCCCTCCGGTAGTACAGCACGAGCCTGTTCCTTGGCGATGCCGTGGTCGATCGCCCAGCGGTAAGCGTCCTGCGCGGCGTCGATTACTTTCTTCTGCTGGTCAAACCAATCTACAATTAGATCAACGTCTTTGTTCTCGATGGAGTTCTGGCGGTTCTTAGTGTCTTGCAAGCGCGGCTCGCGAAGGACGAATCCGAGGTCTTTGGTCGGATCTGCATACCGCTGACTGAACTCCTGGAAGGTGAAGCTGCGATGGCGTAGAATTTGCCGCGCGATGTCCCGTGTCGTGTTGATCTCAAGACAGGCTGAGACCATCTCTAAGGGACTGTAGTGCTTGTGCGTGATCAAGTACTTGATCAGTTTCTCGGACGTCGCCTTGTTGAGCTGGTTGCTTGGATTCGACACCCTGGCACAGAATGCAATCAGGTCTTGGCAGTTGTGCAGATCGTGCTCCAGCATTTCAGCCGATGGCAGGCTTTGTGATATTAGTTTTACGCTCATAGGTTTAGAAGTGTCTGCGGCTAAAGCGTGCAATGGCCTGCCATTTGTGGAAGTTGCGCCGGTGCGCTCGGATCAGCAGCCCGGCGGCGAGTAATAAAGTGATGGAGAAAAGGATCATGTGGTTGAGTAGTTGAGTGCCCATTTTATCATTTTCGGGTTGATTATCTCGTGCCACTCGTCGTGGCATTTTTTGCAGAGAAAATCCATTGGCCAGTCGTCTGCATTTGAGAACAGCGCTTGTGGTGCCCAGTGGTGTTTCTCTGTCCCGCGGCTCCCGCATTTTGCGCATCGTTCACCGCATGAAAATCTCGACAAAGGAATGTCCTCGATCGTTGCGCCAGGTGGCAGGCTATTTAACACCCATTCTTTTTTTACCCATTCCCCGCGTCCGTGATGCCTTTGGCATTGAGTGCACCACCAATTGAAGAATGTCGCACCGCTGCTTATTATTTGCATCACGACAGTCGCCTCGGTGAATTGTCCGCACTTATGACATTCCCCCGTCTTGATGATTGGACCTCTTTTAATTGTCATGTGGTTGGCTGACATTCGAGTTGTCGTTGGATTTTCTTATTGTAGGCATCCTGTTCCGATATGCACTTGATCAGCTTCTTATCGGTCAGCGTGGCGAACCACTCCCAGAACGGCTTTGCGCCCTTCGACCGATTCGCCTCTGCCGGGATATAAAGCAGATTGCTAAAGTGCGAACGCTTGTGCATTTCCTCGATGCTGTGCATCACCTCAGCCAGCGGCCTGATATGATCCAAGTGCTTTGCAACGCCCTTGAAGTACTTATTATAGATACGCATCCGCCCGCGCTTGATCTTCAGCACCCATTCAACAGTCGGCACGCCGTAAAGCTCAAGTGACCGCTTGCCGCCCTTCTCGACTCGGCGAGTGTGGCTTCTAACTTCGCACATTGCCCGGTATTGCGGATCGTTCTGGTACCGCTTGCGATTCATTTCCGCAATCTTCTCTTTGTTTGCTTCGCGATACTTGCGCTGGGATTCCGCAACCTCCTCTTTATTTGCCTCGCGATACTTGCGAGCCTTTTCTGCAATATTCTCCCTATTTGCCTCGTAGTGCTTGCGCTTATATTCCGCAACCTTCTCCTTGTTTGCCTCGTAGTGCTTGCGCTTATATTCCGCAACCTTCTCTTTGTTTTCTTCGCGATACTTGCGCTTTTCTGCGAACTTCTCAGCAGTCACCCAGTACTCGCCGTTTTTGCAGCTTTTTGCATACTCCCAGAAAACCATGCCGTCTTCCCGAACGTCGCCTTGTTTGTGTTTTTTGTTATTCATAATTGTTGAGTAGTTAAAAAGCGGCCGGCAGGGTTCGGACCTGCCAGCCATTTATATCAGGTGCAATACACCCTAGCCCCAAGGCATGCCGTCTGGCTCGCTAGCTGCCGCCGCCGGTGCCGCTTGTACCGCTTGTGCCGGTGCAGCCACGCGTGCCGCCAGTGGGAAGAACCCTTTGACGTTGTTACGGTCGCCATCGACTGTCACCTTGATCGTGAGCGCCTTGTCGACCAGTTGCGACTCGTCCGATACTTGCATCACGCCGATTGCCTTGCATAGCAATGCTAGTTCCTTCTGCGCGATCTCGACCGCCACCGGGTTCGGGTTGACCAGGTTGAGGTTCAGCCAGACGCGGCGCCCCTCGTTCTGCACGCTGGTGACGGTGAACTCGACCGACAAGTACTTGCCAGTGCCTGCCTTGGTGGACTTCTCGGCCGCGGCGCTGATGATTGCGTCATACTTGCCCGGCGCGAGCGGTGAAAAGTCGGTGTTTTCGACTTCGATCTTGGCGGCGTTAAATGGTGTGGAGAATAAGCTCATGATAATATATATTTTGTTGGGTTATTGTGGTGGTGATTATTTGGAAACCGATGCGACTGCCTCGGTGAAGGTGCGCCAGTCAAGTGGCAGGTCTGCCGGCAGTTTGCCGTATGGCCCGCGTCCGCCTGCTGGAAATGCCGGTGACTTCTGGCAGAACAGGAAGCGTTGCCCGTTGCCCGAATCGCGCGCTTTGCCTTTCTGGTCGCCGAAGCCGGTCGACTCCTTTTTCACGAAGGTTTTCGTGTTCGCGAAGCCGATGAAGTCCGCCCATCGGAACAGCGCCGCGCTCGCTTTGTCGTTCACGTCAAACTGAAATTGGTCGTAGGACTCGTTCAGCGGATCATCGAACTTCTTGACCTTGACGTGGCCGATGATGACGCTCGCCATGTTCTTGGATTCGCGCAGGTAATCGAGCGCCTGCATTAGCTCGCGCCAACGGCTGAGTGCTTCGGTGTAGCCCTTGCCATAGCCGCCGCCGACTTTCTCGATACTGGCCGCTTTTTCAGTCTCGCAGACATCGCCGTAAATGATCGGCTCTAACGCAGAGGCTGAGTCGATGACCACGGTTTTGAAGTCGTGGTCCTCCTTGGCTAGTGTGCCAAGTGCTTCACGTACCTGGTTGAAATTCTGCAATGTCGGAAACTTCGCAACGTCGAGGTCATCGACGCCTTCCTCCTGCCGAATGGGCAGAAAGATAGGTCTATCTGCGCCTGCCGCGAAGGTGCTTTTGCCGATCTTCTCGACGCCGAGCAGGACTATTCGAGGCGCCCTAAGTTGCGCCCCTTGTTTAATGGATTGTAGGTTGATCATATTATTATTATTCTAGTGTCAGGTGTGATACACCCATGAGAAATGGGAAAGAGGTACAATTCTAGCGTGCGGCCTCGAGGATTAGTTTGAGCTGGTCAAAATTGGCTACCTGGATGGCATACAGCCCCCTGTGGTCGAGGTCGGATTGCGCATTGAAGTGCACCCCGTTCACCTCGAACCTAACAGAAACGATGCCATTACCGCTGACGCTCATTGACGTAATCTCGGCGCCCAAATCTTTTAACTCTTGGATGGTGTCCATTAGTAGCGGCCCCCGTTTGCGTCTTCGGTGATCATAACCTCGGCATCTTGGCCGTGGCTGCTAGTGATTCGGATAGAATACGCCCGGACGTTCTGGTCGCTTTCTAGCTCGTCAAGGATGTGCTCGATTTGCGATTCTGCATCGCGGATTGATTGCTTTCGTGTCATAATATATTGGTTGGTTAGAATGAGATTTTTGCTAGTTTGCGCTTCTCCACTTGGCTGCGCCCTTGGCCGTTGATGATGCGCTGCTCCAGTCGTAGTGTGGTGCCGCTAAATTTCTTTCCTCGGTTTTTTGGTCGTGTCTTCATATGTTTTTTTTGGTTGGTTTAGTTGTCCTTGACGAAAGTGCCGTCGATCATTTGACCGGTGCGCTTATTGATGACTTCATAGGCGCTGGTTAGGCATTCTTCAAAGCTGATGCCGATGATGTCGGCCAAAAGGATAAGGACCACGGAGCAGTCGCCGATTGCGTCGATCTTCTCGGCCTGGTCATTGGTGTGGATAGCCTGACTCAACTCATTCACTTCTTCGCATAGTTTGCGCAGTTGGCTTTGTTCAGTGGCTTGCCCGGTGTGGCCGATGATGCCTTTGGCGCGGCCCCAGTTGCGGACTTCTTCAATTAATTCGTGCGTTTCCATAGTTCTTTATTCTCCGACGGATGGTATTTTGCAGATGGTTTCTAATATCTTTATGGACTCAGGATGTGGGTTATTTTCAAGTTCAGGAAAAGGCAGGTCCTGCATCCCATATGACATATGAGTTAATGTCCGTTGAGCGTCATTCCATCGCTTGAATCCTTCTTTTCCGTACCTCTTGCGGATGAGGTGAGCTATGTTGTATTCGTGTGTTTCCATAATGAAAAGTTAGCTAACTGTATTCGCATAAAGGTACACACATACGCCTTCTGGCGTCTTCTTCTGAAAATGAAAAATAATGTCGCTGTGATTACCTTTCAACGGCACTAATAACGTGTCCGATGGTTTGAGATTGCTGATGTAATCAATGATTTCTTCCAGCGATTGATATGAGGTTTCCCCCAGACACGTGAGAACATCTGTCATCTCACTTATATTTCCTATTACGTTTCTAATCATTTTTTATCTTGGTTGGTTGATGTGTCCTCAGATTGAGAACAGTCGTTTGACGTCAGGTGTGATACACCTAAACGCCGCAGAATTTAAATGCGACATAAGCCGCGAAGATTGCAAAGGGTGAGGACATCAAAAGGCAAAGTGCCATCTCTTTAATATATTGATTCATGCCGCATCCTGTTAGGTGTAATACACCCATGTCAAACCTTTTGGGTCTTTATTTCGCATTTTCCGTCAGCATACACGAATGCTGCGGTGTCGCACCACTCTGCCGCATTCCATTCGTCGCATGATGCCTCGAGCGTTGGCTTGCCAGTGATGCCATGCGCCTTGAGTGCTGAGGGCATGTCGGCCCGTGTGCCCGTCCACACAACACTGGCGTGCGTATATCGGTAAGCCATGTCTGGCTCGACCTTTGCCACGTTGCCGCCGAGGATCGTCTTGACCGCTGTCATCCCGGCGCTGCCAATCAAACTGCGCGGCATGGTGACAAGATCGCCGGCGCTATACTGGTTGCAACGTGCGTTCTGCCCGTGCTGCCAGGTGTTGCCATCGTCGTCCTCAAACACAATTGCCTCTTTTCCGTCATCGTCTTGCACGGTGTCAATAGGATTGGCCCACTCGATCAGTGATGGAATCAGCAACAGGTCGCGGCATGGATTGCACTGCTCATCAAACGTGCGGTCGGTCTTGTGCTTATGGCATGACCAGCGGGCATCGCCGTCCAACTCTGGCGTGGCGTGCAAACATTGCCGGCACGAAAGGGTTTTGATGTCAATGGCCGGCGCCGTTTTTTCTTCACTGCCCCAACATAGATCCTGCGCCGAGCACCATTTGCACAGGTAGAAATCGCGTTTATTATACGGCCGCTCTGGTGCGTGCTGGCTTTCGACGATCCGCTTGGCCTTGGCTTCGAGTGCGTCGGCTTGGTCCGCGTTGTACTCGATGCGCTCCGAATACAGCTCGTCGTTGTCCTTGTTCACCGCCAAATAGAACGCCCGTGTAAGTTTGGCCCATTTCATGTAAAGCATTACTTGGCCCCAGTGCTGCGGCTTGGACTTCTCGACGCCATCCTTTTCAAGCGCCTTGAATGACTTGGCGCTATGCGTTTTAAACTCCAGCAGGTGCCACGTCTCCGGCGCTTCAAGTAGTCCCTTACCCACGCCGTCAAGGTGCCCGGCTACGTGCCCCCCTACCGCTTTAAATCCAAACTGCTCGCCGTCCTTGCCGACTTCGTGCACGGTCACGCCTGCGCCGCGTAACTCCTCTACAAACGTGTGCTCCTCATTGTGCCCGCGTTGAAAGAGTCGATACAAGCGGCCGTCAAAGTCCTCCTCGGTCATGTGCCGGAAATCGTACCAAAGTTTTCGCTCGCAGTGTGAGCCGACTATTGAGCCGCCGAGGTAGTGCCGTTTTTCTTGGCTCGACCCTTTGGCGTGCCAGTAGTTCTTAATTGCCTCGACTGTCGGCTGGGTGTGTTTTGTTAAATCCATATTTTGTTAATTATCATGTTAGTAGGTGTCATATTTTTAATGCACACGTGATTGACTAAAGTGTCGGGTGTAGTAGTTTAAAGAAATAGTTAAACCACCAAGGAAAGAGACTGCATGCCAAATCAACGCGCCGCCCATATTCAAGTAACGACCATTGCAATTGATAAAAAGATCCTGCGCGATGTTGAGAAATTAGCCAAACGCTGCGACCGTTCGCGTAATAAGATCATGGAGTTGATCCTGCGAAATGAGGTGCCGCGATATTTAGACCAAGACCTCGACCCTAGTCGCCGACCTGATTATCAAGGTTAAAAAGCAGCTCCATGTTCCCATGGTCGGCGCCGTCAAAGAGGCCTTCAAAAGCTATATCGACCAAATCGCGTACATTTACGTCATATTTAATCGCTAATTCTAGCAGGCGTGTGTGGTCAGTTTCTTTAATTCGTACGTATTCCATGAGGTGTATTAATCCTACTACACCACAAGCGCGTCAAGCCTAACTTTTCACTTAGCCGTAAAGAGTAACCATTTAAAGGTAAACTTATCCCGTCAAAAAGATGAGCTTCCACGCCTAAGCGCCGCTCCGGTATCCCGAACGGTCAACGTGGAAATACTCCTCGGCCTTTTCTTGGAATGTGCCCGTCTGGTAGTTGCTGGCGATCATGTCCGGGCTATTGCCTAGTAACTCGGCCGCCATTGGCTTGCCCCATAGCGAAGCATAATAGGACGCGCACGATCGCCGGTGCAGGTTTGGCGACCATTGCACGCCGTACAATTTGCAGTACGCGTCGCGCTTGTTATTAAATACGGTTTGCCCTATTGGCGTGCCAAGCGTGACGCCCTCCAAAAACGGCCATAAATTATCAATGTGCTGCGCCCCTGATATATCCAGCGCACGCTGTGTTTTCATCACCCGTGCTGGGATGTGGATCTCCTTGCGCTTGGCGTTGATCATGGCATCAGTTAAATACTCGCCCCGCCTGCGCTTGTCAGTGCCCGGTGCAATTAGTGACACGCGCATACCGGTGAAGAATAGTAATGCCAGGAGCGCCGCGAATGGCCGATCGTCGGATAGGTGCGCCACGCCAAGTAGAAGCCGATGCATGGCCTGCGGTTCGATAATGTCGCGCTCGTGGATGTCGATGCGTGCCCGGTCCAGGGTGACCGATTGCACTGGGTTGCTGTTGAGCTTGCCAAACTTGACCGCGTGATTGATGCACGCATTCAGCGCCTTGAGGTGCCCTTTTTTGGTGATATAATTGTATGGCATGCCAGCGATCCAGCGCGACACCTCAAGCGGCTTGAATGCTTCGAGACGAAGGTTGCCGAAATACTCCAGCGCCCGCGCCAGGTGTAGCTTGTCGCGGTACGGATTGATACCGCGCCGCTCGACATCCTGCAAGCGCAGCTCGATCGCGTCCGCCAGTTTGAGTTGATGGTGGCTCAGTTCGTCCTTGTGAATGTGCACCGCGCTTTCCACCGCGTCGATTGATCCGGCCGCGCTGAGTAGCGATTGCATGCGCCGGTATTCGACCTGATCGAAATTTAGCATCGCGTCCCGGTCGCCATACCATTTCCGCACAAAATCGCGGTGATAGGTCGCTTTCTCGGCCTTGGTCCTGAACGTCACGCGCAGGCGCTTACCGTGCAAGGAATAGTCCCACCCATACGGATTTTTCCGGCTTGATTTATCGTAATTACGAAACGATGGCACTTTTTCCATCTGTCAACTTTTGTCAGCTTTTGCCCCTTTCGTCAACTAATTCGGGCAAAAAGTGAAAATGCGCCTTTTTTGTATTGCGTTCACCACCAAGGGTTTGTGTAATTATCTTGACTACAAAAAAACCCTTGGTGGAGCATAGGAGAGTCTAGCGCCCTTTTGTAAGCCCTTAGTTAGTAGTGACTTATTTTTAGCCTATTTTTTAGTGTCCATTCCTGTCCACTTTATTTCGCGGAAAACCTCGGTCCACCCATCCTAACGGCCCAGTACATCTTAAAGCGCCGAAACTTGCCGACGCCGCAAACTTCCATCGCCTCGTCAAACACTTTGGCTGCCATCTTGTAGTCAATCGGCGACTCGCCCCGATGCCCGAGCACGCAGAACCAGTCATGCACGACGGCTGCCTCCAGGTACTTGCCAAATGGCGGATAGATCGACCACAAAGCACGCGGCACGCTGGCACCGTCAGAATTGAATCCCTTGGGCACTGTCACCACTTTATCGAGCACGTCGGATGCGTATGACAACGGCTGATTGAGTACAACGACGCGCTCAAATACGTTTTCATATTCACCATCCTGCGTCCATCGTTTCGAGACCCTCGCGTCAAGCGTTGTCAAAAATCTGCTCATAGTGCTTCCAACTTAAATTCAATCGCCGGCAGTTCGTCTTCCGTGGTAGCGCATCCGCTAGCCAGTAGGCACAGAATTAAAAGGCAACGAGCCATGCCGAATCCCTTTCTTTCTGTGTCAGTTCCTTTGCGCCGTTGCCTGGTTGCGGTTCAAGCTCGGTCGCTGTCAGCTTGCCGTCATCGAAATGCAGGTAGGTGTTGATCATGTGCGGCCTTGTACGATCGCCATTGATGTAGTAACATAGAATGCCAACGGGTACCGCGTGCTTGCGCTTAGAGAGTGCATTACGTGCCGTTATGTAGGCTTTGAATAGCCACGCCCACTTGTCACAGTCTAGCTTGTTCTTAATCCAGCGATGCAGGCCAATAAGTTTCATCTGCCAGACAAATTGATCGTATGCCTTTTCAATGAGTTTACTCTCAAGCGCATTGTACTCGGCATCGAATACATAAGCCTTGGCAGACTTGTACCGGAAGTTGACCAGTTGCCTTAATCGGTTGCCTTCAATGATCATAATCCAGTCAAGCTTGCCTCAGTTTTCGGCGACGTGATCGCCTCGATAGTCGCTGTCTCCCCAATCCCAGCCTGCGATTTCCAGCAGGCGGAATTGATGGTCACGTTGTCGAATTGCGCGTGTTTTATACGCGTGGTGCTGCATCCCGAGAAGAACGCTAGAATTAGGACCGATGATGTTAATTTTACCATAAATTGTTACTGCTGTTATCAACATATAGACGAAGAGTAGGCCCAGCACCGTGAGCCTGACGTTATCAAGTTCACAGGTTGAGTTTTCGTCTAAGCTCCTCCTCTGAAGTGTTGTTTCTGTACTTTGCCACGCATTCATCATTATTTGATTTGTGCCGCCCGAGGACTTTGTGAACCGTCTCGATGACGTCAGCAGCCAAGCGTTCAATCCCTGCCTGCTCGCCTTGCAGTTTGCCGATTTTTTGCTTCATGTCCCCATGTTCACGCAGCATGTCCCGATGATCTTTGTGCATGGACATAACCGTTTTGAACAAGACGCCGATGGTCGCAGCGAGTGCGCCACCCGCTGCCATGATTAGCGTGATGAGCTGGTTGACATCCATTTTTCATATTAGAATAAGTGAGGGCGGCAGATAGGACAGAAGGTTACGCCGTCAAATTCGTGCGGCTTGACAGCAATGAGGCGAAGGTTCAATTTCTCCGCTTGGTAGTGCTTGATGAACTCGACGCGGTACTCATTCCCTTGATGCTCGCCGACGATTGTCAGCACGGCATCCTCACTTAACTCTTGGTGCATAGTCAGTGGCAGGTCGGATTCAAATATGGTGTCCTTGTCAAACTTCCACCCACGTCCGGTAACGAGTACCGAGCCGTAGTTAGACTGTATCACGATTGGAGAGGTGCAGTCTAAGCGAATAGACCGCCGACCATCACCAGAGAACGACGTGGTTCTGCTTCTTTCGATCAGTCCCTTGTCGTAGTCTTTTAGATGAGCGGCGGATACTATATTCGCCACCAGTAGTACTGCTGCTAGGAGTAAGTGCTTCATACGTCTACGATGTCTTCGACCTCAGGCTCGTCGAACCACCCGTCTGTTTTCATTTGCTCGGTAGTGATGAGACTACCAGCAAGGCTTGGTATTCCCTCGATCATCTCTTGGACGCTGATGCTGCTGCCCTTGGCTGAGTTGATAGCGTCAATGATGTCTTGGCGTTCCTCGGCCGTGATCGCTGCGTCGATAAGATCAACGAATGTAATCTCGTGCGCATTGATGTGCACACGCTGTGTGCCGTCGATAGGGCCGATGGCGACTTTGGTGCCGTCTGGATGAGCAAACGAACCGCAGTAGAACTGACTGGTCTCAAACTGAGAGTATTCCCGAGGACGTGCCAGCATCCACAGTTCATGGCTGACTGCCTGTGCGTATTCGATAGAGGGAGCTGATAGAATGAGATTCATGTCTAGTAAATGCTGTAAGCGTTGTTGATGTTAAACTCGATGTTTGTGCGGAATGCCGATTGGTCGGAGTCGTAGATGATGAATTCGGAGTAATAGCACTTGGCAGAGAAGGATAGCCCGTCGTTATAGGAAAACGGCATAGTATCTCCGTCCCAGTTTGGCTCGTTCGTAGTAGTGCCGTTTATATTCAGCAGGGCAATCGCATCACTGTGATAAGCTGTGTGCAGGTCATCTCTAGTGCTTCCCGTGAAATCTGCACCATTCTTTCTAAATAACGCTGTCGCATTTTCGCAAAGTTGAGTCGAACTGTTATTATCACCTATTGCGCCTATGTAAGTACCAGGGCCACCAACAGCCCCAACCAATAAACCTTCTAACTCAGTAGAAGCCGCACCAAATGTAGCGAATATATCAATCGTCGAACCCTTTAGAGTGGCTGCGGACTGAAGAAAGATACCGCTGTTCGCTGCATGATTGCTAATGCACGTCTGCCCGTTGTAGGTCACCAGCACGCCACCCTCAACAATCTTAGGCTGACTGGTCGATACTGGCTGCGTTGCATTGTTGCCGTTGCCGCTCTGGTCGTACCACGTAGCAACGAATCCATCCACCTCGTTATTGCCTGAGTCGAACCCAGCTGGCAGGTCGATGTTGCCGTGGTAGTCTGCTATGTTGGACTCGATGGCCTTTCGGTTGTCCGTCTGGTCGGAGTCGTAGATGATGATCTCGCTGATGGTGCCGTTTAGATGACTATGGTTAGAATTACTCGAAGCAATCGTTATGCCATCCATGCCCACAGTGCCGACATCTACACTTGACGCTCCAATCACCCCATCGACATAAGCATCCGAATTGGTTGTATTGAATAACGCAGTAAACAAATGCTGGTTAATATCCTGATTCGCTATTGTTTGGTTAGTTCCAGCATAGAATTTATAAGCAGACGCTGCCGTGTATAGAGTATTCCTTGATGCTGCATTAGCACTATCAAAAATATATTCCGAAACCCCAATGTTCGGCATCTTACTAACTGCAAATGCTGTGTTAGGCTGGCTCAATTGACCTTGTGTAAATGTAGTTTTAACTAACGATTGCCCCCCATCAAACTTCATCCCGTCCACCAGAGTCCCACCATCAACAATCTTTGGCTGGCTCGCAGGTGTTGCTTGCACTGCGTGGTTGTTGTTGCCCGATTGGTCGTACCATTTGGTTACGTGGCCGTCATTCCCTACTCCTACCCAGTTAACCATAGTACTCCCAGCGACCTCGGCAGCTGTGAAGCTCGCCTCCGTGTCATCGCTAGAACGTCTAACATCCACCACGTTGCCGCTGTATGATGTGCTTAGATTGCGCAGGCTGTACGCTGCTGCTGCACCGCTTGCTGTATCCAAAGGCAACGCAACCTCGGCATTCACCCAGTTCTCCAGCGTACTGCCGATCTCATTGGCTTTGAAGACCCGTGATGTCTCGTCGCTAGCTCGGCGAACCTCGACGACATCGGGATTCGTCTTGTTTAGATCCCGCAAGCTGTAGGCTGCTGCTGAGCCTGTGAACGAGTTGAGAAGCCCTTGGCCTTCCACGAGTGGATTCAGGATGGCTTCAGGGGAAAGGATGCCGAGTTGTGTTTTGATTGCTGCATTGTCAGCACTCCGCATGAGTGCATCAATGTCAGTAGATACTGTGAAATCTGCCATAATTTAAAAAGGTTAAGATGAGCGAAATGGTCGCTTGTACAAAGACACGCCACCAGGCCGCCGAAATAAGGATGTCGAACCTGTGCGCAGGTAATTATCGACGCCACGACGCCGCGCTGCGCCATGCACTACCGGCGTCACGACTGGCGACGCGACCGCATTGACCTGGTTACGAATCATATAATTATTGAAGCTTGGAAGTTTTCAACACGCCCGTGACGACAATAGTGATGTTCGGCGACGTTGCTCCGGATAACGTCAAACGGAAGTCAGCCATGCCTACTTCGATATTAAGCGCGCCATTTGCTGTAATTGTAGCTGCATCGCCTAAACTGTCGGTCGCTGCAAACCAAGTGTTTCCGCCATCGTAGGAAAGTTCAAAGGCAAGCGCCCCGCCACTGAATGTGCCGAACGCGGCGACATTCAGCTTGCCCTTGATCGGCAATGTGCCGGTCGATGAATTGCTGGTGAGATTATAAGTTTGTGCCATATTATTAAGAGGCACAATGTCAAGTGCTAGTACCCCGGCTCAGAATAAAATGAATCGTTCAGCTCGACCGAGGTGATTGGATTCTTTAAGAACTCAGGCACTGGCCAGCCATTCGGCGCCGGCAATCTGGAAAGGTGCACAGCCGGAACTCTGGACGATGTTTCGCCGTCTCCGCTTTGATAACTTCCAAAGGCCAGCGCCCTTGAAGTCATATCGGAATACTGAACATCCAAGCGGCTCGCCCGGATAAACCACTCGCCCTCGCCGTCATTTATTACCGCCGTTTCGACTACGGTGTCGCCTGTTCTGAAATGCCTGTGCTGGTCTTCTTTTTGCTGATAGCAGCTCACGGTGCGCCCGATGTCGATCCCTTGGCTTATAGTGCCGCCGATGTGACCCTTTGCGAAGTCTTGCGCCTGCGTGAACAGTCGAACAGTCCGAGGCGCCGGGTAAGACACTGCTCTCAAGCATTTCGGCATATCGTAATCCATGCGAACCAGTATCTCGGCTAGTTTCGTCCTCGCTCGCTTGCCATTGTTTGAAACAAACATCAGTTGATCGCCCGCACTTGAATCAATGACTTTTCATAAATGTTGCCCATATAGCGGCGGATCGTTTCCGGGGCGCCGTTTAAGTAATCTCCATCAATGACCATTTGATTGTATGCATCAAGCGTCGGCGTCGTGCTGGCGCTCAAACTGTCTGGCAGTTGCGTCATATTGGTCAGCACTTCTGTCGTCGGATCATTTGTTTTGACGTACGTTTTCACTTCGCGTGACGGCGAGTTTCTTGTTTCAATTTGCCCGTCAGTTGTTGTTGATGTGTTTGTGACGACGGTTTTACTAAATCCCAATGACGTCGGATTTGTGCTGTATAATTCTTCGTATATATATTGAAGGTAAAACCTATCCGCACGCATGGTCACGATAGTTCCGCTTATTGCGATAATAGTCGCAGTGAATGTGCTTTTACTTTCCGGATTGCGCGCGCTAGTTCTATAATAAACCAAAGTAGGCGTCACCGTGACAGTGAACGAATTACCAACGGCGAGCTTTGAAATGTCGCCCGATGTAGAACCAATGAAAACATTACCCTCGCCGAGTGATTCACCGTATGCCCATCTGTTTGGACTCGTATAGTAGGCGTTCCATCCTGTCGATGAAATGCTCATCGTGTAATTGTGAACGGTCGTGTCAGTGTTCGATGACGTCGTTGTCACGCCTGAAAAGTCAAACGCATAAAGCCCGGTCGGATCATATCGAGTCTGCGGAATGTGTGCAAATACTCGAATGAAAGTCGTCCACCCGTCGCCTCCGTTGGACACTGACTGATCGCCCACATAATACGCGTCTGCATCATCAGCGAATGGCGAGCGCTTTGGCTTTTGCGTGGCACTCGTCATCGTATCATCGTCTGAAAGGCAAGCGTAGTCTTCAGTAGTGACGCGCATTTCGTGATAATAAACAGCCGTCGTCGTGTCGCCGTTGTCGCGAAATGGGAATGTTTTATAGCCGCCCGTACAGGTTGCTGTTGAGAATGCTGTGCCTGTGACTGTTGATGGTAGTGACATATTATCGAAGTGCTTGGTCGAGGCGGTCGAGGCGAGTGACTATTTGTTTGATGTCCTCAGATTGAGTCTCCGCCAATTTGTATAAATCAATCTGACTCTTGTAAGAATCACGTTGCAGCGAGTCGTTGGAGTTTTCGACGTAGTGCTTAGAGATCGGCTCCATCAAGTCCTTGATGTTTGTTTGTAGTTCAATCGACTTTGTTTGAAAGTCAGCACCAGCCAAGTTTCTAGCTCCGTTCGCAGGCATCGCGCCCGCCCCGCCCTGATCACTGGTGCCTCCTAATCTTGCGCGCAGTCGGGCAGCACGTTCGGCGTCTCTTGTTTTGCTAATATCTCGACGCAAATCAGATTCCTGCTGCCTTAATTCTTTATCTTTACCCCAATCGCCAAAGCGCCGCGCCTGCTTTCTTTCTTTTCCGACGCCTTTTAGATCAGCCCTCAGCACCTCGCTTTTTGTGCGTTTTGCCTGCTCTTCAAATTCTTCAAAATATGCAGTTGAATACGCCTCGCCTGCAATTCGCCCGTCTTCGGCTTCTTTTACCAAGTCGGGTTCGATGCTGTCGCGCACCTCTTCGATCTTCTTTTTTCGCGATTCTTCTTTTTCGACGATGGCTTTTACAGACTTGTCATTTTTTGATCCTACATTGCCTTTTATTTCCTGAAAAAGTTCACCCTTGGCGACTGCTTGCTCTTCTTTACTTAACTTTTTGAAAGCTTCGCGCAATTCATCTGCGCGCACTTTTAACTTCGCCATATTGCGCGCTTGTTTTTCTTTACTGCGCTGCGATTGAAAGCCGAATATTTTTTTATCTAAAATGCCGAACTTCTCAAATTCCCCCCGAGCCATAAGTGACTGTTGCGCCATCTCCTCGAACTCGTCGAATGCCTCCATCTTCCCTCTTATCTTATCAAGCCATCCGCCCATTATTTTCAGACCGTCAGTAAAGTCTGAAAGCACCTCCGCTGATAATACTGTAAGTTTGCGCTTAAAGCTTTCGATCGTGTCGGCGGCCTTGTCCATTTTTGCAATGGCTTCATCGCTCATCACTTCGTTGGCTCGCTTCGCCGCTGCTTCTAGCCCGCCGTATCCTTTGGGGCCTGCTAAGTTTTGCAGCACTTCCTGCATTGCCGGGCCTGCTCGTTGCCCTAAGATGATTGCCACGTCATTGTACGCCGCTGTTTGATCTGTTGCGTTTCTCTGCGCGACCGCCACGGCTTCGAGTTTCTTCTCTGTCGGCAGCTTGTTAAATGTATTGATGTCGATGCCTAGCCGTCTAAACGCTTCGCCATACGACTTGTTCCCATTGATCGCCTCTTGCGTGCGCAGTTGCACGTTGCGCAGTGCGCGCTCCATCACACTGACCTCGACACCCGCCTCGCGTGCAGCGAACTCCAGCACCTGCAACTCGGTGGCGCCGATGTTGAGTTGCACCGCCATGTCAGAGATTTTACTGCCAAGATCAATCGCTGCCTTTGCCATTGCGCCCAGACCGGCAGCGCCAGCCAATGCCCCGAACTGTTTTACGCCGCTCGAAACAAAGCTTTTGATACTCTTCTGCGACTTCGCCAGCCCGCGTTGAAAGCGCGTAGTGTCGAGGCTCAGGTCTGTTTGTATGGATGCTCTAGCCATTTGATTCTAGCAGCGCCGACTTAGCCTGGCGCAGTTCTTTAGGTTCGGAATATTTAATATCAGACGACGACATTCGGATTGCCCGGCAGCATTGAAAAACAATGCGCAGGTCGATGTCGGCAACCTCTCGCGGATCAACGCTGTATGCTGCGCCGTATTCATGGCAAATCGACGCGATCGAAGGAATCGCGGGTAATCTATTGTCAGACTTCGTGCCGCCAAATGACGCGCCTTGTGGCGTCTCATTAAATGCGGCGCCCAGGTGCTCGTAAATGCCGAGCACCAACGCCGTAACGTCTGACTCCTGCCCGAGTTGAGCGATAAATTTTGAGTCATCAGCCCCCGGCGCGTAGTCTGGATGGTGCCGCCAAATGTACGCTGCAACATCGCCCTCGATGGCGTCGCCATGTGTGACAAATGCGTTGCCAGCCAGTTCGAGGTCGGTCATCGAGCGCAGCGACAAAGGATGCACGGCAAAGCGTCCAATCTTCATCGCCGGCGCAGATGACCACGGCGTGAGCCGATCTCGTTCGATCTTCTTTTTGACTGCTGCGTAGTTACTCGCCGCCGTCGTCGTTGTCGTCTTCGGCAGGCTCATTCGTAAATTCAGCAATTCCTCGTTCGATCAAGTTTTCAGCGACGCCAAGATGCACAGCGCACTGCGCGCCCTCGGCTTGTAATGAGCCAAAGACGCGGTGCTGTGACAATAGCGTGATGTCTACAATGTCAGACATTAGCCCTGGTAAGTGACGACTTTGACGCCGATCTCAAACACGTCTGCCTCGTCCTTTGAACGATTGACTTTGACATCCATCACTTCAAGCGTGGATGGCGTGCCACTAGCGTCAAAGTCATGTGTAAAGCTTTGCCCTGCGGATGGCAGCGCCGTCGTGGTTGATGCGCGTTGCAATGTCATCGAGCCGGTGGTCGGCTCAGATGATGGGCGTGTTTGCGATTCGGCAAAGTCGCCGTTTTCATCGGTGCGCGAAATTAGACGAGTGACCTCAGACGGCAAGTCGATTGCGTCTGCAATGTAGGCCACTGCGTTGATCGTTACAACGTCGAGGCCTTGTGGAAAGTTAGCTGGTGCGGTAGATGGTAATGCCATAATTTTTTGGGTTTAGATTTACAAGGCGTGCCAATGTCAAGTGATGCGAAATTGGACTTCGTAAGAAAGCGTTGTGATCCGAAACTCGGCGTCTGTTTCGCGCGATGTGCCAGTCGGCTTGATCTTCGTGGGCGAGTGCGCGGCGGGCCAATGTGTCGAGATTTCAGTTGCGCCGATCTCTTCAAGTAGCTGCCTAGTTCTGGCGACCAGTTCGACGTGCCGACTTTTGAATGCAACTGGATCGTCCGGCGCTTCTTCTGTCACTCGTGGCGTGCGGATCTCGATTTCAAACGTGCCGGCATAATTGTCGTATTCGCCATCAGCGTTTTGATGTTCGTTTGAGATCGGGCCGCCCGTGTCCAATTCAAAGCGAATGCACTCGTCTGGCAGCCCGCCCTCGTCGATGTCGTCGGCTGTGCGAAGTTCCACATCGGATGCGATGAAAAGCGATTTGAAGCCGCTCTCAAGCCCGCCCTCGAAGTTGTAATTTTGAATGTTCATCGTGTTTTGAATCCTGTTTTTTTCGCTTCCGCGCGCACTAGCTGCTCCAATCGTTTGACCATTGCGACCATCCGGAAACGCTCGACTGCCTTGGTCCGTCGATTGGTAACGTCCAGCCCCTTGGCATTGGCGGTAAACGATACGCGCGCAGGAGTGCGTGAAATATTGACCGACGTGTTGACCAATGAAAAATGCCTGGCGATCCACTTTGGTGGCGATTTGCGACCGAGTTTGACGGCCGCTTCTGCAAAGGACGCTTTCGCGATGCCGACATTATTGAGCGCCCGGCGCAGTCCAGCGTTCACGTCTCGATCATTCAACATCACGATTGGCTGCGTGCCTCGATTGACTCGCCCGCGCGTGTTGCGCTGATTGTTGCGCGTTCGGTCGCTGTACTGCGTGACTTTCAGCCCGTGCTTATTCGAGCCTTTCATGTTCTTTAATCGCGCTTCTAAATAAGCCGTATCGCCTCGCTTGATCGCAGCCCGGATGTTCTTGTCGTCCCATTTATTTGGCGCGCCCATCTTTTTGACCGCAGAAAAGAATCCGGCGCGCACTGCTTTTTGCCCTGCCTTCAATGCGCGTGGCGTCGTGTACGTTGGCCGCCCGCTCATTTTTGGAAAGCCATCAAAGGGCGGTGTCACCTTGGCGAGTAATTGAGCAAGCAATCCTGCCTGATCTTTGACAAATTCGACCTCTTCAAGCTTTAGCTGCTTGACTAGCTTTTTAGCCTGCGCGCGGTACAATGTATCATCGACTGAAAATGTCTGCTTAGACATCGCGCTTTTGTAGTGTCAAATCCCACGTTGCGTCATCGCCTGATTCAACGGCAGTGATAATGTAATGCTCGCTCTTGCTGTTTACAATGCGCTCATTGATGGCAGGTGGATCGCCCTGCACGAATAACGATTTGCCGACGCTGACAGCGTTCGTCGTTTTCACGTCATATCCTTGGATGTCATCAAACGCGGTCGGCGACTCATCGCCGCGAAACACGCCAGCGAATGACCCTGCGTGATTTGACATTGTGAAAGACTCCCCGGCAAAGTCATTTGCCGCAGCGAATCCCGCGCTTATTTCGTCTTCCAAGCTCATATAAATTTAAAAAGGTGCGACCCGCCCGAATTGGTGCGGGCCGCGTGTCGGTTAGCTTATTTGACCGCTTTTTTCATTGGTTTGCTTTTCGGCTTTGCGCCGACAACTTTCTTCTGCTTTTGCAAGCGACCGCGCACAATGAGTTGAACCTCTCCTGCGTCTTTGCAGCCGTTGTATGCCTCGATAACGCCGTCGGCGTCTTCGCTGCAAGCAAGTACTTTAAGAGCGCCCGATGGCGCTTTGTGGATTGTTACAGATGCTTTAAACATAGTTATGGAAAGAAAGAGCGCCCCGACGTATCGAGGCGCTCAGGTTAAAACTTAGGCGCTTGTTACGCGAACGCCGTAGTCAACGCCCTTTGCAACTCCGTAAAGGAGATTGACGTTATAATACAGCACACCCTCGGAGTCGTACCAGCGGCGGAACTGAACCGGCAAGCCAAGTCCAGGGATCACGACGGTCTCGACTTCGATGCCGGCCTCGCGTGCCATCTCAGCGTCAACAGTGCGGCCCGCCATGAGTAGAGCGTTGCGTTGGAAGGCAAAGCCAGCCAAGTTCTCGCCGTTCGCGTCTGCTTGGTCTGTCTCGAAGATGTCGAACTTATTGACGCGCGGTGCGAGTCCTTCAGTCTTCTGAACAGTGATGCCGGGCATTTCTGCGTCGTTCAAGGTCTTCAGGATCGAGCCGTAGTAGGTCGGATTAGTGAAGAATGCGCGACCGGTCTGCGGTGCGCCCTTGTCAGCGGTCAGCGATGCGCCAAGGTCAATCAAGTCATCGCGGTCAAAGTTGGCTGCGGTGATTGCTTGCGATGTCGCGAAGTTGGACGCGGTGATCAGGTTCCACACGTCGCCGAATACTTTGTCGCCAAGTGCCTGCAATGCGGGCTGCACAAACAAGTCATTCAGATTGATGCTAGACTTGCTGCGCTCGACGTCTGAGAAGCCGTAGGTGAAGCCGTAGTGAGTATCAAGGTTGATAGTCGCCGCGGTCATTGCAACGTCGCCAGAGGCGGTCTTGTAGCCGCTAGACATATCAGCCGCGCTCGGCTTCGTCGGGTAGCGTGTAGTGATCGACTCGCCAGTGCCACGAATGTCATTGGAGAAGTCAGTTGTTAGCGCGCCAAGTGGCGCGAACAGAGAAGAAAGCCCGTCCAAGCTTTCCTGTGCGATAGTGGCGAGATTGACGCCTGCGATTGTATTAGCCATAGTGTATAGTGTTTGTGATTATTGCCCGATCACGTGTTTGTGTTCGGAGTAAAAGTCATTCTTGCCTTCGTAGTCGCCACGCTCGTCAAATGCGCGGTAGAGATTCCAAAACTCTGCCTCTGTCATTTTCTGATTGCTCGGCTCGGCGTCATTGACGGACGGCTCAAGCGCAACGGCAGGCGTGCCAGACTCGGCGAGTAGTTCAGACGCTTTCGCGGCGATCGCCTCGGCGGTCTGCTCTTCTGCTTTGACGATCTCGGCGGCGTGATCTTCGATCATCTTTTCGCGAGATTCGTTTACAGCTTCAATCTGCACCTCAAATGCGGTGTTTTGCTCGCGTGCCTCATCGAGTTGACGTTCAAGCAGGATCGCTTTAGCGCCTAGCTTCTCGATTTGCTTTGCCTGGCAGTCGATCTTGATCGAATCGAGCTTTGCTTGTGGCAACTTCTCGAAATCCTTCAGCGTCTCCATGTCAGAGATAGATGCAGCGGCCAAGTTTGCGCCGTCAATCGCGTCAATGAATCCGGCTTCAAGTGCTTCTTCTGCGGTGAAATAAGTCTCCGCAGCCATCAGCTCGTCAAGTTCTTCGGCACTCTTGTTGCTGCGCGCGTAGCTGGTGCGAATGTTCGCCTCCATTTTGTCGAGCAAGTCAGCGTCTTTACGCAATTGCTCTGCGCCGCCGATGCTTGCGGTCCACGGGTTGTGGATCATTAGCAAAGCATTTTCTGCCATGCGCACCTCGTCGCCAGCCATTGCAATGACGGACGCCATCGACGCGGCGAGCGAATCAATATGTGTGACCACCTTGGCGCCGTGGCGCTTGAGTGCGTTGAAGATCGTGTTGCCTTCAACGATCGAGCCTCCGCCCGATGCGATGCGCAAATTGATTGTTTCAACATCGCCGAGCGATTTCAGACCGTCGATGAACTCGTTGGCTGATACGCCAAAGCCGCCAATCTGGTCGTAGATCGAGATTTCAGCCTCTGGCGATTGCTCGCCTTCAGCGTTTTGAGTGCGGCTCATATCGAACCATTTATTTTCAATGCTCATATTTGTAATGGGTTACTGTGTCAAGTTTCGCTGTCTTCAGAGTCTGCTGCCGCCTCTTCGATCTTCACCGGGTTCGCTTCGCCGATGACGTCGCCAGGCATTAGAGTTGTCCCAAGTTCGACGGCATCGAGGTCGTACGCTTCGGCAATTTCCTTGCGCTGCTTTAGGAACTCGGCGCGCTTCGTGATGAACTCGATCGGATCGTGTCCGCGTTTGGTGAGGATCTCAATTTCACTTGATAGCCCGGCGCGCAAGTCGTCGCGGTCCGCACTGCGGCTGTGCCCGTCGTCAACGGTGAACTCGCGCGGCTTGGTAAAGCTGCACTTGTACCAGTCCTCTGGCAGCGTATAAATTCCCTGCTTCGCGCGCTTGGCGATAATGTACAACGCAGCGCGCTTTTTGTAACGCGCGATGATCTCGACGCGATCGCAAATCGAATCGTTAATGTCACGTTGAAACGCTCGCACGCCTGCGCCGCCTACGGCTGACGAGTCGAGCATTTCACGTCGCCACTCCATGCCGAGAAACGCGCCCGCCTCGATCTTGTCGGAGAACTTCAGAAAGCCATCGCTCGGTCGATTCGATTCGTGCGCTTCAAGTCTTGCGCTGTTCTTTAAATATCGAATCGTGCCGCCCGCCATCAATTCAGATTGGAACGGCGCTTGCGATGCGCCGCCCTGCCCATTGATCAAGCGGTTGCCAATGTCAGCCTTGCCGCTTTCGTTGGTCTCTTTCAACGTCAGCGCCGCGTTGACCTTTTGCCCGATCTTTTCGTAGTCGCGCACCTCGGCGAGGTCGTACCAGTCGAGCATCCCCGATGCGATTGCCGGGATGCCGCGCCCTTGGCTAAACCAGTCCGGATCGGTGACGTGTATCATGTCACGCGCAGACACATCGCGATAGCTTTCGCCGTCTTCAGTGATGACGCGGTAAGCCACCTCTGCCGCAAACTCGTTATAGATGACACCATTGACAATGCGCAGCCCTTTATACGGACCAGATTCGACGTGCGTCTCGTTGTCAGATGGCAGGCATCCGATACGGTGCGCCTCCAAGTATTGCAGACGTGGGAAGCCTGCCTTGTTTTCAGTCAGCAGGATAAAAAAGTCCCCATCGACATCTAGCGCCTTGGATTCGATTTTTACGTTGCGCCTGAATGAATACTGCGGCCCGCGTATATCGACCAGCCCGTCGATTGATTCCATATCAGCCTCGACCGCTTTGACAAACTCCTCGTCTGCGCTATGCGATTGAAAGCGCCAGGACTCGCCGTAGACTTTGCCCGCCTTTTGTTTGACGGCGCCGCTGACGGTGCTGTTGCTTGTGTAAATATATCGTGCATCACTGCGCAACAGTAGCGACTTGTGCCGGCTCATTAGCTCAAGTAAGTCTCCGTTCATGTCGCCATTGCTGCGGCGCTGTGCGCTCATCGCTGGCGTCGGGTAGACGTAGTCATTGCCGCTGCGCTTGAATACTTGCCAAGCGTCTTTAGCGCGCTTCGTGAATGCTTTAATCGGTTGGGTTGCCATATCTCTATCTGATGTACTGCGCGAAGCTTGCCACTGTCCGATTGGTTGACTCGCCCGCGGCGTCTTGCAAATACGCCTCAAGTTCTGTGTCAGTCATTTGCGCGCCCGTTGCGCCGCCGATTCTGACAATGCGCCACGAATCGTGCGCCATCACTAAGAAGTCGGACGAGCCTTGACCTTCGGGCATTTCATACGAAAAGGACTTGCCCTGTACCGATGCCGACACGACGTGGCGCCCGCCCTGCTCGGCGACCGTGAACTGCTTGGCAGCCAAAGTCTCCAAAGCGTTGACCGTGGCGACGGAAGTTTTGCCCGAATGGACCCAGACTGAGAAAATAAAAGCGCGCATTTGCAATGGCGCGCAGTGTCAAGTCTAGTCGTCGCCAGGCGCAACCTTCCCTGCGTCCACGCCGATCAAGCCAGCCATTGCCGCGCAGACGATGCTCATGCGCTCGCAGTCATAAAAGTGATCGGCCCGCCCGCGTGCGCGTTTGAAATCGTAATACACGCGACCGGTGCGCGGATCTTCTTTCGCAACTTGAATCCATGAATTGATTTGATTGATGTAGTTGACGCCGATGTCTCGGGCGTGCGTCCAAATTTGCGGCTCCATGTCGCGCAGCGTTGCCAAGCGCAGACGGGTTTCGGGCACCGAGTACTGAAACTGGCCAACGTACTTGACCGCGCCGTTCTGAATGTCCGTGCCCTGCCATGTGTCGATGTACTGGATGTCGCCATACATCTTATAGGTGCCGTCAGCGTGCCGGAATGGTTTGCAGTTGTTGCCGCGCAGAACCATCCAGCCGTTTTTGGCGCAGATGCGCTGCACCTCGGCCGTGTTATAGTTGCCGTCAACGAATACTTGGCAGCCCTTGCCCGCGGGATCAATGCCGTCCTGCGCGATGCCCCATCGCTCGCACTCTTCGACAATGTGCATATCACTGACCACCTTCTTGGCAAAGATCAGCCGCGACTCTGCATTGCGTGCCCACGCGCGAATCACCATGTAATAGTGATCCTTCTGCACATCGACTGTGCAAAAGTAATGCGACGCCTCGGGCCATGGATCGCCAAGTTCGTAGTCGCCCGCGCTTTCAACTTCATTCGATACGGCGATGTATTTCGTCTCATCCCATGGCTGGCAGAATCGTTTGCGCACGATGTTCTCCAACTCGTCGAGCGATCCGCGCGACTTCGCTGCAATCGCCTGGTGCCACATCACTGCAAGGTCGGTCCACGGATGGTGCGCAATCGCGTTGTAATGGTAAAAGTCAATCTTCGCATCGCCGTCCGGGTTCATTGAAATGTAACGGCCAGCCAAGTTGCGCCGATGTACGTCGGCAGGATTCCACGGCATACGCCCGCCACATAGCTGGCACTCGTATTCGACCGACTCGCGGATGTTGTCATAATTAATGCCGCCATCAGCCGTGCGCGCTTCTTCGCCGCTTGCAAATTTCATCCCGCCGACGTCGCCATCTGGGTTCCACTCGTACGGGATCTCCTCGCCGCAGCAGTCACATTTGACGTGCCACGTGCGCTGCGTTGATTCGCGCCACAAGTCGTCAAGCTCACTGCCTGCGGTCTGCCCCGACGTTGGCAGGAACATCGACCAGCTCCATGTGTAGCTCGTCGTTCTGTCGCGAATCTGCTTGAGCCATGATGCGTCATACGCCCACGACTCGTCGGCGCTTACGAACTCGAACGTCTTTGAGTTTCGATGCGCCAAGATACCAGCCGACGCCAAGCGAATGAACCCGAACGGCATTGACGTGTAGAACGTCGTTTGACTTTTTCGATCAGCAGGCACCGCATCCATCACGGCCTTGGTGTTCTTTAGTAACGGCTGAAACTTGTCGTCACTGAACTCTTTGATTGTTTGCAACGTCAAATCGTAGTGCGCTTGTCTCGTCGGTGCTGTCTGCGCCCGGTACAGTTGCAGCAGCTGCGCCGCTAAAGTTTTGATGTGCTGAACTGATCCCAAAATGCCGACCGTGCCGCCGCGCATCATTGCACCCGCACGCAGTGGCTCGACGATCAGAGGATGCTTGCTGCGATCAAAAAGACCGTAGTCGAGTTGGATGTTGCGCTCGCACCAATCGACCGGATCGGGCTGCGTCAGTTTCAACAGATCGCTCATTTTGCCCAAAGTGATTCGCTGTTTCCAAGATACTGCTGCGCCTCAAGCTTTACGCATTCGATGACCCAATCGGGCAAAGCGGGTGCGCCTTGAATGTTCGCCACTTTGTCAAAGCCACTGAACAAGCGCCCGCCAACGATCGCAGGCTTCAGCGAGTGATACACGTCGCCGGGATCAGATAAGCCGGCCACGTGTTCGCAGATAGTTGTCAGCGCGCCATTGACGCAGCCATTGCCAGCATAGAAGACAGCGCGCAGAATACGCTCGACCTCAGCGCGTGCCAACGTCGTGCCGTTGTCGATCCCCAGCTTGGCGGCGTGGATCTCGCTGCGCCTGATTGACTCGTCCTGCTTTAAGAACAAGTCGGACCAGAATTTCACTTGGTCTTGATCGTTCGCCATCGTCGCCTCTTGCAACTTCTTTCTGTAATGATCGCGGAAGTCCTCAGCGGTCTGCCCTTTGACGCTGCTCAAGACTGCTGCCTTTTTCGGAATCGGCTGCACGCCTCGATGCTTTAGCCACGCCTTCACCTCTGGCGATTTGCGCTTCAAGTTGTTGAGCCAAGTTATCATCTTAGGCTCGTTTTGATACGGCGCGCCCATCTGTAACCATTTGCGAAACACTGACTCGGCCACCCCAAATTCTTCTGCGTAATGCTTATGTGTCTTTCGTGCCATGCTTATTGAGATTGAATATCATTAACCGAAAATCGTGACGGACTAAAAAAGATGCGTAGGCGCTCTACCCATTTGGGCCGGCTAAATACAGGTGTCCTAATGTGGGGCACGTCTATTATTAGCAAAGCTTATCACCTTTCTGCATTCGAGCAGACCGGCATCGGCGTCGAGTCGCGTCGCTGCGTGAGTTGTTTGGTCGTAATCCGAATTCATTTTCAAGTTCGCGCGCCATCAGTCGCACGGCCTCGCGCGTCAGTCCTGTCTCGCGTCCGATTCTCGCGAACGATGCGCTGTCAATGTTGAGCGCATTTGACAGGACGAGCGCACGCGCGCCGATGTGGATTGGGTTTTTGTTCTTAGTCATCCAGCAGACCAGGATTACCATGACATCAGCAAGGTCGGTGCGTTCATTGCGCCGGGGTTCGATATGATCGACAGGATGCAAATGATCAGCCGCATCATGCTCTCGGATTGTGTAGGTTTTCATGATTTGATGATGGTGATTTCAACGCGTGGGTTTTCCTTATCGGTGTGAAAGGATGGCCGGCCATGTGTTAAGATATTGTAATTGTCATCGAGGATAAGCCCGGCATCGACCACGCCATCATAGTAGGCTTTGAGCATCGCCACGGCATTTCGTTCGTCACGGTTGCGGTTGGTCTTGTAAAAGAATGCCTCGGCAGCGATGACCTTGCCCCATGGTGCGGTGCACACGTCCTCAGCCTCAACGGCTTCACGGGCCAAGCGCCTAGCCTTCTTGGTCACGCCGGCCTTGACGGTCCAATGTGCCCTCGCGTTCGGCGACAGGCAAAAGTGCGGTAGTGGTAGGACAAGTGTGATGCTCTCGTTCATTTGTTGTCCTCCCGTAAAATGAGCGCGTCGATCTTTCGCTTGAGTGTAGCGCAAACCACCTCAGCCGCCTTGACCTGTTGGCGCTGTTGTTTGTTGGTCGTGATGATGGCAAGCGCCATGTAGCCGGCCAAGATGTCGATCATGGGTTTTGGTCTATTTATCGGCGCCTGGTGCATGCCGGCCATTATAGGTATATTACACCTAATGTCAACACATAGCATGCCACCGAAAAAGTGCTTAAATTAATTGCGACCACCTACCCCCCCCCCCCCCCCC
>Ga0209630_10001049_pt1 | contig 30680 bp, 21 predicted proteins | sample COG_01_FD_184745 | JGI IMG/M metagenome (GOLD analysis project Ga0209630, IMG submission 184745) | Pelagic Microbial community sample from North Sea - COGITO 998_met_01 (SPAdes) (version 2) | ecosystem: Environmental > Aquatic > Marine > Neritic zone/Coastal water | place: Helgoland, sampling... | reverse complement strand
TGCCCGATTGCTAAAGAATATCAGAAGACGGTGAAGCTTATCGCCCTGGGCGAGAGCCCCGAGCGACGTCGACATGACAAACTTCCGGAGGACGACCTGTGATTGAATTGAATCTTTCATGAGATACCTTTACGGAAAAAAACATTTAACGGCGACTACAACACAATTCTACAATACCGCATATTATTATCCAATATAAATAGGGCCGTTTAGCTGAATCGAACCTATTCGAACCGATCGCAGTCAAGTTTGCGACGTGATGTTTTCTTCAGTGCGATTTTAAAATTTGCGAACCGATTCGAACCGACCGATCAACGCGCGGGGTCAAATCGGACCCACTACCTTTCTTATTATACATTGCGATGACGAAAATAAAATAAATTATTGCAATCAATAAAATATTATTAAATTCTCGAAGGTAACAAACTAAATAATAAAATATTTGCATAAGATCTTAATTTGTACAGAAATTTAAGAGTATACGTAATACTTGATTGTAGTTGCATTATTTTAAATAAAGCTGAGAATATGATAGGGGAGAACATAAAAATATCATATGTTTAAAAATACGAAAATATCAGATATATATATATCCGTATCTATTCTACAGATAGAGTTATCGTCGTATTTACAGTTACCAACAGAGCAAAAAATCTAACGTAACTTCGAGGTTTTTGTATAACTTTTACAGGCAAATAGTTAGGCGACGCTTCGGCTTCCATGTATGAGAGCAAGATGGTTTAATCAACCCTCGTTTTCTATGGGGGATTTAACTCAAACTTTAGGCGATCTACTTATAATGGCGCACTGTGCAAACAGTCAGAGTCTTTACATTATACACTTACTGTATATACATATTAATGAAGGAAATATTAAATTGTTTAATTAATAGTAAAACCGTCGAAACACTTAATATTCAACAATTATCACCGCTGGCGCCGCATCAAAATGGACTCCAGCAGCCGAATATTGAATGTTAATGTCGGTATCCTCGGCCATATTGACAGTGGGAAGACAAGTTTAGGTATATCTCCTTCGTCACTAAGATATTCCATCCTTTGGCTTTCTCGCTACTGATATCTAAGTCCATCACATGTTTTACAGCCCGTGCTCTTTCTACACATTTTTCCACGGCTTCCTTAGATAAACACCCACAAAGTACAGAGCGTGGTATCACGCTGGACCTTGGATTTTCTAGCTTCCTTGCACCAGTTCCCGATGATTTTTCCCATATTCCCTACGACCAGGTCCAGTTTACTCTGGTAGACTGTCCGGGACACGCTTCCCTGATAAAAACTGTCCTCGGAGCAGCTCACATAATCGATATGATGATTTTGGTAATAGACGTGAACAAAGGAATACAGACTCAAACCGCGGAGTGTCTAGTCGTCGGCGAAATTGCATCGAACGAACTTCTCGTGGTGCTAAATAAAACGGATATGATACCCGAATCCACCCGTAATGGGATTGTTGAGAAGATGAGAAAAAGAATTATGAACACACTCAAGGCAACTAAGTTCAAGGATGTCCACATCATACCCATCGCTGCGCGACCGGGGGGATCGGACAGCATGTCCTCTTGTGGACCACCCCCGGAAGGAATGAGTGCCGTGATGACAAGCCTTAGCTCAAGAGTCACAGAGGCGAGCCTACGAAAGAAAAGTGGAAATTTTCTATTTGCTGTTGATCATTGTTTCCCAATTAAAGGCCAAGGAACAGTTCTAACCGGCACCGTTCTCAGTGGCGAATGCAGTATCGGTGACTTGGTCGAACTTCCTACGCTCGGACTTACGAAAAAGATAAAGAGTATGCAGATGTTCAAGAGATCTGTACAAAGATGCGCACAGGGGGACAGGCTTGGGATGTGTTTTACCCAATTGGATCACAAGATGATGGAACGTGGTATTGTGGCTTCGCCCGGGACAGTGCCTTCATTCGATGCTGCAATAGTAACTGCAGACAAAATTCGGTTTCATCGAGGAACAATACTTTCGAAAACCAAGTTTCACATTACTTTTGGACATTGCACTGTGATGGCTACTGTAGAATTCTTTTGTCAGAGTTCAGCGGTTTCAGAGGTTAAAAGCACGTCAGAAATGCTCAGGCAGTCAAAGTTTCCTAATGAAACTTGTGAAATCTCTTCACCAATTGATGTATGCTCACAAACTTTTTCTGGATTTCATGAGGATAAAGAGTACAATTATTGTGAGGAGCTGTGGAGTGATGAAACGAACAACTTTTCTGATAAGCGAAGCGGCCCAACAGGTCGGCGTGCCTATTCTGAATGTACCAGTCCTCGCGAAGTCCCTGAATCGCCATACTTTGCACTTCTCAGATTTGATCGACAGGTAACTTGTCCCAATGGAACACTTTACATGGCGTCGCGGTTTGATTCAGATTTCAATCAGAACACGTGTCGACTTGCATTCCATGGATGTCTAGCCCGCCCACTCAACCTGGACCACGACCCCAACGAACTGAGGTGCATGAAGGTCTTCAAGCTGAAAGAACGCGAAGGTACGGTTGATCGCGTGATAGATACTCACTACGCAATCGGTAGGGGTATGTTCAAAAAAGAGACAGATTTGACATTGTTTCAAGGCATGAAAGTTATAACCAGTCATGGCGAGGAGGGGGTCATTGAAGGGGCTTTTGGGAAGAGTGGAAAGTTCAAATTGTACTTTAAGGATGGCATATGCACCATGGAGAATAATGCGAGTGTCATTAGGCTGTACTTGCGTTTCAAACGACTTTCATTTGATAAAGAGAGTAAGAGGATGTTTCAGTAACGACACGATGATGGCCGACAAATACGAAGGGGTGACAACTATTACCTTCGTACCTTCGAAGTAATAAGAAGGGTTTTTTCACCCCAATCAACATTAATAATTTCTTGACATGCATGCATGCACGCAAAAAAATTATGGAATATATAATAATGTACGAAGGTAAGATCTTAGTTTGTTTCAAAAATAAATAATGATTATCTTAAAATATTAAATATCTTGTATATATATAATAAAGATGGAGTGCAATAATAATAATTCTACAGGATCGAACGAGGGACGGTGGTTCGCAACATGTTGGTCGGCATAGCCTTAGAGGGTTGGTTAATTGTAATATGCGTTGAATTAATTACAACGTAACGTAAACCAAACTATAAAATTTAATCAATGACCATGGGTGTGGGCATAACAGAGATTTCCGAGTTAAAAGAAAAATAGAAACTCTTGGATTATTGGAACGAAAAATGATAACAATGTATGGAACGAATAGTCCGTGACGTTTGGTTAACGATACCAGGTGAGTGTGACATTTTTAACAGTAAAAAATGTCGACAATGTATGGAACGAATAGTCAGTGATGTTTGACAAACGATACCAGGTGCACCGGACATTTTTTCGTTCCATTATCGCTATAACGCCGGTCGGTTGCAAATACTGACATGCGCCACGCGCCAAACTTCAAAACAAATCACATCCCGAAATGATAGATCATCTTTCGATCTTGCAATAATGCATGACATCATTTCAAAAATCCAAGCGTTTATTTAATGAAAAAAATAAATGAAAAAAATAGTATTGTTTAATGAAAAAAATAAATGAAAAAAATAGTATTGTAAGATCTTACAAATTGCAATGACGAAAATAAAATTATTGCAATCAATAAAATATTAAATAACAAACTAAATAATTTATCCGTCGCCCTCTGCATATTTGTGTAGAAATTTATAAGAGTATCTTTAGTTATTATTTATACATCATTTTAAATAAAGCTGAGAATATGATAGGGGACGGAGCACATAAAAATATCATATGTTTATTTAAAAATACGAAAGTATCAGATATATTCGTATCTATTCTTTTTAGATATTACATGTATGGGATGTAGTTTCGTCTAATTAGATTACGCAGCAAATATCGAATTTTCGTACCTGAAACCTGAAAGCCATTGTGGTCATCGGTTGGGACTTATCCTCGTCAGGATTAGAACTCGTCGCTGATCACGGCTGTGGGGGTGCGGTAGAACTCGGCCGCCTGCGTGGCGTGTCCAGCTCCGTTCCAGCGCGTGGAAGTGACTGTGTGTCCCAGGACCCTTCGCATGATGGTGTTGATAAGAGTGGCGTGGACAAGGGCGATGTTGTGGAGGTACGCCTTGTTCCGGAATTCGAGGGGTGGAGGCTCCTCGGTGTGCACGCCCTGTGTGTGTGCGTTGACAGCTCCGGATGTGCGGTGGGCTTGGTGGTCGGCGATGTCTTTTATCAGCTTGAGGAACGGTTTACCCATGCGACCGTACGTGTTCTACAGAAATATCGGCGTATTTACAGTTACTGACGGAGCAAATCATCTAACGTAACTTCGAGATTTACGTATATCTTTAACAGGCAAATGGTTAGGCGACGCTTCGGCTTCCATGTAAGAGAGCGGGATGGTGTAATAAACCCTCGTTTTCTACAGTTACTGACAGAGCAAGTCATCTAACGTAACTTCGAGATTTACGTATTTCTTACTTCAGCAGGCAAATGGTTAGGCGACGCTTCGGCTTCCATGTAAGAGAGCGGGATGGTGAAATAAACCCTCGTGTTCTATATATGGGGGATTTATCTCAAACTTGTCTATTTATAATGGCGCACAGAGCAAACAGTTAAAGTCTTTACATTATACACTTGATACATGTATATAATTAGATAGATGTCGATGTCTATCTAATATATATTATAATAATAATTAATGCATATCATATCATATCATATGATTATTAATCGTTTGAACGAACAAAACTTATTACGAACGAAACGTAATAATAATTAATAATACGCGTACGTTTCGTTCGAAGGTAATAATAAGAACCATGTATGTGTACACATACACCTCGAAGCTGACTGTGGTGATCGACTGTGGAGGATCCGGTATGGGCGTTGCAGTTGGACATCACGGCTGGCAGACTACCGACACGGCGGCCAACGTTGGCTCCCTCTCTGTGTATGGAGTACGTGTTATTGAGTGCCAGCCGTGAGCTCTCGAACGCATGTTCGGGGAGGACAAAGTTCATGAATTCGTTTGAATTCGTTTTATTTGCGTCATAATATTTCATTCTCCCCCCTTTGAGATGTTAGAAATGACCAGCAACGACATGTCAGCCCAGGTATTGTCCTTATTATCATTTCCAGTTACTTTCGGGTTGTCGCCGTTAAGCATCGCAGTTGAGCCAGCGAATCTCTCCGAGTTCTCTATGTTTTTCCCTGGTGTCCCTGCATGGTGCAAGTCACTAAGGCTGCTGACGTTGCGAATATTTCCGAGGTTCCCAAAGCTTGCCACCTTAACCATTGATGAGAGTTGCCCACTCCGGCTCTGTATCCTGTGAATTGACATTCCATCAGGCTTGTGCACATTCTCGTCTTCATGCATCGGGCGTTCAACCTCACTTTTAAGACCTACATGAAGAGCATGAAGAGCACTCGACGACCCCATTCGAACCATTCCCTTCATGTTTGCACCGGAGGCTATGCGGATTAGCGCCGCTGCTACTGCCTGCACAGCCACTGCCTCCGCCTGCTGATGATCTTCTGCAGTGCCTGGTCCGAGCTTCGATTCGTGTTGTTCAAAAGTATCAAGATCTTCTCTTGTCTCAAGTCTATCCAAAGCAGAGCCATCTTCAACGGAGAGTTCTGGTTCTGTCTCCCGCTGATTGGTTGCCACCACACGGTTATCATTCAGGTGTACGAACCATGGCTCTGCTTCAGCGTTCAGAGAGGCAGTTGCCTGTGACTTGAAATTTGAAGCGCCAACTGCAGTTCTTCTTGGTGATAAGTTTGCCATGCTTGAAGGATCACTAAACTCTGTGTTGGGTACCATTGAAAACTTATTGCCCTCTGCACAGGTTCGTCTGTTTGGTTGTTCGACCGATCTTCTACCGCCAAGCTTAAGACCGCGCAGTGCGTTGGCGGCTGCATCGGCTGCTTCTGCTGCCTCCATTTGTGACACGGTCTCCTCATTTGCATACCGCTGAGGGTGAACACCTCTGTGTCCATAGATGAAGCAGCCGGCTGGGACCACCTGAAGCTTCGGGCTTGTAATTTCCTTGAATATTGCACTAGCTGACTCGAAATTGGCGATGACGACTGTTCCGTCTACATCTCTACCATACATGAGCGGATATGTCCCTGATGGATCACGAGCGGCAAACACGCGAACTGAACGAGAATCAAAGCAAACAAATGAAAACTTCCCTCGGAGCTTGGGAAGTGATTTGGTTCCAAAAGCTTTGTACATGTGGCAGACAAGCTCGGCTTCGTAACATCTGCCCCCGACAAGTTTACTTGCAGCCTCGAGAGGACTTTGTGTAATTTTTTCGCCGCGTCGTCCCTCTGGACTAAACAAACGCCAAGCAAGGTAGTCAACGTTGGTAAGGTATCCACAGAACGAAACAATTATCTCGTTGTCGGTGAAGGCTTGAATGGCTGGCCCGACAGATATGGCAACTCCACCGCCATCAACAGTTTGCGAAGAGCTCTGAAATTCCAATGCAGCAAGTGCTTCTTGCAGATCCCCACGTGTTGCGGCGTCCCTAGATGCTTGCCCTGAGCTGTCAACTCTTAACGTCTGTGGATAGCGATTCTTTTATGATAAAAGTCACTTTGAATGGACAAACGTTTCCAAGAAATACCTTTGGTGGAACCACGCACATGAATTTCCCAACACAAGCAATCCAATTGTTCTCGTCGTGTACCATCTTAAACCCGAAAACTGCGTACTCTTGGGGCGACCCTCGCTGCAGTGTGTGACCTTGGGTGCTACGAAGGTATAGATGCGACACTTGTTTTATTTCCATCAGAAACTTCCATCGCCGGTGAATAGTCTACTTTATTTATATTTCCTTAGAAGTAATAATAATAATAGGCCCCAGAGACCGGATAGTGGGTGTGTGGTGTTGGCGTTGGCGTGCGTCGGGGTTTGCGTGGTGCGTCCGTTCCCAGGTGGTCGGCATCGCCACGCGGCGCGGCGCGCGGGACGAGATCGGGGCGCGTCCGGCGCAGGCGCGTCCGGCACAGGCGATGCGGTTAACGGCTAATACGAAAAGAAAACCGTGAGTAGTCAGTGTGGTTGAAGCGCTTAACAACCGTGTTTATTACGAAGGTATGAAGTAGTAAGCGTCGGACATGCGTATTTAGTTTTAACACGATACCAGGTTTAGGGTTAGGGTGTGACATTTTCCCTTGGATTCGGTGACGTGTGTGAAGATGAAACCAAGATTTACGAGTTACGGACATTTTTCAAATGTCGACAATGTATGGAACGAATAGACCGTGGTGTTTGATTAACGATACCAGGTGAACCGGACATTTTTCAATGTGTTGTTGATGACATTGAGTCGTGTAATTTACGGCTATATGCCGAATAATAAGGTATATGGTATATATATGTATATGTAACGTTAGTTATTACGTAATAATATATATAATAAACAAAGATATAATCATATACGAACGCCGATCGGTTGCAAATACCGAAGTGCGCTACGCGCCAAACTTCAAAACAAATGACATCTCGAAATGATCGATCATCTTTCGTTCATGCAATGCATGACATCATTTAAAAAATCCTGAAATAGCCAACATCGCCCCACATGGACGGCGAGCACGCGCACGCGGGCCGTACGGGGCGCATGAGGCGTCAATTGTTTGAAGATATTCATCAATCGAATTTAATTCATCACTATTAGTCCCGCTGGACCATTACACTTTTAAAAACTTTGGAAAGACCCGTTTGTATAACGTCGCGCACACAGTATCCTGTTGTTGAATAACACCATTGAAAACACATTTCATGTGCCCATGTGTGCCAACGGCTTCCTTGATTTTTCCTCTCATGCCATACTTGGTCCATAACTCCAAGGGCTTGAACCAGCGAATATCTTCAGGACAAAAAAACATTTGCCGTACAACGGCTTTGGACTTGTGCGTCTTGAAAGGAATACCTGTGAGAACTATACGTTTCAAGATTATCCTGTCAGGATCAGATTTACGGACATTCCCAGAAAAAACCAGGCGCGCTGTGAGCCCTCCCGAACCGTACTCCTCCTGCAGACCAAGCACAGGAGCAGGAGGAAATACCACAGGTCCATACACAGATGCCACAACGAGCTTTTTCGACGGCAAAAAACGCTCGAACTTGTGCTTGTCGCCGGGCCCATCAGTGGAGAAAATAGGCGCAGCTCGCTCACGACGGAAACCAATGTGAAACCACAGAGGGGTCTTGCTCCGGAATGGCACCTCATACGATGTTGTTTTCGTGACACCGTAATGCATGACTGTCAGCCTACTTTCATGCTGCAAAAGCGCGCTGAGAATTAAAGGCCCTGCCCCTCCGTTCCAACCATTCCATACTGGACCAACACCTTTCCCAACAACACCTTCAATCAATCCAATAGGAGAGACAGGGTCCTGAACTTTCTCATCAAGGAGTAAGACATTTGCAGCCGCACGGGGGACGCCCCTGATAATGACCTGGACGAAGGTTCCCACACATATGTTGCGTCTGTCATGATCTGTAGATGTCTGTGTTGCTTGGTAGGTGGCACGCCGGAAATTTTTGAAGGCAAAGACTTTTGAATAGTCCGGAGGGAGCGCCTCTTTGGGATCCCATCGCGATGATCTAAATGATTTAAGACCGCGATATCGAGCAAAGCGGTTGCGGGCAGAGATGTGCAGTGGTGTTTCGACTTCATCTGGAAACATGCACCGATTTTGCTCGTCTGCCTCGAGCAGCACACGTGCAGCGGAGTCCCGACGCGTGTCATCCAGATACATCTGCGCTTCTCCACGTCCACCTGAGTCGTTTTCTACACTGTCCAGAAACGTACTTTCATGATTTTCATCTCCGTCCCCCCCATGTAATCCGAATGGCCCAGACATATCTTGACATACAGCATGATCAATTCCCATACCAGGCGATTCAATGTACGTATCTCGCGCGGGCTCGTTGAGAATATTGGATGAAATAACGTGATCAATCCAGACGACCCCGCTGTCTGTCGTGCATATACTATGTCTGACTATAGCATCGTCGGTGTGACTCTCAATCATATCTTGTGCCGTTGGCCATGTCTGCTCCCCAGCTAGAGTGTCTGGAAGATTGATACGAACTGGAACATCACAGAGGTTTGGGTCTGGTAAGTGAACACGTGAACTGTTCGAGTCTGTCGATAAAATGCGAGAGGCCGATTCTCTATGGTGCTTCGGATTCTTAAAGTAAGTTTCCCTCTCCTCTGGAATTTCCGAGATGCTTTCAACCGGGAAGTCACCAACTCCAGGAAGATGAACAAGCTGATTAGCTGTCATACGAGTGCCACGAACATAACCTTCTACACTGACCGTCACTGTAAGATCATCAGTAATGCAAGCATGATCTGGCGATTCCACGGAGGAAAGTATCGATATCCGCTCGGCCAACACGTATGGCCGGGCTGACCTCCATTTTGGCTGCGCGCAAGCATGAACAGCAACTTGGCGAACCAGTTCAAGAAATTCTACCGGTGAATCAGCAGCCAGTGCCTTCAGATGATGAGTTGGATGTTTCAGAAGCTTAGATATTGCATCCGTTGCCGCTGTTCGCGATGCTGAGCGTTTCCCACGTGGAACATTGCACAGGCCACGAAGGGCACAAATGGTTGTTGGTAATCCTTGAGCGCAAAGAAGTGTCAGCGCTGAGTCAACCTGAGAAGATACCTTCATCTTTTCGGACATTGTGTGGACTCGGTACGCACAGGGTTCAACATCATCAGGCCGTATGCCTATTCGAGCATGTGCCTTTGCATTTCCATATATCGGAGCGACAACAAGCAACAGATCTGCCACCTTTCCCACTTCCAGAGCAGCAAGAGGAATACTTTCTTGAACTACCAATAGGCTTAGCCACAGCCGGTGCCGGTCGATAAATATAGTCACGGGGATGTTTGGCTTTGCGGCCATCGCTTCGAATATTTCGGTCGGTTCCGGATAGCCAGCAGCCCTGACAAAAGACTCTATGAAACCACCGATATTGACGCAGTCGTCTAATCCCAAGAAGGCCACCACCTTGGGAGCCAGTCGCGAGTCTCGCCGCTCTTGAAGTATCTCAGCACGGCACGCATCGCGAATCTGTTTAACGCGAAGGGCACGCTCAGTCCTCGTGCCAGTTCCCCTATGCGTCTGCGGGAAGCAATACGTTGAATTTCAATCAAGCATGATGTTCAAGTGCATGCATGACCAGTTCCGCGAGTAGAGTTTTCGGCGGCGGCGGGAAAACGTACCTTGAGTTTCTTGCGATGCCGTTGTGCAACTTCCTCTCCAACTCCTCTATGCTTGTTTCGAACGCCTTTCGAAGTATGCCGCCCAGTCTTGTGACATTTGTTACGCTGTCCTGATTCCGACCCCATGTTGACAGGGAAGAGCCGTAGCCTCTCTGGAAATCTGGAGGCACCCGTCGTCTGAAGAAAAATTATCAGTACTCGTCCGAACACGCGACGGGTGAAAACGAGGTGAAAAAAATTTGTTACCTTCGAAACTACCTATCTATATACGTATGTACGAAACGAAGTAATACGTAGTCTACTGTACGTAATAAGCAATCAAGCAATCAAGGTATTAATACCTTCGTAACACTTATTAGATAGCTTATTCGAACGAACGAAAGTATCCTGGATTTAAAACCACACGCGCGCACTTTAAGTTAATAAGGATTTTCTTATTAAACTTTTTCCCAATATATTTCGGGCTTACCTTACATATTATATTATTAAGTTTGCGCGGGTGCGTGTGCGTGGTTGACGAATATTTATTAATGATAATATCTTAATCTTATTATTGGTTTAGGGTCGTATTAATACGAAGGTAACAACTAATATAAATAATAATAACATACGAATTTTTCAACAAATAAATGTTACCTTCGTTCGAAGCAAGGTACCTTCGTTCGTACCTTCGAAGGTATTTAATATATAAACGTGACTCAAGTTCCGACGATCTTGAATTGATTGACGGAGTCCGAAATGTTGATTGTCACATATAATATACGAACGAAGGTATCATATTTGGCATAGCCGATCGTACGGGTGCCTTTCTTACATTGAAAACAAGGGCCTCGGACTGTTGATAGTCTGCATAGAGACGAAGGCACGAACGTGTGTTACGATGGCTCGATATGATCGACAGCTTCGGATATGGGGTCAGCACGGGTAAGGTGCACGGTCGTCGTTTCTTGTGCTTCAGGTTCCATGGAACCGAGTCACATCTTATGAACTCGAACGCGTGTCGTTGTGGTGAGACCCTGAAAGCTGGCAAACGAAGCTTGAGTGTTGCAAAGTGTGCTTGCTAAATTGCAGTCCCACAGGAATCGAACAGATGAAGAACCTTGTGCTTGGTGGAATCGGGTCCTTCACACTAGTAGACAAAGGCAACGTTGATCCGAGAGATTTAGGGAAAAACTTCATGCTGACTCCCACTGACCTCGGAGAGGGCAAGGCCAAAGCAATAGCCGCGCACCTCAATGAATTGAATCCCTCTGTTGCCGGCTCTTTTGTTGATGAAGATCCGAATGACATTATTGCTAATAATTCTGAGTTTTTCAGTGGGTTTTCTGTTGTGATAGCCACACAATTGCCACTGCAGACAGTTGTTGTACTTGATGGCATATGCCGAAATGAAGAGATTGTTTTGATGGTATTTCGATCGCATGGTCTCATTGCTACTATGCGGGTTTCCTTTGGGGAACATGTGGTGATTGACCCAAAGCCAGAGGTGGCTGCATATGACTTGAGGTTGTCACAGCCCTGGCCAGAGCTTCGGGATTTTGCGCAGCAGTTTGAACTTAAATCCATGGATGACATATCGCTTAGACACGTCCCATTTATTGTATTATTGCTCCAAGCAGCACATGATTGGGAACTTAATCGCAGCGGTGATCTGGAGGGGTCTAAAGATTATAATGAAATTAAAAACGTGTTGAACGGGATGCGCAGGACGCACGATGAAGAAAATTTCCAGGAAGCCTTAAGGTCAGTTCGGCATGCCTGGAAGCCCACTTCAGTGCCTCGACATATCCTCGATATTTTGGATGATGATGCGTTAGATTTAACCCAATCAAGTCCCGACTTCTGGTTTCAAATCGCGGGTCTAGGCGCTTTCCTCAGACAGAATGGTGGTGCTATGCCACTTGACGGGCATATACCAGATATGACTTGCACTACAGATGCATACATTACATTACAACGCATATACCGGGATAAAGCTGAATCAGATGCGAAACTCGTAGGTAATTTCGTGAGGGCATTTTTGAAACGGGCCGGCCGAAGCGAGGACGGAATTTCAAATGACGAGGTGCGTTCATTTTGTAAGAATGTATCGCAAGTTAGAGTTCTGCGATGGCGTACCTTTTCTGCAGAAGCGACCTGGGAGGAAGGCTGTGGCGCTGCACTTTCGCGTCACCTGGCCACAAATGAAACTCAACCATACGCTGCGATATACATTATCCTACGCGCTGTAGATATATTTTCGGAAAGGCAGAACAGGCAGCCTGGTGAGCACTCTGACAATTATGACATTCGTCAGGATGTCATCAGAATCAAGGCAATTGCTTATGGATTACTCAGCGAGATTGGTGTGAGTGTTCGTGTCAGTGTATTGGATGATCTAATTGAAGAGGCCGTTAGGTGTGGTGGCAGCGAACTTCACGCCGTTGCCAGCGTGATGGGAGGGATTGGTGCACAAGAGGTCATCAAAATTGTCACACAACAGTATGTACCTTGTGCAAGGACACTTGTATATGATGCAACCAAATCAACTGTCATCGCACTACTTTGACGCGTTGTGCAAGCAAACACTACTAGACAGCACTTGATAGCAACGCGATGATCCATACCCAGGTAGCATTCGTTATTAGGCATGGTGACATGTTTTTATGTTGCGCGACAATGTTTGTCAGTGTCATCGGCGAGCTGTGAACGGTCAGACTTTGAGTCTACGCTTGGCACCACTGCATAGTATCATCCTTTGGATTTGGCGAATTGACTAGTCGCCTTTTCGAAATTGAGTCAATCTGCGACCTAAAGACGTTCATATACTGTACGTAGCTTTATTTCGTGAAGGTTATCTCATGAATTCTACCATCTGATGAAAGAACGTAAGATTTCGACCCGGTAAAGGCATGACTTCCAACCGAAGCTGAGCGGAATGCGCCGAACAGGGGCGGACCTTGCAAGAGCTTCACTTTTCTGAAATCAAGTAGTTTGCTTTCCACTATGGCCTCTGATTTCATTCTCCTCGAGTTCGGTGTGAGCTCAACACACATGTTGCCGCATCTCCCGATCTCCCAGGTTTCCACTCTTCCTTGATTTCGGTGAGGGCTGCGCAAAGCAAGACACAACCTCCCCATCCCTGCGATTGATCGACGAAACTTCGCATCATCAGCAGCAGATGGGGGGACATCCACCCATGACAGTTCAACATCTCTACATCCCTTGAGCACTGATACAGTCGTGATTAGGAAAGAAGAGGAAGTATCCAGTAAGATAACTCGACCGAGAGAGTCAACAATCGCGCACAAATTCCCACGCGGTGCAGGATATATGCCAAGGACACACCTCGGTGGATCAACAAACGCAGAGCACTTCATAGCCGATTGATTACGATTTGAATTGTTATGCTTGAAATGTTCTTGCAAAATAGTACCTTCGAAGGTAGCTTTGTTGGAAGTACAGGAACCAAACATGCCCACCGCGGCACTTTCCATGGCGTTGCTAGCAGTTGACATGGCACCGACTACTGCCCCTTTGAACGTGCGACTGTTGGGAACGCTATTCGCGACCACACCTGCTACGTCGACGGCCCCACCGAAGATTGTTGACACGGTTGCTACTGCACTAGATGCCGCTTTCTTGGCGAAAGCAGTGGCGGCTCCAAGTGCACTGTCTCGATTTTTCATTGATACGAGAAAGGAAACTATTCCAAAAATCCTTCTTGAATCATCCCAAATGCCTGCCGTCAGAAGGCCTTGAGTAAGTTTTGGCACTATAGCGTGCCGTTGACTAGAGAGAGCTGTTTGAGAAAGTGAAGGAAGCTGCCGACCAAGACAAGCTGCATCTACTACGGGAACTAGCTTTGAAAGATCCCAGCTTATCTTCGTCAGGGGATAGTCCGAAAGGGACTCTGCCGCAGATTGACCCGAAAAGGTAGCTCTCCGAGTCATTAATCGAAACTCCACGGCATCTATTCGAAACAACCTATCATTTAGCACAATAGCAAGGTGTTCTAAACAGTTAACTTCTGAAGATGGGTGTTGGCAGATTCGCGCATGAAGAGCAAAAATTGTGGCTCCTTCGTATGTTTGGGTTTGGTTCAACTTTTGTGATATTAGACATATTGCGGTTGGTGTGTATATCAAGATCGTTCCCGAACTCGTTCCGACGACAACATAAAGTTCACGGGCAAGGATAGCATCGTTTTCCAACTCACCAATAACTTCTCCAAATGAAGGCGGCGTGAAACCAACCCAAGTTATTGCTGTGACGTGCTCTCCTTCGCTGCAATTGTCGGCTGTATCACAGGGTACCGCAGTACATATTTGAGTGACGGGACTGTTATGTCGGCCGCCCATGGGTTTTGTGCCCAAAATGGCAAGACGTGAACCAAACGCTGCTGCAATATGCGTAGCGCCTGGCGAAATTGCTATTTGCACTTGTTTTCCTTTCGGAATGAATGAGCTGTCTTGTCCTGATGTATCCGTGTGCGAAGTTCGTCGCCAAACACACCAATTGTCACCATGAGTAAGCAGCGGATCTTCTGATATGTCTTGAAAGAGAAATGAGATAAGTGCATCTCTTTCGGGCAGGTAAACCAGAGGCGAGAGTTTCGGCGATACGCGTGTCATAACCGCGTCCCAACCCAGGCATCGGCGTACAGTTTCGGCATGAGGTTTTTATTGATACTGCTCGAGACTACGTGATGAATTTGAAGACTCCGCAGTGTGCAATGCTGGCGACCTTGCGGATATATTACGAGGTACTTTTATGAGTCTTTATATATAATAACACTCGCTTAATACGTAACTTGCCGTTCTTGTTCTTCTTCTGTTCGCCCTCGCGGGGACAGATTTTCGGCCTGTCCGCTCAGGGAAAACATTATGCACATACCATTTGCATTGCACAAGGCGTTGCGCGGCTCTTTGCGTGAAGGCGCGGCGCTGGGGAGCAACTGAACGCGCGGCGCTGGGGAGCAACTGAACGCGCGCCAAGTCGAACAAAAAAAACGTTTTCGGCGAAGCACATGCAAATAACATCGGATTAAAAACTAAATATGATTAACTCTTCGTGTAGAATGTGGGCGTATGGCCTAACAACCCCATGTTTAATATATAAATAATGTGGGCGTAGCATGGCGTAGCCACATACAGGCACTACCCTTGTTTTTTTTAAATTCGAAAATCTTGGTTTAGCGCTTCATACATGTCTCAGCCGATCCAGGGTTCCTCATGCATTATTACATATTTATATTATGATAGTATATATATATATAGAATACCTGCTTGTATTATATATTGTTATTAATAACTACCTATCTATAATGTTACGTACGTATCAAATAATCGTGACGATATCTATCTGTATTTATATTATACTTTTAATTTTTCTTGCGTTAATTGTTATGAAAACAAAATACGCTGGTCTCTGTTATTAGATCTGTAATAAATTTAATTGGTTTAGTTTACATTAAGATTGTAATTAATTTAAATGCATACCTTCGGGTACTAATTAACCATCCCCTCTGAGGCTATGCCGACCCACATGGAGCGAACCCCAACAAATCAGTCATTCCATCCATCGTTCGCCCCTGGAGAATTATTCGCTCGGCTAGCCGATCTTACGGGATCCTTTGGAAAAAAATGTGCTACCCACCTGGTATCGTTAATCAAGGTCGAAGGTCTATTTGTCTCATACATTGTCTCCAATTTCTACATCGTTAACTCAGGAACGTCGGTTTAGCGCTACATATATTTGAAGCCTTCATCGGACGAAATAAACCAACTTTCTTGAGTAACGTGTTGAACATTTGTCGATATGTGTTTACTCATACGGGAGGGCATTTATATGTAATATACTCAATTAATTCACATTTGGTAAAATAGATACATACATGAATATTTATGGGAATGTCTGACATCAAAGGTGCACGAGGTCTGGGCTGCAACATAGTTGCCATAGCGAAACAGCATACTGCTGTATGTCTAGCGGCAGCAACATTACGTGCGATGAACTTAAAGTCCGCTCGCCGTACACGTACGTTCACTCAATCACATCATGATTTAATTAATAAGTTCATGCATGCACGGCGGCTATGCCGATACACCTGGGAACGGACCCACGTAATCACGTTAAACACTACACCTTCGAGCAGAGGATGTAGGAGACACACATAGATAACTGTTCCTCCCTGCTGGAAAATTTTTATTATTACTAATATTGTTGTTGTTAATATTTACATAAGATCTTATATAATATATCTTTCAGTTTCGTAATACTTCGAATGAAGGTAAGTGTTAATAATACAAGCAAATAAAGTGTTGACGAAGTACGAAGGCAACTATTTAATTGACATATTGCATTCTTTTCTGACCGTCGATTGCACGTTAGTGTCGGCGCTTCACTTGCACATGGCGAATTCAACGGACCCGCTCGCACATAATATTCACGGAACAAACCCTCAGGTGTGCTTACAACATTCAAGCTCTTCAATTCCCGGTAACCTGATCTGCCATTTAATTCATCACCGCCAACAGAATCTAATCGAAAAAATTACACGGGAAAAAATATACGACACGCCGTTTTGGAAGGAGATGTGTTTTGGGATCAGTGCGGAGTCGCTCGTCGATTTGGCTTCGAATCTACGGGCATACGGGGGAGTTGTCGAAGGAGGGAAAAAAGCGACAAACTTTATGTGCCTGACGCTTAAAATGCTACAGCTCCAGCCAAGTAAAGAAATCATCTTGGAGTTTATCAAAAACGATTTTCACAAATACGCGCGGCTGCTTGGTGCCTTATATCTTAGGCTGGTGGGTAGGCCAGTAGAAATTTTTCAATACCTCGAGCCGTTATTGAATGACTTTCGACGTGTCCGGCATCATACGCGGGAAGGCCGCTTCGGGCTTAATTACTTTGATGTACTTGTAGCGGAGCTCCTTCACAAAGATTCTTTTTGCGGGATAGTCCTGCCTAGAATCCCTGGTCGCCAAGTTTTAGAAGATATTTGGCAACTAGAGCCGAGGGCGAGCGCCCTTGCATGCGTCAATGAGCGCACGACAAGATCGTCGCCGGGCTCGGTTGATCTTAGTTCTGAAAAGTACATCACCTTGGAGCAAAGAGATTTAGACATACAACACCAAAAGCAGAAGGACACTTCAAATCCGCAGCACACCAAAAAGTCTGGTCATCACTTAAGAGAGAACAGATATTTGGAAATTAACTTCTGTCCCAGAAAACGTGTCAAACACAACTCTTAAAAGGACCTTGACGACGACATTTTTTTTTGTTTCTTGACGCTGATCGTCAAGCTAATCATGGACTCTCTCTGTCACCTCACTCGCTGTAAAGTTAAGTGTTAATCTGTGTGTAGTCAAGCCTGGCCGTCACTAAAGTTGGCTGCACTAAAGGGCATAAATGTACTGCATCCATGGTAATTTTCAGCATACGAGGTAACTTCGATGGTGGTTGTATTGGCAGTTGTTGGTGCTGTTGTGCCAGTATTTACTCATTTGGATGCAGTGTTGGCTTGTTCGCTGTTTGCGGTCATCCAGGCTCATCTGAGCAGGAGTAGATGTATGTGTGAGGTAAACATCTGAAGCGGTGGAGTAGCGGCATTGTGGAGGGCTTCGAGAACCAATTATCTACTGAGTCATCCCGTCGCCTGGCGAGTAGTTTAGCTAAACATGCAATGAAAAGAAATATATTGATCCTATTTCGCTGGTTTGAGCGTTTGCAATTATACCACGCAGGGCAAAAATGCAAAAGGTCTCGGATGATTGAACGATGAGGTCACGGGTCAGGATTAATGCCCTTCATCATGTCTAACTTAAGTCGAGCTAGCGCGAATGCAGAGTGCATACGGCCAGCCACCATTGGTAGTGGAAGTGGCTTGTTGAAACTGACGCCAAGCACAACGAAAAAACTGGTGGCTGGGGTGTCAGGGGTGAGCCGAGGCGGCGTTGAAGTAGGTGGCATAGAATTGTTGGGCCGAGTTTGAAGGTAACTAAACTCAACACCTCGCCGGTTTTCCTCCGGGATTCGAATAGATAACAAACGCCTCAATCCCTCCGATAGCAAGCCTCACTCCCGAGGAGCACGGCGCTATGGAAGAACAAGCGAAGGAGGGATGTCGCCGAGCTCACCGCGACGAACTTTTCCGTCCTCGACGCCCTCCGTAGCAACCTGCCGGAGGTGTTCATCGCCGAGATACTCCCCAAGCTCGATCTGCTAAGCACACTCAGCCCAACGCAGGTGGACAAGCCGTGCATGGACGCGGTGTGGATCGTGGGTGGCGTTCGGTCGTTGGTTACGAAGATCGAAGCTCACGTAAAGAAGCATGTGAGGCCATGGCCAATGTCAGATCCGATGTACCTCGCAGTATACCACCGCAACGCACCCGCGGCCAGGGCCCTGCTGGAGTCCGGGATCGACACGAACAAGACTTTGGACGCCTACACGGCAGTTCACCAGCACCCTGTCATTACTCGTTGACACAACCGAATATCGGGCACCCCTTGTAATTTGTCAAGGTAAGATGACCCAACCGCATTTTTGCTTATTTTCTCTGAATTTCAACCCTTTCATTACCCTTTCAGTAAATGCAGAAGTGGGAGGACTTAATATCCACAGCAGCAGCAACAACATGAGTTAATGCCTGTCTTTCCTGCACCGAGACCAATCCCATGGCCAGATCGGGATCTATGTTGCCTTGAACCTACGAAAATCTGACTGTAGTTCTTTGCGTTCTATCATGTCAAAGTCAGGGACGCAGCGGTAGTTCCGTTTAACTCCAGCACTTAGCTCGAGATTTCTGTACACACAGTGAATACTTTGAGCTGCTTTTCGCCAATCTCGAAAAGCAAAGTTAACAGCTGCTTTCCAACCGACACCGAGGTTGACGCCCCAATGTACCGCGCCATAGTCCGTAAGTATGTATTCAGAGGGACCTTGCAAATGATGATAAACAGTTATCTGTTGCCCCTCATATCCTTGCCAAGCCGCAACAGATTCAGGGTCGAGCCAGAGCTTACGTTTTTCCAGGCAGTCCAGCGAATATTCATCACCAAGGAGTCCACGAAGATACTCGTGTAAATTTCCAATGTCATCACGAGAAACAGAATACCACACCACCCACGTATGTGACCCCGGAGGTGCAATTATTACATTTGCGGATCCAAAGGCATAATCTTCAATATGACAGCCGAACACTGAACCGACACTCATGTAATAAAGCCATGGAGAGATAATTCCTGCGCCCCACAGCGAGCCAGTAAAATATGCATTTCCTTGCATTCCTGTCCTCTTTGTACGTGTTATTACACTGCCTCCGCTCTCAAACTCGCAAGGTTTTGATACGATTGACTCGCCACTTTTTTTTGCATTTCTGAAGCTTACGCGTTCATCATCGGTACTCTTTTGTTCAGAAATAATAGGATTCAGGGGTACGATATCCCCTAAGGTAGTACCGTTCGGTGAGCATTGCTTCTCACAAAGGGCAAGCAGGTCACGCAAAAAAGATCCGGAACCTTCAGCGACAGCACGCGGCGCCCACAAATGAATATCTGAGTGGTAATTCCTCATCACATTTTCTGCTGAAAAGTTAAGTCTGAGCGCATCGAAAGCAACCGAAGACAAGTATGGAGATCGAACACCAACTTGAGAGCGCAATGTTTCAAAAAATATTGCCTCCCGATCACATGGTCCAAGAGCACGATAGAATGAGCAAAACGACTTGAATGATTTATCGACTTCTTCAAGTAACTCATCAAGTGATGATTTGCCCAAGTTGCGATGATCATCTACCATTTTGATTGTTGGTACGGAGGCTCGTGGTAATGATTGCTGCAAAAATGAGAAATTTTCTTTGATCGAGCTCATTTTAATACTTCCATGACGCAGCCATCTAAGATCTAATATTGGATTTTGTCTGCTTGGCTGCAGCTTTTCATCGAACTTTAGTTTCATGGCACCCTGACGAAAAACTATATCGTTCGACTCCTGGTTGGTCGAACCCCATCGCAAAATGTCTCTCGGTGAAGAGTCCGATATCCATGTAGAGAACCCTTCTTTCACGCCCCAATCTTCATATTTGAGTTGGTGTAATATCTTCAACTTATCTCTGAAAACTCCACAAAGGCACACGTTGATTTCTATTTCAGCAGAGTCCTTGCTCAAAGCGTCCAGGTAACTCGCAAACCAGCTCGGCCAGTCGAGTGAAGCAGCCTCAGTTCGTTCGCTATGGTCAGACAAATTCATTTCACTCCGAAGTGACCCTGCCACAGACGAATGTTTCCTACAATAAGGCAAAACCTGAGAAGAACTGTTCTTCTTGAAACTCACAATGGGCGCTTCTCTCAAATCTTTTGTGCTTTCAGAATACATAAAATACTTCGCAATTCGCAAAGGATATGCTGAGCGCCGATGCCAGTCAAACGGCGAAATTTTACGAAACGGAGTGCATGCATTGCTACCAGCAAGAGCCACTGGAAATAGAAGTTGATTTTTCTTTTGTGACACGCCAGAGCGTTGGGCGTTTGCCTTGCCGGTAGGCATCGAACTAACTCGGCATCCTACTTCGTCAATCTCGTTACTGCGCAGAACATAACGATGCGATGAGGGTTTGTTGTTCAACTCAAACTGAGAGTTGATATCTTCCGAAAAGCTACAGCCACAGCCAACGCAGGCTATCCTTGCAAACTTCTTGCATCCACAGTTTGGAGATGTGGCCGGCATAATGATAATTGCCTCTAGCCGCTCCTATTGAGTGGTAGTCGCTTGCGGTGTCAGGTAGACATAGACGCGTCAATGCACCAGGTCGTTCCCTGATATGTATAGTCTTCGAGCGGAGGCTGAGGCTGAACTGTCGATCCTCGCCCAAGAACACCTCCCCGGGCCCAGAATTTGAGCCAGTAAACGATATCAAGCAAGTGTTAAAAAAGTTTTCGTATTCTGAAGGTAATAGTTATCATTATTAACTACCTTGATTGCTTCGTATTTATTAACTACCTTACTTGATTGCTTCGTATATATAATATAGAATATCGATACCTTCGAAGGTAAGTTTCGTATAATACGAAACCTTATTACGAAACTTTACCTTCGTAACAGTTAAGGATAAGTCGCTTACGTGAACATAAGCGGAATCTTTATACTGTTTGCCCACTGGAGTGATTGTGTGGATCGTAATGATAAAGTCTTTTACGTTCTTATAAAATCGTTACCTTATTTATACATCTTATTACTTCATTCGAAACCGTTATTATTACGTACGTAATAAGCTCGAAGGTATGGGTTTCGTATTTAGGACCTATTTACGAACGAACGAAGATATAAATAACGGACCGGCAAAAAAAATAACGGACCGAAAACGCTTGTGGTTGTATCCTGCGGCGAGAAACAAGGGTTTCACACTGGTTGACAACGACAACGTTCTTGTCCTCGGATAGGGCTGATATGGAAAGCAACGGCGTGACTGGCAGTGAAGCCCTGGTGGGTGCCAGAGATTTTTAACATCCCGATGTTCTTCGCTTCTTGCTGTTTTGTTTGAGCTTACCTTGATAAAGTTCCGTGAAGAGGATGGCCTCCAAAGCTGAAACTGTGTGTTCTACTAAGGGTGCATCATTTCAAGACTTTTGTGAAGATCCAGAAAATCGGAATTTCATTATTCGCAATGAAAAAGAAGAGCTCCGAGATGTTCGGAAAAGTCAAGATCGAGTTGAAGCATCAAGATTTCGCAATTCTGTCCTTCTTGCAGATTGTGAGGCTCAGACAAATATGGCACCTTTCATTAGACACAGAGTGCTCCGGCACATAATTTGCTCGTTTACCAATGATAACAAAGGGGATTTTGAGACATGGGCCTGCAATCCCCGCATAATTGACATGCTGACTCAGGCAAAAAAGGTCAGAATATTTAACATCGCCCTCTCCTGAACTGAACTCATGTCCCGCATCAACAGATGATGGATGATGGAAAAATCGGCGAAGAAGAAGCGGAACGCTTAATCATGCAGTCAATGTATGATGACAGAACCGCTTCTGATCGAAATATTGCACGAAATGACAACAAACTTAGTTGCAGTGCAAAAGATCTGGTTGGCGCTCTGAATAACCAGATCCACTTACGCATGCAGGGTAACCGTCTTTATGGCAAGAGATCGACAAACCCACGAGAAAGTGTTACATTTCCCATTACCCGTCGTGAACGTTAAAGTTTTCCTATTTACAAAACACGTGCAATGAAACATTGACCTGGGCACGTATGTAAACATGTCTTTCAATTGTGCCAACTTTGTTTTCATATTGGATGACTGTAATGATGGAGTCCGGCTGTTTTCTCCCTGCCCTAGCAAAGTACAAGCAAGCACTTGCAATACTGGAGGACGGCCTGCTCGCGTCCACAAAAAGCGAGCAAAGAGAAATCAATGTGAACCGTGCAAAATGTTTGATGAACCTGGCAGCCTCGTCGATGGCAATCCAAAATTATGGTGATGCGGTAAGGAAAAGAGATTTTGGACTTTCCGTGCAAAAACTGGCACTTGATTTTATATATAAATATCACAAACACTTTATTTTCGACATTAAATGTATAACAGTCTAGCTACCACTGCAGGTTAGAGATTTAAATGAGGCAAATATGTTGCTCCCAAATGACAAGAAGATATTACTTCGGCGGGCACGCGCGAATACTCGTAAGGATTTCTGACAGCTGACTTGAGCACTTGTATAACCATGATCACCTAAGGGTCATTTTAGATGTCTTGTCACCTTGCTAGCGGACTTTTGGCCCTAAAACAGATCAAGGGAATTTTGATGAGGCAATCGCTGACATCATTCGCGTCAAGCAGTTCAGCAGGACATTTGATATTGACCTTATGATTGCGAATATCCAAACGGCAAAAAGAAAGGTGAGTGTCGGTATAAATCATTCGTCTATTTGTACTAGATCACGCTCACGTATTCTTTCCGATAGGCCCGTATCAAAGAGATGAACATTGCCCAAAGGGCTATCGGACTGCGGCCTTAATTACCTTGTCGTAATTTTCTTTGCACAAATGGTTCAAAATGTGTGCAAAAGCGATGGCTCGTGCTTGCATAAGCTTCACTATCCACATAGCGCTGTCATCTCAGCGTACATACGTAGCGCCAGCTCTCACTGTGGCATTGTGCTCAACAAAGCAAAGAGCTTGTTACTGGTGAAGTTCTACAGACAGCACACTCAGAGTATTCGGACAGCCATAATTCTATACTATGAGTTGTCAACATTTCAAGTTCGAGTTTAGTAAGTAAAGAGTGCAGCTGTAGCAAGCGAGAGCAGCTGTAGTGAGCGAGCCACCTTGATATTTCAAGAAATTACTGCCTAGAAGTTTTCTCACTCGTCCACAGCCAAGGGCAGTATATCGCTATGAGGAAATTTTCACAGCCCTTCAGGGCAACATTTCTTGTCACCCGATTCGCTTCAATATGTTATTACAGTGTTTACTACGTCGCGAAAACCGTGGCTTTATTTTAAAGAATTACACAGTAGCTCTAGAGGTAACATCACTTCTGACATGAATGCAGTCAGAACCCCTCAAAATACTACGAAGGTATCTTCGAAGGTACATACCAAGGCCAAACCGTCCTTGATAAACTGAATCATGATAAGCCCATTAGACTACACGCAGCAAATAAAGGTCAGTACACGATTGTATTTAGGGTCAATGTAGATTATTTGATCGAATATCGCCTACTTGTGATAACGGCTTCAATCGAGGGTGGCAGCGAATAATTCTGCTTGTCAAAAAAAGTTAAAATCTAAACGACCATCACTCGAAGACCTAATTTCGTTTGAGTAAAATGCGAAGGATACATGACGTCGCACATGAGCCGGAGAAATGCATTTAGCTGACATGGTGTTAGTTACACGAGCTGAAACATATATTGTGCCAAATGCACAGTATGTTGGCAGGGTGTCTTTGGTGAACAAATCACCAGCAACATTGACAACGACACCGCCGCGGTTAGCCGCAGCAGAACTAGGCACAATTGAAGTAACCTGGGGCATTAAGGCAGTAGCTGACCGGATACCATGTACATTTGCACAGTGATTGGTAATCCGAGCAACAGATACATCCACTATCGTTTTACACGGCAGAGCACTGAACGGACTCGTACAACTTCCCGATGATGAAATATCACGAGAGTATTTCCTTGATGTTTCTGCCCATTCTAGAATACCGACATCAGCCAAATTCACAGTTTGCGACTCGGGAAAAGGTGCTTCACAAATGGCGACAACAGAGGATACTACCACCGCTTCGACATAATGTGAATCAATTATGCAGGTCAGGGTCTCTGATCTATCGTGGTCATGATGGGAACCGAAGTTCCTCCCAAAGATTTTGAGCAGAGTTGTTCCACTGGAGGATATATGTGATGGAGATGCCTTGAATATGATGGGAGCCTGATGCTCAGTGTTGCGAAAGTAATAAGTGGGCACTTCGTAATTACCAAGTGAACACATGCTGGAGCTCCATGAACCAAAATGGTTGACACCAGTGTCGAATGATGAAAATTTGTAGGACAAAATATTCTCTTCAACAAGCTCTGTACCCTTGGATTGATTGTGAGTGTACACATTGGTCCTTCGGCGTGCTTGACAAAACGAGCTGCACGTAGACTCCTTCGACTGATTGTTTTTTTCACTTCTCACTGAGCGAGAAAGTAATTGCAAATTGACAACACGCCCAGTATTTGGCAGGTAAAAATATACTTGAGAATGATCTCGGTCATGATTCCTTGCGTGCGCCGGCACTACACACGTGCCACCAAATCGACCATTTGGCTGGATAGATATGGGCGCGATCGTCCTGAACGCACACGCGATGCGCGACAGTGATCCAATGTTGACCCACGATTCTGCAGGGTACCACGTAAAATTAATCACGCGGATGTTCTGCATAGACGTCTCTGCAACTACAACGCGCTCTAACTGAGAAACTGGGATTAGCCTTACAGCCAGAGATGGTGTATTGACTGCAATGCCATTGCTGAGTAAAGTAACGGTTGTAGAAGTGACTACTGAGTCAAACAGATCCACAAGTGTTCCTTGCGGTGTTGCGCGGTATGCCAGTGTTGCGTCCTCCAGAATTGATGATGCTGGTGGCTCACAAGCAATCAACGCAGAAGAGACGACATGCGCAAGGTGGCCATACGTTTGGCTATCAATATTACCTTGGGGCGTGCGTATATTGGGAGCATGCAGATGCGCTTTGTTATGCGACGTGTTTTTGACATCGCCAACCAAGCCATATCCACAAAATAGATCATGAGATTCATGCCTAGCTGAAGGGCGATATTCTCCCAAAGTTGATCGTCCATCATGAATTAAATTGACTCCAGCGAACCATAGGAGCCCGCCGCCGTCAAACCCATAATAATCACCTCCAACACTCGATTTGAGAGCCGGCGGATTGTCTCCATAGGAAATGATGAGCTTTTCTGGTTGTGAAGAGCTTTTCTTGGGCGAAAGTTGCCGGTGATGTGCAACCAAGGTCACCATCACGAGTCCGAGCTGGACAGGGTAGTCCAATGAATCGGATGAAGACCTGCCTATCCAAGGGAAATGTGAAGCATATATTGAATTGACACCCATGTTAGGCGTCCTGCCGCGTGAGTTGACTTGCTTGAAAGAAAGACTTGATGCCGTTGAAGTTATGTCTCCATTCATAATGCGATGAACATCTAAATTAAGTTTCAAAGAAGCGCAGGTTTTTGAACGTTCTCGAAAGGCACGGATTTCAAACGGTTGCTCACCGGAAGCACCAACAATAAAGATTTTCCGTAGCGACATCGACCTGCAGCCGGCGCGTGTAACAGGGATGTGATGAAGACCTTGGTTTGCGGGTGACATGCAAGTGATAGAGCCTCGGTTTCCGAGTGATGGTAATACGGCCACTGTGCCAAACGAACATCGAAATATTCGATGAGTATATGATTGCTGCAAGCTAGGTGTTAGCCTCAGTTTCACCCCATGCGACGTATCACTTTTTGAAATGAGATTGACACGAACAACACCACTATCGTTTTCATTCAATATCGCAGGATGCGCTTCAATGCTTTCCAGTTGGACGTCCCATTGATTCGCCATATCATCAACAGAACTCCTGTATTTAAATTGTTCATTTTCTGAGGTTAAGCCTGGTACACGCCGAATTTGTGCAAGTGCAGCATCTGCCGTATTGTCAAACTCACAGATTGCCAAAGCAGAAGATATCAGAAAAGCGGAGAAGTGACGCCCTTGGTCGTATGGACATTCAATTTCATCTAGCATACGAGCGCCAGGCCCACTATTGTCACCAGCACGACTCACATCCCATTGTCGAGCGGCATAACCAAAGTGCTTCCCTGAAAGCACAGCGAGCGCACTGCCATTCGATGGGATGAAAATCGGGAATATCTTCTTGATAGCGACAGAACTGGTAAACAACAATCGGAAACCAGAATTGCTACTTTGCAGCGATCCGGCATCAACTAGTTCAATAATCACAAACCCTGCTTTCATGATCGAAGGTGATGTGCAGACCGATTCTTCGCCCCCTGCAGAATCTATATGGTTGTTGATGACGTTGACAATTTGAAAGGAAGACCCAAATCTACAAAATCGGCTAATTGCAGAGTTCACGCGGGGGGTGTTATGGAAATTGATACTTGTCAAAGTGATGGACATTCCACCAATCAGAGGAGCACGACGTGGCGTAACCATGAGGACTTTCGAGCGTGCTGCAACTGTGAACATCGCAAATGCGTCAACATCCACAAATGCGCTACCAGCGATGAAGCTTGCTCCAGGCAGAACGCGCCAATCTGTTCCTTTCGCATCCGAGGCTCGAAGAATTACCATGTCCGAATCTTCGGTGGCTGCCAGAGAATTTTCTCGATCATATGGGATAGTAACTGTCACTGGTTTGGTGAGCCGCAACCTTAATGGCGTGACTTGAAATATTTTCCCCAACAATATCCATCTGCCCTTGGGGCTATTTGGATCACCTTCCCCACGCAACATTCTAGCAACAGAAGCTTCGACCTCTGAAACTTCTATACCGACAACGGTTGGACTTTCAAGAGCTCCTGCTCCAAGGATTATAGACCCCAGATCAGAACTCCCTATTACACCACCATCAGTACTGACCACCTGGCGATTATTGACTTTCTCTGGTACTAAAAAGTAGAACAATGAGTTGCCCAATGTTGAAGGAAAACCATGGTCGTCCTTTTGCAGAGATAAATGTCTATTATTGGTGCTGAGAAGTACATCTCCGTTGTCACCGAGAGTGATCCTTACATTCGCAAGCCCAAATATCTGGACTGAGTATACCCCTGGCATTGCATCAATGTCTACTTGCGTTGAGCCGTTTGTAGAAGAAAACATTTGATTGTAGATGATGGAGTGACCTCCCAAAATATGCGGTTGTTGAATGTTGACAACGCCGTGACTGAACCAATCTACGTTAACATCTGACTCCAACACAGTGTCAATTTCTATCTGTAAAACCTGACCTTCAATGCACGAGTTATCCTCCATTGTGGCAAAAGGAGAAAAATTGATGAAATGTGGCTGTGTGCATCCTGGACCGGCGGGCCTTATCGTCTCGAGATGGTTGTTCGACACATCCACACTGGTGTAGTTCAAATATTGCAAACCAGTGAGTTGACCTGGAATATCTGATACGGAAGCCGCAATGGCACCGTGTAGTTGAACATCAGTTATGGCCACCAAAATAATTTTGCAGCGAATAAAACAAACATAAGAAAGACGGAATTCAAACAGGAAAAAATTGCAAACATAACAAAACAAATTTAGGGTCACCTGTATATGCTGCCTGAGGCCAAGAGGTGAAGTATAGCGTGTGCACGTCATCCTCGTGAACAACGTCTGCATCGTTAAATGGCATCAGGACGCCATTGTAGTATAACCCAGGTCCTTCAACTTGATATGCTCCCCATGATCCTGTCGCTTTCACTTCAAGCTTGATTTGAGTTCCAAACAGGCAGGATCCATCGTCAAAAAATGCCCACGCATCAAAGTTTGGGGAGATGGGATTTGTGCAACCAATAGTCAGAGTCAAACACGGAACAAATATGAGTTTCTATTAAATTTCGGGTGTTGCAAGCGAGAGTCAAAAAATGGAGTGTGAGAAATGAGGTGTGGAAAGAGGAGGGCAAACTCCACCTCCAGCTCGAAGACGAATATTTTCCATGCGAACATCATGTCTTCCAGATCCTGTCCACACCAGGTAAATTGTTTCCTTTGAATAATCTAAGTCTTCATTCAACGGATGCTCTGATAGCACAACACGAATCGTTCCGCTAAATGTGACGAAGTATTCAGAAGATGGGTAAGCGCACATCGTAAGAGTGTGCGACTCATCAGGGTATGATATGAAACCAGAAAAATGCGTCGTCTCATTGTTTGGAGGTCCATTTACACTGTAGTATCCATGAACATCCAGCGCGCTACTGGGAATGGTCCCAAACTCACTCTTTTCCATCAAAGAGTCATCGGATGCCAATGAAGTTACACTAATAAACATCCTGGTCGGTGATTCTCTCGTCAATCGTCGCAGCGCATGATTCCCTGCATCAGCGACGAATGCCACGGCACCACCGCTTCCTGGGAGTACCGCAATCCCTGACGGAGAATCAAACATGCTCGCAGGACCTAAGTCATCGATGTATCCATTTGAGGCGTTATATGATCCTGCATATGCGAATGATACAGTCGTATTCGCAGGTGAGACAATTGCGCTAGTTTCGAGTAAGATGCGACGGACACGATGTGAACGAAGCTCTGTCACGAGAAGGGCCGGACGACTTGAGATAGATGCGTTAGGATTCTTGCCATCGGTGATTTCATCAGGCTCTAGATAAAAAGTAACCCCAAATGGCTGATTCAAATGAACGGTTTGCTTCGACCGGAAAGAAGCACTTCCTTCCACAGAGTCACTTGGAGACGCCATAATATCATTGACCTGGGGATACTCGATGCCCGCGATCGTATCGACAGACAGTGTTATCAAGTTTACAGCTCTTATGCAGTGATTTAATAGATCCGCTATGTAGAGGGTGGATCCATTTCCGTCCAATGAAATGTGACTAGGCTTGTTGAACATTGCAGATAATCCGACCGAATCAGAATAGCCAGCGAGACCCGCACCATTCGAAATCGTCTCAACTGCTCCATTACCTCGAATCACACGGATTCGACTGTTGCTATCACTCACAAACAACTCTCCCGTTTGGGCTCTGTACGCCACGCCAACGGGGCCGTAAATGTGTGCTTGGCTAGGTACCTCAGCATCTCTGTATCCAGCTATGCCTGTGCCAGCTGTAGTAGGGTATTCAGACATCAAAGACGTATGTTCTAGTGAATCGTTCATGACAAGTGCACACGCATGCCTCCTTCTTACCGTATGTTGTGACGAGACCTCTGGCCATGTCGACAAGGCGGATTCGATTGTTTGTGGTATCAGCAACAAACAGATGGCCATTCGGTGTCACCACCACCGCCTGCGGATGATTAAACTCGGCGCGAAGAAGGGAGTCGTCAGAAAACCCAGGTATCCCCGAACCCGCAACAGAGACAACTTCGCCATTTAAACTGACTCGCCTGATTCGGTTGTTACCCGAATCAGCCACAAAAACCGTCCCGTCAGATGTAACAGAGATCCCTGAAGGAGAGCTCAAGTATGCTTTCTCCCGAAAACCGTCCTGTGTTAAGAATCTTAAAAGATCGACAAAATAAATCCTTGGATCAAAGGGGATAGTAGCAAGGTGTCAGAATCAACTCACTTGAAATCCTGGCACACCTGAACCAGCCAAATTTGTCACAACCCCTATTCGGATGTAAAGTCACCACATTTCGGGCGTTGGCACGGGAAAATTAGATAAGCAAATCAAACCTGAAGGTTGACATTCCACCTCGTAGGCTTCGAGTGCCTTGAGCGGCACCAGGATTAGCAAGAGACCTAACGCTGTAACTACTAAAGGCGTCGACAAAGTTGTGCCGCTTCGCTTGATCATTGACTGGATGGCTGCATCCTGTACAACTCTGGAAATCCACTTTGAAATCAGTCAAGATCCACTATCTATCCACATTGTATCTACCATGCGTATCATGGACTTGCAATGAAATCAGTCCTGAGCCAATCAAGCAGCACTTGTCAACCTTTGCATGCATGCAAGCAATCAAGACGCCAGTAATTTGAATTTTTTAATCCTAGCTAATAAGAGTTACCTTCGTATCTATATATTATACGCAGCTTCGTTCTCTATATATCATAATAAATACATATATATTGACCCGATATATTTTTCAATACATATATTATATATAATAATATATATATATATATATTATATATAATAAT